>Ga0129333_10005937_pt1 | contig 11513 bp, 9 predicted proteins | sample CPB6_08_DNA_FD_94474 | JGI IMG/M metagenome (GOLD analysis project Ga0129333, IMG submission 94474) | Freshwater to marine salinity gradient microbial communities from Chesapeake Bay, USA - CPBay_Sum_0.6_0.8_DNA | ecosystem: Environmental > Aquatic > Marine > Coastal | place: USA: Chesapeake Bay...
AAAGAGCTATCACTGACTCTCAAAAAGAAATATGGAGAAAGTAAAAAAGTTAATTTGAAGGGTGTTTGCGATGAAAAAGCCATCAAACGATATTTTCTAACATTATCATTGGATGATCAACTTGAACTTCTGAGCAGACTTGTGGATCGCGCACGATTTGCGAATAACAATAACAACAATGTGGAACCTACAAACAATGAAATACAAGCTGCTTACAATGAATTATTCCCTGCTGTAGCTGCACCTAAAACCACGGCTCAAATGCTGGCCGAATTAGATGAATTAGAAGGTGGGAAATCAAGACGCAGACACGGGCGCAGCCGCAAGATGAACCGCAGGCGGAGGGGGAATCGCCGCGATACTCGGAGACGTTAGAAGGCGCTTCTGTTCAAACAGCGGGAGATTGTTTACGAGTTCTACAGCGTGCTTCAGAAGAACCTTCTCATTATTGGGTCTCAGATGCTCTAGATAATGAGAATGAAGTTTGAACACACACGGTTTGATTGCCCACTCAAGAGAATCTAGCTTCGCTTCGTGAGACTTGTGAACCTTACAATACGAATCATAGACTTCACGAGTCTTCTGACGAAGGGTCTGCTCTAGATCCCAGAATACATTACGCTCCTCTGTGTAATGCTTGAGATACTCAGAAACCTTGCTTTCCGATCGCAGACGCAGGAAACGCTCTAGAGGAGTAGCCTCTGAACCACGAAGGGTTCGCAGATAGATGTAATTGGGATTGCGAAGACGCCAGCGCTTCCCCTTTCCATCCTTGAACGTAAGGCCCTGGTAAAACCAGCCATTTTGCTGACAGAGATCATTGAAGTAATTGGTGAGCGCTGCGTCTGAGGCAAAGCGGGTTGCGGTAGTGGAAGGAAGACGAAGGCGAATAGGCCAGTGCGTGGGATTCTCATTCATACTCACAGTCGCATTGTCAAGAACCGCTCCCACGTGAACTACCCAAAGACGAGGGCTGCGGCAACGCGCAACGACTCGGTGCTCAGGATGCTGAAGAACTAAAGAAGCGAAGTGATTCGGCACCATTTCCGTGGGGGTCGCAAGCAGATCTAGAAGGCTCTGTCTCGTCATTCCCATTGCGGTAAGTGCTTCATCAAAGAGCTGCTCAAAGGTCTTGTTGCTGTAGAATTTTCCCTGCGCACCAATCTGTGTCCGAGTCGCAACCTGAAGAACATTTGGTTCAGTAAACGTGCGGAATACTTGGATCATCGTGCCATCAAGAAAGTCCTGAATAAGAGGATACGAAACCTTCTCTCCGGTTACCAGATCACCCTTCTCTGCCTTCGGAGGCGCTACACAGACAGGAAGATGATCCTGAGTATCCCAAATGACGGAACGCATCCACTTCCCGTGAGGAGTCTTCAGATCACTGACACCCTTCACATAACGGAGAATACGATACCGTCCCTCTCCCACGCAGCGAATCGATCCTCCCTCTGGACTCGTGAGATACTCTTGAAAAGTCTCCCACGTGGTAAACTTATTCGTAAGGTCATTAAATACTTCTACAGGGTATGCCATTTGATAACTGCTTGGACTGCTGTCCATATTTCGTGTCAATTTTTTAGGCGTCCATAGTGCCTTGGATTTGTATGGGAATGTAATAGAAGGGTGAGTATGGAGCCATCCGGTGATGTAACAGAAGATGTTGGTGATCTTGTTTTAGGAACAGATGTTGAACAATCAGATGTAGTGGAATCTGCTGTCCAAGTGGGTCCTGGTAATGCTCAAGTCAAAGAAGAAGAAGCGAATGAAAATGTTGGAATTGAACTTGGCGATTTAATTGAAGTTCATTCCAGCAGAGCTGATATTGAAACTGTAAGAGGTCGCGTCTATTACATAGACGATGAACGAATTAGTATTTTGGAGGAAGGAAAGAGCAGAAAACTTGTAGTCATTGACTTTGAGCAAGACGAAGAAGGTGACTATGTTCCAAAAGAGGAATATGAAATCACAGATATCGTGATTAAAGAAAAGCGTTTGCTCCCTTCTTTTGTAGCTCAAAGAGGAATTGCGAGAGATTTGCTTGTGGAAACCTTTACGGCCGAGGGTGAGAAGTTGGTCACATACAAGGTGAAGGAAGCAAATGAAATTCAAGATAGAGCTATTTTTGTAGATGAAGCTGGAGAGGAATTAGTTCTGGAATTTGCTTACAAAGGTATTCCGAAAGATCGCTCTGTTGCTCCTTTTGATGTTCTTCGCATTGTTGAAGAAGCTAAGAAAGAGGAAGTTGTTCCGAACGAAGCTGCGCCTGGCGAAGTGGAAGAAGTTTTCTTGGATTTTGAGTTTTTGGATGAACTGGAAGCGCCTGAGGTGCGTCCTATTGCGGGTCTTTTCCAAGGAATTGAGAGACCTGCGTGGGAGATCTTATACAAGGACGATGAACAAATCAATGATATGTTGCGTGAGCGTATTGCGGATCTAGATCCTGCTGCTCAGCGAAATGCGAAACGCATTCGCGCCGTTTCTCGCCTCGTTTGGAATATGCTTGCTTTGCGCAATGATATTACACGCTATTCAGGAAGCACACCTGTCGGCAGAAAACCTGTTGCTTTCCAAACCTTGGTGGAATTGCTTGAGAAGACACAGTTTCCCTTGGCAAAACAAGTCTTAGCTGTTGCGAAAGCTATTTATCTTGACCACTCTTTTTTGGATTTGAAAGCATATGAGCGTGGAACACTTGTAGATCCTCTTTCTTCGAGCAATCCTCAAATCTTGTTGAATTATCTCCAGGACATTGTGATAAAGGGTGAGCGGTATTTGGATTCCCAGTTAAAAGATGGCAGTATTGCTGTGGATGAACCTGGTGCGGCACTCGCACAAAAAATTCCGAGATGGGTGACGATTTGGCAAGGCTATTTCAATAAATACTTCAACGTAATTGCTCCTGTTCGTGAAGATGGTGATTTGAAGGACCTGCGTTTTGATCAAGATTTCTTCCGTATGGAAATACCCAAAGATTCTGATAAAGATGAGACACTTGTTGGATTCCGCAAACTGTTTGCGAATCAAGACAAAATGGTCACTTTGGATGAAGTATCAGTGATTAAATTCAGTCTTATGCGCGCATTAGGTCCTCGGTATGGGCGATATGGCGAGGGTGGACTCACACATAAGGTGGAAGATGCTGATTCTGCGGAGACAAAAGGGTTCTTAGTATTTCCTCTTGAATTTATTCGTGATCTCGGATATATTCGTTCAGGAATTTTGGCGTTGGATTCCGCGCTTTCTCTCAGACAATCAATGACAATGAAAGAAATTTTAAGAAAAGCGGGAAATATTGTAGACATTCCTGAACAAGATAAAATTATATCTGTAAGTTTTGATGGAAGCACTCTAGGAAATACGGAAATTGCGGATTGGTTAAAGGGACAGGCGATTTATGGGGGTGGAATTGGTGATTTAATGCCTACTCTGCGTTCTTTCGGTCTTCTCCAAGCTGAATTCACAGTTCCGCAGCGTCGTGTTTTGGACGCCAAGATACAAATGTATATTGCTGGTGTTCGCAAAATGATCTCTCAATTCCGCCAAGAGATTAAGAAAGAACGTGAAGATAGAAAACCTATCCAAACAAACGGTCTCTTGCCGCAGCAGCGTATGTTTGAGATGATCAAGAAGCTCACCAGCGAACAAACAGGTGAGCCTATTTTGAAAGAACTCATCGCTGATTTCCAGCTTCGCCATATTTCGTATAGATCGTATGATGTTGCTATGTTCGCCTATATGTATATATATTATCCTGATTTACTGCTCAATGCTCTTGCTCAGAATCCTGAGGTTGCGACAGAGCGTTTGCGGGTAGAACGTGATTTGTTTGTAAAACAACTGACATACAAATTAGAGGAAGAGAAGAAGTTACAAGATAGAGGCGATCCTCCTCAGGTCAATCCTTGCCAGCATTTGAAAGATCTCAATAAAATCAGAAAAATCCAGAGCAATACTGAACGTATGCTTACATTGAATACCTTTATTCGCAAATACAAGTTGAAGAAGGAAGATCACTGGCTCTGGTGTAACAGTGGTGAGCCTCCTCACCATTTGATTTGCGAACACGAATATTTGTTGCTCCAAGAGTTCTTGAGACCCAAGGAAAAAGACACGCTTCACAAGGAAATTTTGCTGACATTTAGTGGAGGCAAATTCAATGGCCAATATATCTGCAAACAATGCGGTCAGCCCATTATGGATTATGAATATGAGACGAATTTGGAGCGTGATGACAATGGTGCGCCAATGTCTGGGCGTGCTGTTCTTGTGGATGAAGATGCTTTGGAAGAAGAGAAGCTCCAGCGGGCTGTTATAATGGAGGCAGAAGAGGAAGAAAAGGTTGAAACAAAGTCTGAAGATGAACAGAAGATTTATTCTACACTGAATGAATTGGCGAGCCTTGTAGGAATTTATCCTGATCTTCGCTCCTACCATTCAATGATCAGCCGTGTGAAGAATGCCTTGGCTCTTGTTCCTGATCGCGAAAAATATGCGAGAAGCCAGAAGGCTTTGAAGAAGGCTGGAAAGGTGAGCACAGATTACGATGTATTTATTAATCGTATCTTAGTGAGCCTGTGTGCTGTCTCTCTAATCATAGATGTTCAGACACACGTTCCTGAATACGTTATCCGATATACATTGGCTGGATGTGCGAAGCCTGAATTTACAGGATTCCCTCGTGATGGACCTTCTGGGGATAAGATGGACACCACTGCGCTTGAATACATTGCGTGTGCGATTTCAAGCATCACTCACAGAACTGCGCCTTGGGATCTTACAGGATATCAGTCTATTTCTTCTTCCACAGCACGAACCAATGAAATTATGTTGTTCTTGAAAACCTTTGCGACACAACTCGCTGAAACACCTGAAGTTCAGCAAGCCATTATTGACAAGAAACAATATTTGTTGGAGACCTTTGGATATGAGACGAGTTTGGGTAGACCCCGTGATAGTATCCCTTATGGATTTACACCCGCCCCTTTCATTGTAACCAAGGAACTCGCTGCAGAAGCTGAAAATCCGGTTGTTGTTGAGACTGCTTCTGAAGCTGAAAAGGTTCGTGCGTATATTAAACAAGCCCACATCTATGCTCTGAAATATGGCAAGTATCTGCCAGGGACGAGTTCTGAAGCCTCTTGCTGTTACAATTCTGTGATGACGCCTGCGGAATTCTGGAAGAAGGTCTTGTTTGAATTGCCTCCTCGTGAAGCACCTGAAGGTTCCAAAGGCAGCCGCTTGTTTGTGGAGATGAGACCTCGTCCCCTAGAAAAACTCTTTGCGAATCTGGATACGAACTCTATGTATAGATTGTTCTTACGTGTTTGTTTCCGTGGACCTCGCATTGGCTTACAACACGAGCCTGGGTATGACAACACGTGCCCTTGGTGTGAATTCCACTTCCCTGATGATCCGAGAGAACCACCTCCTACTCGTCGTTTTGCGAAGGAAGGAAAGAAGCAGAAAAAATACGACGAAGAATACGAAGGAGATATCCAAAGCAAGAAAGCAAGAGAATTAGATGCTCTGAGAGAAGCAGGTGTCTCTGAAATTACCAAAGACAATTTTGAAGATTTGTTGAATCAGGTGAATCGCAATGGAATTATTCCTCCTCAGCCTGTCCCTGTGATTCCTACTTCTATAGAAAACTTCCGAGGTATGTTGAGTGTGTTGCCTGCGCCCTTTGAGGATTATGAACAAACTATACGCGAAACTTTGGTAAATCTCCAAGCTCTTCCTCCTGATGCGAGCCGCACAGATATCTTGAATGCGTTCAATGATCTGTCCAACAAGGCACTTACGTTTGAGAATGAAATCCGCAGCCGCCTTGGCGATGATGTCTTTTTACAGTATCAAGAACTTGTCAAACTGCCTTCTCAAGATTTGGGTGAAGCTCTTCGCACCTATTTCTTAATTCCATTCCAACGAATGATCACCATTCAGTATGGTTTGGAAAGAAAATTCCGTCCGATTATCAAACCATCCAAAACCACCGATTTCTCTGTGGATGTGATGGCGGATTTGACAAAGGCCTACAAGTTGCATACGAATTATTTGTATGAGATTGTCAAAGATCTTGGAAGAGCAGTTGGTTTATTCGCAAGAGCCAAGATACAAGAAGCGATAGATCGTTTATCTGTTGTGTCTCCTCTGTTTATTCGTATTCTGAGACCGACTATAATCCGTGGAGGCGCAATTGCGACCCAATTCCTCCAGCGATTGATTGTGGGTGGCATCTTTGCTGAATTCATAATGCCCAATCACGTTCCTCAAAATGTGCCTGGTTTGTCAGCTCCTCTGTCTGCTGTGTCTCTACCCGCAAAACTCCCTGCGAAGATTTTACGCGCGTGCCTGCTTCAATACAAACAAGAAGGACTCAACTTTAATTCGGAGCAAATTCGTGAAATTATCCAGGATCGTATGGAGAAGGAGAAGGCCAAGATTATCAAGGACAAGACGGATATGACACCTGAAGAACGTAAGCTGGATAACTTGTTACAGAGGTATGGTATGGGTCACTACGCAGTCGGTGGAACAAAGGCCATTTGGAAATATGATCCTAAGCACTACGTGACAGAACGCGAGGAAATGCTTGCTGCGGGTATCACTCGCTTTGGAGAAGCGGCAGAGGTCTATAGACCTGAGGGTGATGGATATGATGTAGAACAGACATCACCTGATGATGCGTAATTTATCAAAGTATTGTAGGAATGTGCTGGAAAACACTCACACTTCTTGGACTTGTATTGCTCGCAGCAATTCTATTGACACCTTCAGCATCTACAGATAAAGAGGGTTTCGTAACGTATGTTGTGTATGGACCTGGATGGGGCGCCCCTGGTGGATGGCCTTACGGATACAGACCTTATTGGGGCTGGCGTCGTCGCTATTGGCACGGTCCTTGCCCTGGTCCTTGGTGCCCTTATTGGTAAACATTATGTGCCCTTATTGGTAAACCAATAAGTCTCCCCGGTCTAAAATAAAGTCAAAGCTTTCTTCATAGGAATGCTCAAAGCTTTGACAATTTTCGCCGCCGCATTTGATTGCCCCACCTTTGATGAGTGGGCTTCCCGAAATGGAAAGCAGTATCAGCCCACCGAGCGCGACTACCGCGAGACTATATTTAACGCCAATATGCTCAAAATTGCGGAACACAACGCTGGAAATCACACCTGGACGATGGGTATCAACAAGTTCGCCGATCTCACTGCGGATGAGTTCAAGGCGAAATTCACGGGTGGTGTTCGCATCCCCAAGAAGTCTCTTCGCAGACAGACCGATGGTCCTTTCAATACCACGGCCAATCCTACTTCTGTAGACTGGAGCCAGAAGGGTGCGGTTACGCCGGTGAAGAACCAGGAACAGTGCGGATCTTGCTGGGCCTTCTCCACGACTGGATCTGTGGAGGGTGCGTGGTTCCTGTCCAATGGCACTCTTCCTTCTCTTTCTGAGCAGCAGCTGGTGGATTGCTCTACTGCGGAGGGAAATCAGGGGTGCAATGGTGGCTTGATGGACCAGGCGTTCCAGTATATCATTGACAACAAGGGTATCACCACCGAGGATGCGTATCCTTACACTGCGACGGGCCCCAACACATGCGAAGCCAAGGGCAAGCCTGTTGCGGCCACTCTTTCTGGATTCAAGGATGTAGCGGTTGGTTCTGAGACTGCGTTGGAGACTGCGATTGTCCAGCAGCCTGTTTCTGTTGCTGTTGAGGCTGATCAGTCTGTCTTCCAGTTCTATTCAGGTGGTGTGATGGACTCTGCGTGCGGCACCCAGCTGGACCACGGTGTTCTTGCTGTAGGGTATGGCACGGATGCTGGCAAGGAATACTACAAGGTGAAGAACTCTTGGGGTGCGGACTGGGGTGAGAAGGGCTATATCCGCTTGGGTCGTGGTGCGAAGTTCAACCCCAATGGCCAGTGCGGAATTCAGATGGTAGCTTCCTACCCGGTTGTCTAAATTCTCAGGACAAGTAGAAAGATGGTCAATATTGGTGATCACGTGATGATTCAGAGACCCGATGGTTCCGATAAAAAGGGTGCTATTGTTGAATCAATTCGTGTGAAACTGGATAAGCCTGAGTTTCGCGGATATCACGATATTACGCATATGACGGTTGGTGGCCCCGAGGGATTTTATGTAATGGCCACTGCGGAAGGTGGCAAACGCAAAACGCGTAGATCTAAGAAGTCTGTGAAAAAGACTCGCAGAGGTAGAAAGCACTAAATGGACGCCTTTCTGAAAGAGTGTAAAACACTGATTGAGAAAGACAATCTGGAAGGCCTTCAAGAGACCTATGAAGAATACAAGGATGAAAAATTGCCTTGGGAATATGTATATCAGAAATTGTATCTACACGCCTGCCTGAAGAAAAAACAAAGAATTGTGGAATGGTTCAAAACATTGTTTCAATTGTTAGATCCTATCCAGCAAATTGCGTTGAAGCCAACACTTCATTATGGAAAATATTTGTTGGGAAACACAATTAAATGTTCGTGTGGCTAATTTCAGATGAAGTCAGAATGTTAAATAAATCTCGTCCATAATTTTTAGTATCGGTTGTGATTTGAGATACTAATTCATTCGCTAACTCTGCGGGCAAAGAATGTCTGATAAAAAAGGTTTGGATGGTTTGTTTTGTAGTCGTCTGGAATGTAGACAATCTTGGCATATGTTGTGACATAAAAACAGGCCAATCAATGGTCACGTGCCCTTGCGGAGTCGGTGTAATTTCAGCACCTTCAAACTGGAATGTTCTTGTCGCAGGATACAAATCTTTCCACTTCATCCAATGATCTTGCTTGTCTGTGACTAAAACAATTTTTTGGGACGATTCCACTTTGTGAGCGTGGAGTTTGTAGGGAAACTTTTGTCCTTCGTCCAGACGGATATACATACGTTGTTCCCATTGAGATCCAAACACTTCTTGGGCGATTTCTTTCAAGAGAGTGTATTTGCCTGTATTGTGCGCTCCATACAAATACAAGAACTTCGCACGATTGACAGGAATTCCATCTTCATATTGGATGTCTTCGGCGAGTAAAAATTGTTTTAAGAGTTCCTTCTTTGATTCAGTTGTATCACATCTCACATCGGCGTGGAAAGGGAAATTCATTCTATACTTGGGGTGGAGAAAAATTAGTTAGGTAGCCGGGCTATCTAACTGAATTTGTTTTTGGAATTTCTAAATATTCAGTTCTTGGTGAATTTGGCTCATTGTTTGAGCTCTGTTTTCAATTGCTTGTGTTATGAGATCACTATGTGCTGTCATAACACCTGCGGTAAAGAGCCAGAGAAGAGATGGAATCAGAGACCAACACGCAATCTGAAAGACCAGATAGAGAGGGAGGTAACCTGCAATGGGACCTGTGAAGAGAAATACACTCAAGAGAATCCAATGTGCGATTCCTCTGTAGGTAAAGGCACAGAAGCGAAGGATATTCTGGTGTTCACACTTAATGGAAAGCATAGCGAGAAGACCAAATCCAAAGGTAATAGAGGCAAGAATATAGAATGGAGAAAAGAGAGTGAGTTTGTATTGCCTATAGATTTGAACTTGGTAAGGGATCAGTTTCTCTTCAATGAAGGCTTCAATCGCAGTTTCAATATAGATCAGGAAGAAGGCCATTGTGAGCATTGGCAGAGCAATGCATCCAATTGTGAGGCCACGATTCTGTGCTACCGTTTTCGTCAGACTCTGACAGCAGCGTCGGCAGCCTTTGCACGCATCTGTAGAAGAGCGAACCGCAAGGCCTCCATATTGTTGTAGTTGTTGAAGAGGAGCTTCTTTCGGAAATCCAGCAGACATTGATTTAAACGTGATGTGTAATGTATGCGTGTTCAATTTTGAGGGGTTTTACAAAAAACTGAGATTTTTAAGAAAAGATAATATCAGACCTCATAGTTTTTTAAGGAAGAGGCTTCAGCAACTCACGGCCAGGAAACTTTGATTCTAAGAACAATTTCATATGAAGAGTCCCCATTGATCCATTGCATTGTTTACATATTGGTTGTAGATTTGAAATATCCAGTGTTCCTCCAAACTTTTCTGCGACAATATGACCTGGCTCAAATGTGGTCATATTTATAATATTCGTCCGACAAATGAAGCACGGAGTTTGACCAACATTCATACCAATGTATGTCTTCCAAACTTCAGCTTTCTTAGATGAAGGAATTGATTGTTTTTTGTAGACTTCAGGAACAGAGGTAGGGCAGCTTTTCAGTGAAATTTTCTGTAGACAAAGATCCTTCATTAATTTAAACCCTTCCTTGAATTTACTTTCCGCAGGACCATTATTAAGTGTACAGTGGTTATGAGAAGTAGTATTCAACGATTCAGCAGCAAATTGGAGTAAAGATGCTTTATCTTCAATGAAAGTTTGGTATTGCTTAGAATTATCAGACCATAAGCGAGCTATACCAAGGAGGCAACTCAACTTCATTTTAGACTGAATATCTTTCAGAAATGAAATCTTCTGGACGAATCTATTGGCAATATCAAGTGCTTCAGACCATTGTTTTTCATCAAATGGATGCTTTTCAATAATATTTTTACACTTAGGTTCACAAGGAAAGATATCCTCTTCTTTTGTAGTAGATAAGAATATATGAATAATTCGGAAAATATCCATAAACCAATTCTTTCGTCCAGATTTAAGAAGAGGTATAATTTTGGGTGCGAAAGTAACCTCCAGATTTCGTGAAAGAACAAATTCTTGAAATGGGAAGGTTTCATTTTTGTATTTATCACAATAGCTGATACCAGTTCCACTTTGCCATTTTATAAAGATCTCCTTGCGTTGCTCATATTCAAGGCGCTCTTTAATGATGGAAAGTGTGATATCATACCGTTTAAATTTCTTGTGTTCTTCATCTGTCATAAGACGATATTCCTTTATGGAATTTTTCTTCAGAGCAGATTTTTTTTGCTTTGCTTCGCACCAAATTTTCATAGCATCTTTTGTCCTTTCATTCGGATAGAATACATATTGTTTCACATCACCTTGGATTATCCAAGGGAACGGTTCTAACTCTTTATCTTGATTATCTTCTGGAGGTGGTGCTTGTTCAATAAATTGCTTAATTGCTGTAAGGCGATTCTGACCATCAATACATTCATTGATATTTCCGTGCATATAAAGAAGGAAAATAGGCATTGGAATATTTCGCATTATGGAATCTATAAGATTACTTTTCTGGTCCCTATTCCAAACTGGACTTCTTTGATAGGACGGTTTTCTATTCAACTGATCATCTGATGAAAGAAGTTCATTGTAAGCAGAGAATATAGCCTTCGTTGTAGTTTGAGGCTGAATATTGAAAGATAGACTATTCATATGAATGATTTTGTGCTATCAACCTGTTAGCATATCGCTTCAAATTTTACACAGCCTAAACCCCAAAAATTGGTCTTAGAAAGATGAGCACAACATCAAATGATAGCATCTCTATTCAAGGAGATGTGATGCTAACATTTGGACGCCATACTGGAAAGACATTTG
>Ga0129333_10005938_pt1 | contig 11513 bp, 17 predicted proteins | sample CPB6_08_DNA_FD_94474 | JGI IMG/M metagenome (GOLD analysis project Ga0129333, IMG submission 94474) | Freshwater to marine salinity gradient microbial communities from Chesapeake Bay, USA - CPBay_Sum_0.6_0.8_DNA | ecosystem: Environmental > Aquatic > Marine > Coastal | place: USA: Chesapeake...
CCACAATTGTTTTAGTTGGTTTCTGCGATAACGACTGACTGATCAGTGATCAAGCCGAGGCCGTAGATTGCGTACCAAGCGAGTGCGTGCTCACGACCGAAGTCGAGGATACCACCATCGCGCAATTCGACTGGCAATGAGATTGCGTGACCGAATGCGTTGTCACCAATAAAGATTGCGGAGTAACGATCTGAGTCTCCGTCACCTTCCTTGGTGATTGGGGTGGTGTAACCGCCACCGGTTGGGATTACAGGGGCAACAGCGGTGTCGCCTGTGTAACCTACACCTGCACCGCCAGGAACCTTCTCCACCTGAGTGGTTTCAATGAATACGCAGTCATAAAGACGGCCAATTTCACCGAGCATGAAGTTACCTGGAGCAGCGTACTTCGTGACTTCGATAAATTCTGGATTGTCACGGAGCTTACGGCTCTGGTGTGGGTGTACAAACGCAACATAGGTTTCACCCAGTCTTGGGATGTTCTTTGTTGCCAAGGTTTCTACAGCGTCTTTAACGAGAGCTGGGCTCAAGTAGAAGTCGCCATCAAGCTCTACACGGCTTTCAGCTGCTGTACCATTGTTGTAAGCACCGTACTTAGCGGTTGAAACCTCAGGAGCTGAGTAACCGTAAAGAACTGATGATGCTGCCATAAGGGTATCGCGAGCCTGACCATCTAGGTAGAGGGCCATGTTACGACCGAGCAAGCGGGATGCAGAAGCCATAACGTCATCGAATGATGCGTTAAGCAAGAGTTCCGATACTGCGATGGCGTAGCCATGCTCAGCAACGGTGATACTGAACTGCTGTGCAGTCAGTGCGTTGGTCTGCATACGAACACCTTCAACGAGAGCAGAAGCTGCGCCGAGGTTGTTGTAACGCATAAAGTTAATCTGTAGACCAGGTGCAACACCCAATTCAGTCTTCTTAACAGCAAACTGTTCGAAGCGTAGGATTGGCATTGACTGGAACAAGATTTCCTTTGACCAGATTACTTGAATAGCCTGGGTAAGCTGTGAATTAGTACCCGAATAGGCTGTGGGGGATGCGGCAAGATTGCCGGTACCTGTGATACCTGATGCCATGGTTGGCTTTCTCCTTTAAATCAGGGGGTGGATAGTTTTATTAGCCGAAGAGACCCTTGTTTCGTTCTGAAGCTGCTTGTCCAAGAAGCTTAGAACGATATTTGGCGTATTCAGTTACCGACATAGCAGCAATTTGTTCTGCCGTGACCTGTGCTTGATCCGAATTGTTGTCCAAGGGGCCTGAGGGAGGGGATGTTACCCGACTCCCAGTCATTTCTTTGCGAGCAGACTGCATAGCCTGTTGCGCAGAGTCTATGATCCGTGATGATCGAAGTTTGAGTCCAGCAATGCTTTCTTCAATTTCTTCTCGTGTATTACCAGTGATTAGATCGATCAGTTCCGGAATAATATTGTCGCGTTCATCTTCAAGACGACGTGCTCGATACTCTGTAAGTTCAGCAAATGCTCGCTCTCTTTCAAGTAGAGCAAACGCCTTCTCTCGTTCTTGTCGTTCAAGTTCTAATTGGGTTTTCCAATCTTCTTCTTTTTTCTTAAGAAGTTCGCGAACGTCCATTTCTTCTTCTACCTTACGCTTTGCTTCGGCTTCGAGCTCAGCGCGTCGGCGTTCTTCTTCTGCATTTCGTTCAAGTTCCAACTTTTTAAGGCTTGAAACTTCTTCCTTTAGGGATTCGATTTGCGGATAAAGTTTTGCTTTTTCTTGTTCTCTAACCTTTTTAATATCTTCTTCAGTGAATCTAGGTTCTGCTGAAGTTTCAGAAGGTTGAGGTACCTCTACGTTTGGTTGGTTAATTTCTTCTAAGAAGGTTTCTTTACCAATTCCTTCAACGAGGTATTCAGAATTTCTAGTTTCTGACATAGCTGTTCCTTTGTGTTAAGAGGTCGTTTTCCGAATAAATGCCACGATGACCTGCGGTATAGTTTGTATGTTCCTAGGCAACCAAATTTATGACAATTTGTCTGCCTAAACCTTTATTAATCGTCTACGTTATCAGGGTTTCTGCGCTGTGGAATCTTAGTTCCATAGGCTTTTGTAACGAGATCGGTTTGAAGCTGACCCATGGTCTGAGCTTCAAATGGGGTGTTAATTCCAACAGCATTTGGATCAACACCTTCTGGGACAATTCCTGTAAGAAGAGCAATAGCTGAGTTAATCTGGCTCTTAACCATATTAAGAGCACCGTCAGCCTTTGCGTCTTCCATAAGCTCTTCTCTGATTTCTTCAAGCTTCTCATCCGGAAATTCTTCGCCAAGTTTACGAAGAGCACCTCGTCTACTCTCTAGATTCATAGACATCATGGTCTGAATTTCGTTCAAGACAATTAATTTGTCTAGAGGAAGTGGAGGTGGGAAATGAATAACTGTCTGATAAGTCAGAGGATCATTCGGGTCTAGTTGTGGGTACTGACCTTCGTGAATCGGTCCATTTACTGCTGGATTATACACCAATACTTCTGGTTCTTTCACAGCTAAGTTTAATAAAACTAATTCATTTATTTGTTCAATTCCATAAGAATATTGAATAATTTTTTGCTGGTAGCGATTCATCAATGGTTGATACTGCATAGAGAGAGCTACGCCAGAGGTGTTAGAAATAGCCTGTACCTGTCCCAAAGCACTTTCTGGGACACCAATCATTTCGTGCATTGATGTTTTGATAAGCCGTAGATACTCAAGACCTCCTTGAATACCAGCCGATCCACCTTCCAGGTTAAAGACTTGGGAGTCTTTAGGAAGACCTGCCCAAACCTTCTTGGCACCCTTTTCAAGCTGGTTAGCTTTAGCACCAATAATTACGGTAACAGGAGCAGCGTGATAATTAATAATATCTGCTAAGTCTGTTGCCACTTCATTGTAGTTGCGGTTAAGAATAATGATGTCATGGCAATCTGACAGACCCCATGGAGATCCCGAAACGTGAACGTTTGGAATATGTACAATTGGAATTACGCCTAAAGGGTTTTCTCTGGAATCGATAAGTTCGTCATTAATGTATTCTTCGATTCGATCGTCTGTGAGAATTTCCGTATATGTGTAGACTTGACGCGTACCTTCAAGAGAAGTTCCCCAGAATCGATATTTAAGTTTAAATCGAATGAGACGGTTCCTATCGTGCGGGTGGAACTCGGGGAAACAAAAGCTGGAGTTAAGGGGGAGGATTCTGACTCTTCCCGGGTGAACACGCCCAACAGAATCTTCATAAGCTTCTTCATATGCAACCTTTACAAAACAGTCTCCGGATACGCCACCTTGCTGACCCATTTCCCAAAGAACACGGTGTTTATTATTGTCTACTTCCCAAACTCGTTGTAGAAGATCAGGAACAATTGCCTCAGTTTCTCTTGGGCTTCTAAACTGAACCCCTCTACCAAATGTAAAGTTAATCAAATAGTCAGTAAATGCTCTATAATAGTTATAAACCATTTGGGATTCACCGATCTCGCGTCGGTACGCCCAATGGTGACCAAGATACATTGCCCAGTTTAACGAGTAACGATTTAAGCGAGGACCGTGTACTTCAAACTCTTCGTCTGCAAGCTCTACTAGTCCCAAAGGTGAAATTGAGATAGTTAAATCTGATGACGCTGCCCTATAACTAGGGGGCGAAAAATCAATACTCATTAAAGCCTTCCTGTTGCTTTATAGTTTAATATACAATCTCACCGCGAGCTCGCCGTTTTTTCTTATCATTTTCTTTACGGCGCTCTTTGTCTTGTTCTTCTTTTTTGTAATCTCTAAATCTTGGATCTATATCAGATTTGGAATTCACGTATTGCCCACCTTCTCTATCATACTCTCCCTTTACCCAGTTAATCTCCGCACGAGTCATACCACCTTTTGGGTTACTGTGTGGAAACTTTGCTCTAGATTGCGAAACTAATCGATTCCAAAGTTGGGGATTTGCGGGTAACATTTAAACTCTCCTAAAAGTGTCTTCCCAGCCTCGGAGAAGGGAACACGAGGCTAGGAAGACTGTCACAGCCTTAGTCAGAAACAGTGGCTGGGTTCATGCGACGATAGCTGGAGCCGTCACGCATAACTTCTTCGAAAGAAGCTTCTGCATAATCAGCAAATGTTCCGTCAGCAAATTCGTTTACGTATTCTGGGGCTTCTACCCATGCAGCAGAACCGACGTGTGCGCGTTCACGCATTGTCTCTTCTGGATACTTTTCAAATACGTTCATGTTGTGGTTAGGACGACCTGGAGGGGTCATATAACCTTGCATTGAACCATTCTGAAATTCTTGTGGAACGTCAGTGTCGGTAGCAATACCTTCTTCAAAGCGAAGTGGGCCACGAAGACCTGTTTGAGCAGGACTCATGGTTCTTTCGTATACTGGGCTCATTCTTTCTGGGAACTGAGGCACCGGAGCAGTGTTATTTGCCATGTTTTTTCTCCTATAGGGAATTTGAGGATCCTCGGGAAAAGTGTCTACCTATAAAGCGATTTTGTCGTAGTAAACCCCAAAATATTTAGAAAAATGGGGAACTTGAGACTTCTACTGTAGGCATCACCATATCCTGGGTTAAAGCACAAGCAATGGCTAATGAGTCTACAAAGTCATCGTGAGCGTGAGCTTCATCAGGAGCCGCAACCGTAAAGTTAGGGCCCTTATATTTTACTTCAGCATCGGTCATTTGTTGGTAAAAACGCTTCCAAATTCTTAATCTTCTTGTTTTGGCATGTGCTGGCCAAGAGATCATGCGGCGTTGAATTAAGGCTTGTAAATGTTTCCAACGTTTAGACTGCTCTGTAGCACTGGAGGAAATTGAGTGTACTTCTGCTCTAGGTAGCAAAATTTTAAGTCTTTGGGCTACTGCATCACCAACACCGTTTGAGTCAATACCTACAGCCGCTACGTCATAGGCGCTGAGAAAGTTAACAATTTGAAAGTACTGCTCTTCCCAGTCATCGCCTTGGATTTCAAGCCAATTTAATACACGATGGTCATAATAACCAAATTCGTCTGGTCTATCCCAGTCCACCCATACAACCGTGACCACTGTACTATCCATTTTACGAGCTGGGTCAACTCCAGCAATTACTGGGCTTTTATGCCAAGATTTAACTATTTCCTGAGAAGTGTCTCCAATTTCATCCATGATACTGGATGTAATAAACATACCTCGTTCTAGTAACCATTTACAGTTGTATGCCATTTGAAACTCGTCAGACTCTTCACCAATTCTAAGCATTTCTTTTTTGATGTACTTTTCGTAGTTTGGGTTACATTTGGCAACATCTCGCCAATCCCATTGGAAATGGTTTTGCTTTGCTTTAGGACTTGTCTGTCGTCGTCTGTTTAACTGAATTGCTTTATAGAAGTTATTCTTGCTTGTAGTAGGGGTTCCAGTCTTTACAATCGTAGCGTTGTAATAAGCACCCATTGGAGAAATAGACTTAGATACTACGAAATCGTCTGCTTCCTGACACTCGTCAATAATGATAAGATGAAATGATTTAGATTCAATCTTTGCTCGTGGGTTTGCAGTCATCATGAGAAGGCTTGATCCAGAATTTTTAAGTCTGATGTTCTTAGTAACACCAGGCGCTTTATCCGGGCTATCTTCAATATCTGGATCACCGAGTACTTCAAGTGCACGTTCAGATGTGAGTCGGCTTACTGTTCGGCTAAATAATGTTTCTGCCTGGGAAGCGATAGGTGCAAACATGCCTACCCAAATTCCACCTCTAAATTTACCAAGAAGATCTGGATACATTCGTGCAAGGCGTGGAAGAATAACCATAAGTGTAGCCACTATGTTGGCCACTGTTTCTGTTTTACCTGACTGACGTGATGCAAGAGCTGTAATTTCTTCACCGTCGTTTATAAGAACGGATTGCACTATTCTACGAGCAAGAGGTTCTTGATATGGGTGTAATTCATGGCCTACAAGCAAAACCATAAACGCCATAATTTTATCAACTAAGTTAGCAATAAACTCTTTTGATAATTCATCAATTTCTTCTTCTTCAACTATTTCTTCTTCAATTTCTACAAAAAGATCTGGATTAAACGTCATTATCAGTTCTTTCTTTTAGTATTTTTAAAACTTCATGAAGAGCTTCTGCTCCTAATATAGCTTCTTCCAAAGAATCCGGACTTCCAAATCTTTGCCAATCTGACATAGCACGACCAACACCAAATATGGCTTGATCTGCCCAACCCATTAGTTCTTGAGTAGAAAGTTTTTCAACACGTTTTTGTATTTTAGTTTTTTCTACTTTAGGTTGTTCTTCTTTTTTAAATTTAAACATTAGCTCTCCACTTCTCCAAACCGGACTACATCCCAGTTTATTTCATCATCATCCATAATTCTGCCGCTAATGGCATAAGTTAATGCTTCTCCTTCTTCATGACTGCTAATCCACAAACCAAGTACAAGAGCATATCTAGTAAGGGGAAGTCTTATAGCAAAGCCCTTTCCACGACGATACTGATCATCTATTTCTTGGGTTTCAGCTCGTTCTATAAAAACCTTTGGTTTTACTGGATACTCTAAAATGTGCCAATACACCTTTTTTACCGATTTAATTTGCGCCATATTTATACCTTAATATTTTTTCTTATTAGCCTTTCGTGCCGCAGTATACTCTTTAATAAACTTTCTTTTAGCACCTTTTTTAGTTTTTAAAGAAGCTTCTGGGGTTAAACCTCCACCATACAATCTTTGAGCTAAAGCTGCAGCAGATGTTAGAGCGACTCTAACAGAATTATCAATCTTTGATACATCTGCTGGGCCTCTAGTTTTAGAGTCAAGATATGTTTTAATGTACCGACCTTTATTAGATGTAGATTTAAAACCTAACCACTCGTCGTTGTCAACTCCATAATAATTATAAAAAGTTCCATCTCTAAAAATAATTGTCATAGTGTATTTAGAAGCATCATAAGCTGCAGCCACTGTTCTAGGTCTATTAGGATTTGTAGTAGCTGTAGGAATTTCTACGTCGTTTTCTTTAGCTGAAAATAGTACCGGCTCAATGCCTTCTTGTCCTGGATACAAAGGACTTAATATATTTTCCCTTTGCGGTAAAAGCCGACCGTATTTATCGACTATTCCATATTCATACCCTCTTGTAGGCGCTCCAGGTACTAAACTAGTTGGAGTGGGTTTATCAGGAGCTTGTCCTTTTTTAATTTCCCAAGCCGCTTCTATTGCTATTTGTTGAGCATAAATTCTATCTTGTTCATCTTTTGTAAAATACCCAATTCTTTCAAGAGCCTCATTAATACCTTCTCGCATTGCATCATCAATGTCATTTGATAGTCCATTTGGATCCATGGCTCTTTCTACATAATGGCCTACATAACCTTTTTTGCCAGTTTTAGGATCATAAAATGCTGAAAAAATTTGTCTATTGTTAAAAGGATTAAATTCAACCATTAGTATGATCTTCCGTCATCATAATCATCATAATCATCATCTTCGTCTTCTTCGTCTTCATAGTCATCATCGTCATAGTAATCGTCTTCATAATCATTTAAATATGTGCTTTGACGTATTTCACAAACATGGTATTCTAAATCAGAATGTTTTACAGTGCTGTTGCATTGGTTGCATCTAAACCATCGTAAAGGTTTAAAGTTATTTTGTGCTGTAGATCCAAATGGAATTTCAGGTCCACCATTACCACTAATCTGTTCGTAATTATCGACAACAGGTGGATGACTAAAAATCTCTCTTGGAAAAGGCCCCTGTATAGGAAGAGACCTAGAGGGTACTGGATGACCCTGCTTCGCCTGAATTCTCTCTATCCGACTCATTTACTTCCTCCACTACGGCTACTGCTTCAACTACTGCCTCTTCGGCCACTGTTACATCTTCGACCACTACCTGTACTTCTTCTACAGGCTCTTCAGCTACTGCCTTGACTTTTGCCTTCTTCTTTGCAGTCTTCTTGGCTACTGCCTTCTTTTCTTCCTGAAGTCCGGGTAGTCCATGAACAGGAGGCACATAATCTTTAGACCATCTAGTCAAGAAAGGTTTACGGCTTTTATCGCGTAAGAATAATGGTAGGTGTCGTTCACAAAAAAATTGGATATTTGCCCCACGAGTATCAATTACGTATACTGGTTCTACTTTACAATTGTCGCATTTCATACGATTTTTGATCCTTTCGGATAGATTTGTTATCTAATGATCCCCTATTTTACCCCAAAAATCAGAGTTAACTGCCTTTACATGGTATACTTATTCATGCAAGTCCCTGATCTGTAGGTTTCCCTAACAGAAAAGGTAAAGTCTATGGACAAAGCAACTGCCTTAATGGCATCATTTTTGGTGCTGTTAATCCCAGGAACTTATTCTGGAGCTCCGGCTCTAGAAACTACAGCACCAGCTGTAGTTGCGTCGGCAGGCGCAGAAGATTCCGCAAAAACCAAAAACCGTATCCCAACTAGCAAAGGAAAGGAAGTAGGACCTAGAACATCTAAACTCTACGCCAAGAAAAAGATGGCTAAAAAGTATGGATGGAAAGGTAAGCAAGTATCATGCTTGTATTACCTCTGGGGCAAAGAGTCGGCTTGGAACCATAAAGCCAAGAATCCACACTCTTCTGCGTATGGCATCCCACAGGCAATGCCTGGGAACAAGATGGCATCAGCAGGAAAAGATTGGAGAACGAATCCCGAAACCCAAATAGACTGGGGTCTTGTATACATCAAATCTCGCTATGGTACGCCTTGCGGGGCTGTTGATCATTTCAACACCCACAATTGGTACTAATAAAAAAGCCCCAGCCAAACGGCTGGGGCTTTTTTGTATGTTTATGCGGTAGCAGTTGCCCAAGGGGTAATCGTAACTGCAGCACCTGCTGCGATGCTTGCGGCACCACCAGCGACGCTTTGAGTCTTGATTGTTCCAGCCTTACCAGCAAGAGTATCAGTTGCGTTGATACCTGTGGTGTCGGCCACTGTGAACCCTGAGCCAGAGATTGTAATCTGTCCGGAGCCTGCTGAACCTGTAACGGTCCAGGTACCAATTGCATATGCAGGTAGGTTTACAGGGCTTACGCCTGCAGGAGTTCCAGTAAAGAGCTCAACCTTAGTACCTGTTGGGAACGCTGTATGCGCACCTGTTGCATATACAACAGCCACTGTAGCGCTTGTAGCGTTAAAGCGGGTTACGTCAATCTTAGAGTTAGTTGCTGCTGTAGCAGTAGTTACAACAAGACCTGCGTCACGTAGATCATCTTGTGCTAATGCTGTAGTGAATCCGCGAACATCTGGTACAGTAACATAGGCTACTCCACCAGAGTATGCACCGTCATCAGTTGTAGAAATAACTTCTACACGACCGCGAGCACCGTATACATCTTCACCATTTGCTGAGTTTGCAACCTTAAACTTAAGGGCATCCGCATAAGTTACGGTTACGCTTGATAGGTTAAATACAGAGGATGGGAGACGTGTAATTGTTACTACATCTCCAACCTTAAGTCTGTTTTGAGCAGTGTAGGTAACAGTTGTTCCGTCACCTTCAACAGCTGTAACGATGTAGTTAGCTTGTGATACAACAAATTCTGGATAACCTGCGTAATTTGCCAAAGCAATTGCGTGGTTATCTAGGTCTGCATCTAGCAATTCGCTAGGATATACGGAGTATCCGCTCCAGTCATAGTTTTGGTCAGCATCTGCTGCTACGACTACAGTTTCACCTGCATTGTTTACGCGGTCTTCGTTTGGTTGTAGTGGGAAGTTACCCCATACAAAATCGACGAGCATATCGCCGTCTACTAGGCCTTCACCGGTTGGGTAGTACCCAGAACGGAGAACACCGTCTTCATCTTCGAAAACTTGGAAAGATACTTCTTCCCATGATTCTCTTGCCATTATTTACCTTTTTCTCTAGAGGGTCGGTTTGCATCTGATCGGGATGCTCCCCAATTATTACTTATTATTTTGCCCTCGTCAAGGTTATTTAACCACTGCCTTAAGTTGCCAAGCCCACTTCTGGTGCATGTCAATACGACCAGCAATAAAATCGGCTATTCCTTGCTCATCAGCTTGGTCGGCAATTTTAAAAATAGATTTTAGTTCATTTATTAAGAAATCGTTGCTTTCTACAAGATCTCGGCACAACGATAGGCCATCCGTAGCTGTACGGCCACTGTCTGGCAAAGTTTTGTATTCGACAAATCGTTCTAGACGAAATGGGGCATACTGCCCAAGTTTACGGATGTTCTCCGCTATTGGATCAACAGATCCAAATACATCTTCATAGATATCTTCAAAGAAATCATGAAATTGATGAAAATCTACGCCCTCCACGTTCCAGTGATGACCCTGGACGCGGTAGGCAAAAGCCACTGTATTGCTTAGCAAGACTTTGAGTGCTTCTGCCAAACCTTCCATTTATCGAGTCCTTCCAAAATCTGGATCGTTCTTGTTTAGAGCTTTATAGAGCAATGGGACCACTGCACCAATTCCGGCATTGACTAGGGTTTTGAGATCATCTACACCAAGGGAAAATACATCAATCCCTGCAGTCATAAACGATGCCAAAGCAGCACCTAAAAATACCTGTAAATAGAATTTAATTGCTTTTTTGGTTTTAACAGACATTACTTGCCTTTCTTTCCTGCCCTACGTTTGTTTTCTTTTCCAACATTCTCGCTTTTGGATATTGCCCTTAGGTTACTGCCTGAGTCATTGTTTTTATTATTGTCTTTATGATCAACGTCTTGGCCACTGTGTACTTTATGGCCACTGCGTTGGTATTTGTCTCTAGCGGCGTTCTTTGTCTTAGTATGCCACTTCCCGTCTTTACCTTTGTACCGGGTTACAGCAATCTTACGCCCACCATTTTGTTTTGAACCCTCTTCATAGTAAGTATGAGAACTACCAGACTTGCCAGCTACTTTTTTGCCCTTTTCAAGTTTTCTACCCATTAGTTACTTGACTCTCCTTGAGCTCCACGACCGGGGGTCTTATAGATACCGCGGTCAGGTTTACGCTGTTGGTTTAACATTTCGTAGGCAAGCCTAGCATCATAGCGCAAAGTACCGGGATTTATTTGCCCTGGTTGTTTCATTCCTTTTTGTAAATTATTATTTCGATCCATAATAATTTTTTAACCTACTCTACGAGTAATTGGTTCTCTAGGAGTGTTGCAGGTACTACACGTTTTCTGTAACGTATACGGTATAGACGTACCATTTGGGTTAGCCGGGGTAGCAACGTTGTCTTGGAAAACATTCTTCTTAGGATATGCACCTTGTTTTTCACATGCTTCGTTCTTACAAGGATGGTACATAGGTTTTCCATTGTCATTTTTAAGATGAACTGAATACGGAATACGACTTAACCCTGGGTCAGGCATTGGTCCAGGAGTAACTGTCTGTTCTCCAAATCCTGCACCTTCTTGACTTTCTTGACCTTCTAGTTCTCTATCATATTCTGATTTAGTTTTACCTTCAACAACTCGTCCCATATGATCTAGAAGCACCTCATCAGCATTTGCAATGCC
>Ga0129333_10005939_pt1 | contig 11513 bp, 16 predicted proteins | sample CPB6_08_DNA_FD_94474 | JGI IMG/M metagenome (GOLD analysis project Ga0129333, IMG submission 94474) | Freshwater to marine salinity gradient microbial communities from Chesapeake Bay, USA - CPBay_Sum_0.6_0.8_DNA | ecosystem: Environmental > Aquatic > Marine > Coastal | place: USA: Chesapeake...
AGGAACGCAATTATTATATTAACATCTAATCTTGGTGCAGCAGACAATGAAAGAAACACAATAGGATTTACTACAGCATTAGAAAAAAACGGCGAAGATGATCGCGCAGTAAAAGATTTCTTTAGACCAGAATTCAGAAATCGTTTAGATGGAGTGATAAAGTTTAGCCGTCTTGACAAATTAAGTATGAGGAAAATAGTAAACAAATTTATAACGGAACTAAACGACTTGTTGAATGAAAAACAACTCCGTGTACGCCTGACAGAAAAAGCTGTTGATGAACTAATTGCTAATGGGTTCGATGATAAAATGGGGGCAAGGCCGTTACAAAGAAAAATTAACGACAGCATTAAAGTGCCACTTAGTAAAAAAATATTATTCGAAAATGTTCTACCCGAAACTACTATTATTGTAGATTTTACAGATAGCAAATTTGTATTTCAAACAGCAGAAAATTCAAACTTTCAACATAGAATAGACGAAAATGGATACATTGTTCTGGAAAAACCTATCTCCGAATATTAAAATTCAGTCATCAGTAAAAAACTTTTATACAGAATATTACTATAAGTTAGACATTCTTGCACCCGGATGCAAAAGCATTCGCTGTGACAATATAGCCGTTGACGTTGACAAAAGACGCACATGGGTTAGAGATTACAAGCGTCAGGGTTCTTGGTATAACAAACAGTTGTTTAAATATCTTAAAGAAGCAGATATTGGTTTCTTAACCAGCCTCAAGGACCTTTATTACGAGTATCCTGATGTAAAAATACGGACCGAAGAGCCCAAATTATCGGTGTATGCCACTGATGAACCAATGATACGATCTATTGCCGAATCAATTGATCCTGACCATAGAGAAAAAATTATTTCCATCACCGGTCCAGAAAGCGACGAGATCAAAGCATTGTTGGACAAAAATGTTATTTTGGTCAAGAAACCACCCAAGTATCGCTATAGAATTTGGTTCAAAGAAAAACAATGTAGCTTTGAAACTAGAAGTCAAATACTTGCTTACTTGACAAGTTTAGGTGATTTGGTTAGAATGACTGATCATACTCGCGAAAATTTAAGTAAACCGTATGATTGGATTTGGGGTTCGTATTTTTATTCAAACGATCGAGATATAGAAACTTTCATAAGACTAATTAATCCAGATATTGTACGAGAAGTTTCTGAGTTCGTCTACTTGGATAATAAATAACACTATTATTCAAGGAAGCCCAAAATGGCAAAAGTACATGAAGAAGTGGTTTTAATCACAGTGAGTAAGTTAGTCAAAAACGACGAAATTGGCACAGAGATAATTACCGAAGATATCACTGCTGCATTAGCTTCTGTTGCTGAAGAACTGCTAGGAAACAGTGTTGTAGTTGAAGTAAACAAAGCCTAATCAAATTTAACAAGAGAGAAATCAATGACCAAAAAAATAATTGGAGAATCTGCGTCTACTCAATCTGATGCAGTAGCAGCAATCAAAGCAGCAGTAGCAACCAAACAATCAGCAGCGCCGGATCCTAAAGATGCAGTGGCAATGATCAAAGCTGCTGCCGCACAACAAGCACAACAGAAGCAACAGCAACAGCAAGGCGTTCCATTTGATTTTACCAAGTGTCATTTGCATATTGGTATGCCTTGTTATGGCGGCAATGTGAGTGAACCCACAATGACATCTTTATTGCGTTTTATTTTGATGGCACAACAGGTTGGACTGAATTGGTCATTGGATACTATGGTCAATGAGTCGCTAGTCACTCGTGCTCGTAATAACTTGATGGCCAAAATGATGACAAATCAGAGTGCTACACACTTTATGTTCATTGATGCAGACATCCGTTTTCAACCAGAAAGTATTTTGCAGATGATGGCCTGCGATAAAGATGTTATTGGCGGCCTATATCCTAAAAAAGCACTGCCGGTTAATTATGTCATTAATCTCAAGCGCGAAACCAAAGTACAAGGAGACATCTTTACAGTAGATACCATGGGCACTGGATTCTTGTTGTTTAAACGACATGTTTATGAGAAACTGTGTGCAGCACACCCGGAATGTAAGTATGTAGACGATGTTGGACTAGGTAAACAATTTGAACCCACAATGTACAGTATCTTTGACGTTGCCATTGACGAAAAAGGTCACTATTTGAGCGAAGACTGGCTGTTCTGCCGCAGATGGAGTGCGCTAGGTGGAGAAATCTGGGCACACGGTAAAGTATTGTTAAATCATATCGGACACTATGAGTTTGTGGGCGATTTGAGCAAAATGCCTGATTTTACTAAACCTACAGGTGCCGCACCAGAATTGGATGCAGCAGCGCCAGCTGCATTGGCTGATGCAATCAAAATGGCGCAAAAAGCGCCAGCTTAAAGGAAACAATTATGTTGGAAAAAGAAACATTACACTTTCGAATTGGATTAAGCGGTTCATCTGATAAAAAACATCCGGAATTTCGAATTTCAGTAAATGGGCAAGAATGCGTTGCCCGGCAGCTATTAACAGCCGGGGTCAACGAAACTGAATATTTTGAATTTGATGTAGAAATTGAAGAAGGGGATTGCTCTTTGACTATCGAATTGTTAAACAAATCAATGTTTGACACTGTTCTTGATTCCAACGGCGATATTGTTGATGATTTACTGCTAAACATTGACAGCATTGAAATTGACGAAATAGATCTAGGATCCTTGTTGTGGACTGCTAGCGATTACAAACCTGTTTATCCAGAAAAGCATCGATTAAAAACCTTACAAGCAGGAAAAGAATTGCCAGAAACAGTTAAAAACTGTGTGAATCTTGGGTGGAATGGCAGGTGGATCTTGCCATTCACCAGTCCTTTTTACATTTGGTTGCTAGAACACATTTAAGCTAAATACAGCAATATAATGGATTTCCCATGTTTATTGCTGATTTATTTGAAAGTTATGTAGCTGAAGGCGGCCTGCAATTGGTAGTATTATACCCAGGCCGTTTTCAACCTTTTCATCTTGGACATGGCGAAGTGTTTCGCAGTCTACAAAACAAGTTCGGGCGCGATAATGTTTTTATTGCTACCAGCAACAAAGTAGAACCACCAAAAAGTCCTTTTAATTTCAGTGATAAAACAGTACTCATGAATGCAGCCGGTATCGCCAGCGATCGCATTATTGAAGTTACCAATCCATACAAACTTCCTGAACCACAGTTCAATCCCGCAAATACTATTTTTATAGCAGCAGTAGGTGCTCCTGATCGAGACCGCTTGCGCCCCGACAGTGTTAAAAAAGACGGTAGCCCGGGATATTTCAAAACATTCGAAAATCTAGACAAATGTCAAACTGCCGACAAGCACGGTTATGTGATCATCGCCGACGAGCGTCAAAAAGTAATTACTATCAACGGGCAACAGGTAGATGTAAGTCACGGAACTCCTGCAAGGGCAGTTTGGAATTCGGTGCGTGATAATCCCAAACTTAGATCCGAATATTTGCTACAGATGTACGGTAGAGATGATGCTGAACTTGGGCGTATATTAGACAAGATTCCACAAAATATTAACGAAGACGAATATAGCCCATTAGAAAAAGCTGTGGGTACAGGAGCATACATATTAGACAAACACGAACGGTACAACACAGGAAAATATCCAGCTGGGCGTGACAATGTCATTGGTGCTAAACAGCCATGGGACACCAAAACTGTAGACATGCCCGGCGACTTCAAAAGTCATTATCACGATACGCCAATAGGCAACAAAATAAAAAACAATCCGGCCACAGCAAAAATGAATGATCCTATGGTAAAATGGGGCGGTGAAAATTATGGTCTCGAATCAGAGGTTAAGAAACGTGCAAGAGAACGTTACTACGAAACTGCGGGTGTGGGCGTAATTGCAAATAAAAAACAAGCCAAGGATCCTAGGTATTCACACAGTCTAACATCAGATATACGCCCCGGAGAAGTTGGTCGTCAACTTAAAAAGATGCACCTGGCTGACAGTGTACAAAAGTTGCAAGAACAAGTCGCTTCGCTAAAAGAAAAATGGAGTGCAAAATATAAACGTTCTATAAACTGCAATAATCCACGTGGTTTTAGCCAGCGAGCTCATTGTCAGGGCAGGAAAAAATAATGCACACCAAATTGGAGGTTGATGTTTACAGTCACTGGAGCGACCGGCCACCAATCTATAGAATTTATGTCGACGACGAAATGTTTGCCGAACGTACATTTGGATGGCCTAGTTATCAAAACTATATAACAGAACACATTTATTGCGATCTTGGCACCGGAGTACATACTCTAAGTTTAGAAAATTTAGACACAAACAGTCGTTTTGAACTGCAACACCTTACTGTAGATAAAATACCAGTTAACAAAAATTTGTTAAAATCTAATGGTACTAAAATTGATTGGCGATTTGTTGTAGATACAATGCGAAATAATCAACCCACGGCACATCATAATTTGACCATTAATCTAGCCAAAGTATCAACCCCTACTCCATTAGCACCTCCTGTAGAAAGACTAAACAAAATAGTTCAGGTTAAAAAATACGAAACGTATGTGCCGCTGGTTCAAAGAATGCGACAGTTGAATACCAAAAAATAAATACTACATTATCAGGAAACATTATGAAACCCACAGAATTTATCGTAGAAAATAGTGTCATTGCACAAGAAGCAGATGATATGCATAGAGACCATGAAGTACAAATGGCTCGCAGTCAAATGTATAGTGCAGCACAGGCCGCAATTGAAATTCATCGCTTGTTGAAAGATATAAGCGAGATGGAAGGACTTGAAGGTTGGGTACAAAGTAAACTCACCCTTGCCAGTCAGTATCTTGAAAGTGTGAGAGATTACATGAAATACGAAGCTGTGAGTCAAGAACCTGAAATGATGGCTTTTGCTGAAGGCGCAGCCAACTACGCTTTAGATGCGATGTTGAGTGAAATGGCCACAGGTGGTGCAAGTAGTGCCGGTGGTGTTGCTACATCAATGGGCGGCCCTGCACACAAACCAACATCAGGCGTTCCCAAAAAAGTAGGTAATTCTTATAAGCCTAAACGAGTCGCAGTGGGCAAAGGCGTCTACGACAAATGAGTAATATAAAAAATCTGTTGGAAAAAATGGATGCCATGAATGCAGCCGAACGTAAACCAACAGGTCCTCGGTGGCCCGGGTATTTGAAGGGCACAGATAGTGCAAAAAAGTCTCGTAGTCGCATGGTTGGTGATGGCGGCGCGGCTGAAAGTGTCGAAGAATCTGAAAACTTTTTAAAAGAATTAAACACAGTTATAAACAGCAATCCAGTCAAAAGAGACTTGTTTCAAGAATGGCAAGAATATAAATCTATTTCTGAACAGACGGTTGATGAAGAAACAGTCCAGGTATTTGGAAAGACTCCAAAAGGTGTTCCAAGAAGTAAATGGAATTACGACGATCCCGAAGTTAGATTTTTTCATGGATACCAAGATGGAAGTGAAGAAGAACTGCGTAAAGGAACACCAGATTATAACGATGCATGGAGAAGCGCAACTGGTCGTGAAGATCCAATGACTCAAAAATTAATTGATCTCATGCAAGAGCCTCGCCAGCCCAGCAAAGAATTTGAAGTGCCCGATCCACTATCACCACAAGATTATAAAGTGCCCGGACAAGACCCTGGCCCGGGAAAAATTGATTTAGAACCAGATCAGGAAGAGGAGCCGATTATAGCTGAATATGGCGCACCAGGATCTGCAATTGGAAATGATACTGCCAGAAATCCTGCAGAAGAGTTTGCCAAAGCACAAGAACGAAAAGCCAGCAAAGATCAGGCACGAGGGCAGATACAAGGATTAGTGGCACAAATAACGGGTCTGCGTAGGCAATTGGCAGATTTAAACAAGCAATTTCCACAAGGTGCCAATCCAGTTGAAAAGGCCATGAGCTTGCAACAAATGACAGCGCAAAGAAATAGCATTAAAAGTCAAATTGTTGACTTGGCGAAACAAATATCACAACTTAGACAGCAGGCATAACTATGTTCATTAACGATCTCTTTAAGAAAAAATTAAACGAAAGTTTGCGTGACGGAGAGTATTACATTTTCAAAGTTTTCTTTGACGACGGGTCGGACGAAACACTTAGATTTGCTGATGACGATATTGATTGGGATAGAGTTGGTGCCAAGCGTGGAAAGCAGGTTGTTAATGTCAAACAACAAGGCGGTATACAAGGTAGTCAATCAGATGATCCCCGTAAACCACACGACTTTCCTGATGATCTTGGCCTAGCAAGATCACAAAGGGCATACGATAGACAGTTGCCCGAAGGTGGATTTGATATTCCTGAGATACCAAGGTCACCTACTCCTAAACCACCTAAAGAAAAAAATATAGCGGAAGCACACGGGCCATACGGTAAAATAAAACCTGGTGACTTAGAAAAAATACAAAAAGCCAAGGAGCGTGAAAAGAAGAATGCACCCGGGCAACTGCGTAAAGCATTACCGCCAAGCAAGCAACGCTATCGTGATTCTTCAATTGAATATTTTGCAAAACTAGATGAGCAAGATGTAACAGAAGGCTCGGCACGAGATAAATTACATCGTCGTCATCAAGAACTGCGTAAGAAGTCGGGCTTACCTGATCCCGATTACTATAAAGAACTAAAGGCCAGCTATGACATTGAGAATGACCAAGAGCGTCTAGCACGGCAGGCAGAGATCAAAAAGAAATACCAGGTGGCAGAAGATGATGACTCTCCGGCTATGACTCCATCTGGTGTGCCCTGGCAGGGTCCTAAACTCAACAGAGAAGTTATTACACCGCCGGAAGGTATGGAATGGCGGTTTGGGAAAAATTCCAAAGAAGATCCTACTGATCGTGCAGATGCAAGACAACTTGGTACATTTGTATCCAGTGTGCCTAATCCAATTGCCAAAGCTGCTGGAATGCTGATGCGTTATGCCGGACAAGATCCCAAGGAAGATTGGCGAACCAAATTTCTTAAGGCTACCGACAGTGCAGGTAATCCTGATTATATAGGACGCTACCTAAATAAAAAACCCATGAAAGAACAAGGCTTGGCAGAAGGCTCGGAAACACACAAATATCAGGTAGTAGTTAAAGGACAGGAAAGGTCATATTCTGTTTGGGTTGAGGCCAAAAACGAAGAGGTTGCTATAATTAAGGCACAGCAATATGTGGCCCAAGAACACAATGACACCGCAAAAAGAGCAGCAGTAGTTGATATGAAGCAAGGTGTGGCGGAAGGTATTAGTGTTGTTGATTCAAACTACGACCTAGATCAATTGGTATTAACACTAGACATTGAAGGTCAAAGAAAACATTTTACTTACTGGGATTATGACGAAAACTTTGCGAATGCAGAGCGTAAAGATGTATTTGCTCAACTGCAAGAACAGCCTTGGTATGCGGGTCTAGATCATCCTACCAAAATGGAAATCCTTGACGCCGCATATAAAGCCATACGAGGAGAAGAACCCAGCGAGTATAGACCAACTGTAGGCGACGAACCTTTAGACGAAGCAGGACCATTCTCATACGGTGCCAAGAAGCCTCGTAAAGGTAGTGTAGCAGATTTGGCGGCAAAAAAACGCCGAGAGCAAGAACGAGGTAAGCAGCCCATCGAACCCCGGGATCAAATGGTTGGTACGGCCAAGGTAGTGACTAATGAAGATGTGGAACAATATCTAGAAGAAATGCGTCGTGCAGGTTATGACATTGTAACCGAAGCAGCAACTATGTGTCCTGAATGCGGTGGTCCTGCTTTTGAAAATCGTATGCTTGCAGAAAAACAAGATGCTTGTTATCATAAAGTAAAAAGTCGTTATAAAGTATGGCCGTCGGCCTATGCATCGGGTGCATTGGTACGCTGCCGAAAAAAAGGTGCCAAGAACTGGGGCAACAAAAGTAAAAAATGAAATATAGAGAACTCTTAGAAGCTTGTTGGGATGGTTATCAGCAGCGCGGTATGAAAAAGAAAGGTGACCGAATGGTCCCCAACTGTGTGTCAATGAGCGAGCAAGAACTAGAAGAAGATCTCAAAAAATGGTTTAGAGAAAAGTGGGTACGATTCGGGCCTGACGGGAAGATTCGTGGCGAGTGCGGCGGCAGAGATTCAAGCGAAGGCAAACCAAAATGCTTGCCTGCTAGCAAGGCACATGCCTTAGGTAAAAAAGGTCGTGCCAGTTCGGCTGCCAAAAAGCGTAGAGAAGACCCTAATCCTGAGCGTAGAGGGCCTGCCAAGAACGTAGCAACCAAGACTCGTTCCATGCGAGAACAAGGCATTCCTGAATTACAACCACCACCAGACCAGCAACAACCAAGCACAGCACGACGCATACTTGACATCGCAAATGATTTAAACACACTAAGAAAAAAAGCATCAGGCCCAACTGAACTGGGGTATGAAATAGCCAGGGATGCCACACAGCCCGGCGGCCCAATTGAAAAGTTTTTTAAGAAAATTTTAACACCAAAACAAAATGATCAGCCATGAGTTCAATCAATGAGTTTTCTAGTAGCTAACACGCCACCAATACACTGTTATATTCGTCGAGAATTTCTTTATGATTTTGAAAAAGGTCACGGAGAATACGAACCTTGCATATGGGTATCAATTAAAAGTATTCGTGGGCAGGCATTTAGAATAGAAAGTTACTTGCCAAATTATGGTGCACTTTATGATAAACTACCTCTTCATGCGTTTGTATCACGCACAGAGAATCTTGACCCAGCAAAGTTTTTACCTTTAGATACATTACAAATTTGGGATTGCTTTGATTACAACATTGCAGTGATTCAAAAATCATTTTTACGCAATCTCAGTTGTAAATTCTATGCCAAGGATAAAAATATGTATCCGGGCAATTACTTGTTTACCGTTGACAACGCACATCCTGATCATAATCTAATCGACACAGGATATAGTGAATGGCCTGAAGATCACAAAAGTTTTAATTTCATTGAGCTAGACAATGGTCAATATGCAGCACAGCCAAACAATCGTTGCTTATTCTTTGACGCAGCAAGTAATCCTAACGATATGAAATTTCCAGATTTCAAGGTGTGTACTCGAAAGTATGTGGTAGAACAAAATCCCAAATGGAGATTGGGCGATACTGACACTGTTATGTATGAGAAAACAAATCAATCAACTGCCGATTACGGCAAAAGCAAAATATTCAAACAACAATAGTATGTCTGAAAAAATCACTTATACAACTTCAGCAATGGCAGCTGGAATGAGCATTTCATTTCTATCCATGCTAATGAACTCTGATCACAGTTTTCATATCTGTGTCGATTCGGAAAATCACAGTTTAGTTCCATTAAAAAAAATTTATAATATTCCTGATGAAAAGTTGTCAATATCAGTTAGCGACGACATGACAGATAATATATTCTGGGAATTAAGTGATGTGGGAAAACTTACTAGTCCTTACATAACCCCAGAATATGTATTGGTAAAAAATCAAAAGCTCGCCGTGGGTGAAAAATCTGAAAAACCATGCATTGCATTGGCGTGTTACCAAGACTATGATCATCTAAAAAACTATGATAAAACAGACATCAATTGGCCAAATAATAGATATTGGTCAATGGCGGAATATACCAAGATATTTGAATTAATTAAAAATGCAGGTTATGAAGTTATAACACTAGATAACCATAGCATAAGTTTGGAAGACAAAGTTTATTGGTTAAATGAGTACTGCGATGCTGTAATAGGATACGAGGGCGGACTGTGTCATTTGGCACACACGTTAAAAATTCCCTCAATAATATTGCCCTGGCGTCCATATGAATCATTTCTAAATATCGACAGTTTACATTTGGATCGACGAACTTATTTTGTGCGTAAATTTGAGGAAATTTTAAGCTGGAATAAATTCAACCTAATAGACACAATTGAATTGCTTAAAAATGAAGTAACCAATAATGTTTTTTATACAGGCAAGGTTTTATTTGCTAAAGATTTTAGTGAATATAAAATTAAAACACCAGATAGGGAATACAGCATGCTGGCTGGCTTCAGATCTTTTGAAGTGGATTTTTTCTTAAATAAATGTAAAACTAATACGCTTTTTGGTAATGCAATAAAATATTTCAACTAAGGAGAATACAATGGCAAAACCCGGTCAATCAACAAACAAAAAACTAATAGCACATGTAGTTAAAATGACCAGTCAGGGCGGTCGCAGAGCTAAAACTAGTGCTATGAACAAAAGTAAAAAAAGATCCTACAAAGCCTATCGTGGGCAAGGTAGATAAATACTCTTATTAGGGTAATACCATGGACCAGTTACATCGAGCACTTAAAATTGCATTTGCCAGTGAATTTGCTTTTTATCTAAAAGCACATTACTTTCATTGGAATGTAGAAGGACCCAACTTTCCACAATATCACGACTTGTTTGGAAAGATTTACGAAGAAGTATACGGCAGTATAGACAAATTCGCGGAAGAAATTCGTGCAACTGGCACATACACTCCAGGATCATTTACTAAATTTAGTATCTTAAGTTTGATAGATGATGAAACAGCTCAACTACCAGCAGAATCAATGCTGATTGAATTACTTGAAGACAGCACCAAATTAGAAGAGATGTTTCGTATTGTGTTTAGGGCAGCGGAAGAAATAGGGCTACACGGACTAAGTGATTTTTTAGCAAACAGGCAAGACGCTCACGCAAAACATAGTTGGATGCTACGAGCAACACTTAAATAAGCTTATGCTGTTAGTTTACATTCACGGTGCTAGTGCCACCAGTGAAAGTTTCAATTACATTCGCCAACACATAAAAGGCAATGAACTGCTGATCAATTATGATAGCAGGAATGGCTTTGAAAAAAATTTAGAAAACATGCGAGCATTGTTATCCGCTCAACAAAACATGTTTTTTATAAGTCACAGTCTTGGTGGTATATATGCGCTGCATTTGGCAGATCTTTTTTCTGATCAAGTGTTGGGAGCCGTGACCTTGAGCACACCATACGGCGGAGCAGAAGTGGCAGATGTGGCCAAATACTTTTTGCCTTACAGTCGTTTGCTTAAAGATATTGGTCCTACTTCATGGGCAATGAAACATGCCAGAAACATAGAAATCTCTTGTGATTGGACCAATATTGTGACCACACAAGGATCAGCACCTTGGATTCCAGCACCCAACGATGGTGTAGTAACTATATCAAGTCAACGTAAACGTGGAGATATTATGGAACTAATCGAATTAGACTGTAATCATTATGAAGTTGTATTAAATGATCAAGTCATTGAAATAATCAAAGAAAAATTACCACATGATAGCTGAAATATTAGTATGGGGATTCTTTAGTGCAATGGGTTGGATGGCAGCTAACTGGACTGTAGATCAAGTTATGCCAGAAAAGACAGAAACTCAGACATGTTCTGAATGGCGTGAAGTGCGCCGACCAGATGGCACTATAGAAAGAACTCGTACTTGCGAACCTAAAAAATAAGAACACACCTTAGGACCGTGTGTAGCCGGCTGCTGGCTTACC
>Ga0129333_10005940_pt1 | contig 11513 bp, 23 predicted proteins | sample CPB6_08_DNA_FD_94474 | JGI IMG/M metagenome (GOLD analysis project Ga0129333, IMG submission 94474) | Freshwater to marine salinity gradient microbial communities from Chesapeake Bay, USA - CPBay_Sum_0.6_0.8_DNA | ecosystem: Environmental > Aquatic > Marine > Coastal | place: USA: Chesapeake...
CAAACTTTGCGCTGATTTTGAGATTTTTTACTGTGTGAGAATAGATGCTGAATTTACGAGCCATAATAGAATCCCCAAGAAATATTGAAACAACATTATAAAACAAATCAGCTGCGATGTCAATCCTGGAATTGAGCCAAAAATTCTAAATCCAAATCTAGAGACTCGCCTATCCATCTTGCACCTTCGGTATGATCACGCACATGATCAACGCCAATGTCTTCATGCAGCAGCACAGTTAAAGATTGAGATCGCAAATAAGACTCAACCAAATTTTGATTTGAAGAATTGTAATAAACTTGGTACATGGGTAGAGGGTGTGGACCAATTGGTTGATCCCATACACGGCCAATCTTACAACCATACTCCTCAAGTTGAAACTGTAAACTTAAGGCAATGTCTCGTTCTTGACCATTCTTCCAATAGATATGTGCGTGATAATTCATACTAGCCTTCGTATGTGGCTGAGTTGGCACCGTGCTCAAACACTTCAACACTTTTGACTCTTACACTTGGATTGATAGGATAACGCATGTTGCCTGATGCTAAAAGTTCAGCCATCTTGTCATAGCACAATTTGGCAAACATTTCGCAACCCACAGCTGGAACGATACGTAAATCACAAACACCGGATCTGCGATAGGGTTCTACTTGCACACGTTCTGGATTACCGTCGTGTTCTGGGTCGGTACTCCAGCCACTCATTGCCTTGAAACGATCTAGCAAAGGATCGTCTTCTGCTATGACCAAGGTATGATCAAACATGTGATCTGCCCAGGCCTTGAACTCCTTGAGCCCACCAAAGTCCATGCACCAGTTCTTGTCATCTAGTGTGTCGCATTCAAACACCAGCTTGATACCAATTGAATAACCATGTAGTGTTGAGCAATGACTGTGTGTGGCACGCCACTGTCTAAAACAACAGGACAAGCCTCTGTCATTACCATATGTTTTTGTTGAGTAAAATTTTGCCATTGTTATCTCCTGAAAGTTAGCAATGGCGGCAGAATTTTTGAATCGGGATGACGCCAAGGCCGATATTTACCACCCTCAGGAATATCCTGGGTAGGACCGCTGAGACTAATATTTATTGTTCGTTTAATCTCTTCTTAGAATCCTCAGCTGATGCCACACGCTGACGAAGCTCGCTGCTACTAAAGCTATGATCACGACCGTTAAAGTAAAGTTCAATATTACGTTTATGACATATTTCACGACCAGTAAACTCCTTGCCTTCGTATTCAACGCCAAGTATTCTAACATCAATAGGCAATGTTAGCAATAGGTCCTCTAGATCTTTTTCTGTATTATACACCCAAACTTCATCCACGTACTTGCATCCAATCAGTTGCAACTGCCGTTCCACAATACTCTGCACAGGACGATTCTTGTTTGGTCTATCCATGGTAGGATCATTTTGCAGTGCGCAGATAAGATATTCACACTTGTCTTTGGCTTCACGCAGCATGGCCACATGACCTGCATGCAATAGATCAAAGGTACTGGCCGTAAAGCCTACTCGTTTACCATTCAACATTTAGTTCTCCCACCAGTTTTCCCAAGGAAACACTACCCAGCATGGAGTTTCTGCTTTGTTGATTTCTGTGCCACAAAAGTCAACACCTTTAAATGAACTGGCTGTGTTCTCTACCATTACAGCAAATTGCACGTTGTGATGCCATATATCGTTCCAGATCTCGCTTTTAGGAAAACAACCTGACTCCCAATCGTCCTTGATCCATTGTAGAGTACGACCACTGTCATTGATATCATCTACAATAAGGATTTTCTTACGACGTTTTGGGTCGCTTGGATCGCCTTTAACAGGTAGGTGTGTGATTTCAAATTCTGCATCTTGTCGTTCTTCTGCAGGAACATAGCCAAACGCATCTTCTGCCATCCAGAGATTGCTTTCTGGGCCCATGCCACTGTCTCTAAAACTCACATCCAGTGTGTGCATGGGCACTTCAAGATAGTGACTGAGCATGGTAGCAGGAATCAAACCACCGCGAGTGATGCCCACGATGTAGTCAGGTTTGAATTTCCAATGCTGCATACTGCGCATGATTGTGTGTAACCATGCATGTAAATGTTTATTAGTATAGTGAATCTTCATTTTTAGGAACCTCTATGTTATGTGATATTATAGCATCAAAAAATTTTAAACAAAATAAACTGGCAGTACTGGCATAGATTTCTGATAAATGAATTAGATGTATGCCGCTACCATCATTGAACTTATGACTCCATTTGCTACCCAGGCCTGGCATTCGAATACGATAATGTTTGTCCACTACGTTTCCACGAAAGTGTGTCCAATAAGGATCATGTATTTCTTGAGCTTCTGCTCCTTGCATGATCCACCAATCCGCCATTTCTTGGTTCAGCTTATTCACTGTGATCTTGATTGGACGCAGTGCCACTGCGCCGGGCGAGATAACTTTCATTGTGTTCCCAATTTCTAAGCGGATCTTTTCCAGTAAGAAAGCCCCATTCACGAGAGTGACGTCCTGGCATGAACAAGGTCCAGGCAGTGACCCCGGGTTTTAATTCAATACGATGAAAACTATAAGGGCTGCACACACGGAAATGTCCGGGCCCGCGCCAATGGCAAAGTTCATGAGTCTTAAGACCTTGGCTGTTAAACACTGGTACATATTCATAATAGCCGCCTTTGAGAATTAGTGTTGCATATGGCCATGGATGATCGTGTACATCATCAGGGTCGCCTTTAAGAAACTTGTGCAAGAACACATTGAAAGGAAAATGTTTTCTTTCTTTTAGAAATAGATAATAGCGTTCTAGATATGGTTCATTGTTTACGCGATCGTAAATTACTCGTCGGCGACCCAGCCATTCAAGCAGTTTTAACATCTGATGCTCCTACACTGCTGCCTTTGTATTTTTCATCTTTGAGCAAATCATCAGCACGTTCTATAATACCTGCAGAAGTTCCAGTATTGATTTTCTTAACTATACTGTTAGCAGCCACAGGATCCCAGATATAACTAGTTGAACTCTTTGTACCAGCAAGTGCTGTACTACCACTGCCAACTGGTCCGCCTACACCTTGTGCAAACAGTGTTCCTGGTGGATAGGTTCCTGGTGCAGGAGGCCATTGTGTGCCTGTAGTGGTCCAGGTAGGACCTGTAGGAGGGAAGACGCCTGGATATGGTGTAGGCACAGGACCAAATCCTTTTTGATAACCTCTGAGGTTTGTTTCTAGATGACCTAGTCTGTTGTTTATGTCGCGAAGATCTTCAAACATTCTGCGCATGGGACCATTGCGGTGATTGTGCTGTTTATGATTACGAGCCAAAGCCACAATTACCATTAGATGCTGTAGAGTTTTTTGCACATTGGGATCGTCGCTGGTGATTGCTTCGTCAAATAGATCAATGAATGCTTCTAGATCAAAGTCTGCTTGATCTTTTTCTCTCATGGCACTCATACTATTGAGCTCCAAAGTGTTTGTTTAGTACACCCAGCTTGTCTTCGTACTCGGCAATGGTTTCAATTTCTTTTTCTACTGCACCCATCCAATCAGTATGATCGTGTATGGCCATTGGTTTCTTAAGCATGATTTCCACATTCATCTTGTGCTTCAAGATCATAGCAGAAAAATGCACTCGCAGTGTGTCAATTAGTTGTTCTCGCATGTTATATCTTCCTTGGTTAGTCTGTTTACAAACACATGGGGCATCCAACCTGCACTGGCTATGGCCCACGCTATTGCAGCAGGTGTGTTTTCAAAGTGTAAAATTGCTTCTGCTATACACACAAACACCATGCAGCATGAAAGTATAGCTAGATAAATTTTACTATTAAATAGAATTTTTTTCAAGATAGTCGTCTACCATTTGATTAGCTTCCTCTAGACTCACGGAATGCACAGTGAATGTCATAATGCATTCCTTATCAACCTTGATGTCAAAAGGTGCAGGGCCACGAAATTCAAACTCATCTGGAAGTGGTCTAATTATTTTAAATGTTTGCATGTTCATTACACGTTTGATTAAATTTTCTGCCGCTGCTTTAACTTGATTTATCATAGAATTGTCCTCACTGAAATACCATTGCACAAATCTTCAAAATTAATATTTTGATAACACAATCGTAAAATTTTTCTTGAAGAATTTTTTTTATTTACTCTGACTCCATGAATACGAGAAGTGTCTAGTATATAACAATCACCAGGATCTACAGAAAAACTTAGATCACTAGTAAGATCATTCTCGTTATAGTGTGTGAGCACCTTGTCTCCAAACGATTCTTTATAAAATGTTGTGATTTCCTTATCACATTCTAAGTAGATATTCAAAGCCGAATTAAAATTATCTCTATGAGGAGGTGCTCCCGGAAAAGAAATTGTGGTTAAATTTATTAAATTTGGATAAAATTTAAAAACAAAATACTTTTTCAATTCTGAGATTATCTCTAGTGATACACGTTGTTCTACAAAAGAGGTACCGGATCCAGACATAACTTTTTGTAGGTATGAACTCAGATCTAAAGTAAAAATTTGAATATCAAGTTTTTTAAAATACATTTTATAAGTGTCATTCAACTTTCTTATCAGTAGGAAACGGCCATTCTGGTTTAGATGTAGGAGGATCGTCAGTCATGTCTTTTTCAAACAGCTCTTGTAGTTCTGGCAAATTGTCTGCTTTGATCCATTCCTTTTCATTTGCATCTGAAACAATTTCTAATGTGCCATGGAACCAACACTCGGTTTCGTAGTGTTCCCACCCGTCTTCCTCCCAGCCTGCATAATAATCTTCTTCCCAAAGTTCTTCTAAACGTTCTCTTTCCTCATCAGGCATGTCATCAGGCCAAATAACATCGCCATACCAACCATCATCTAAACTGTCTAGTTCGTAGTTGTATTCTGTGTTGTACATGTCCACAGCATCAGCACCTGGGCCATCTGTTTGTTCTAATACAGGAGGATTGTCATCTTCTGTTTCAATAAGTATAGTACCCCAGCGAAATCCATTCACACGGCGAATCACCATGTCGTCCTTTTGCCAAAGTTCATGTTCAAATACGTTTTTCTTTTCTTTGGTTGAAACTTTCCACCAGGTCATGCTGTTCTCCTTATCTAGGGGCAAATTCTTGTTGCAGTTTTATATTATCCATGAATTCTTTTTTCACTGTTGGATCATCTTTGAATACACCAGTGAGCACAGTGGTTTGGGTAAGACTAGAATGTGCCATAATGCCACGGTTTTCACAGCAGCCGTGAGTGGCTTGAATATATACACCTACATCTCGACTACCTGTGGCTTTCATGATCTCTCGTGCAATGTCATTGCACAGCTCTTCTTGTAGTGTACCACGACGAGCACACCACTGAGCGATACGAGTATACTTAGATAAACCAATCAGTTGGTCAGCAGCGATGATTCCAATATATGCCACTCCATTAACTGGTTGATGATGATGACTGCACATACTGCGAAGTTCGCTGCGTACTACCAGCATGCCTGCATAGCGATCTTCTGTGTGATTTGGGAAACTGGTAGCGTCGGGAGCAGGGTCATATCTGCCTGCCATGATTTCGTTAAAATACATCTTGGCAAGCCTACGAGCTGTGCCTTTGCTGTTAGGATCGTTTTCACGATCAATCAACAGAGTATCCAACACCTGTTCAAAAGCCGTGGTAGCTTCATCAATCAGCTGCTCCTTCATATACCCATTAATATATTCGCTGATATTGTCGCCAGCCCAGAACCTCTTGCCATCACGTCGCATTTTGAATGCGAGATGTTTGTGAGCTTGGCCTATTTCGTAGCCGCCATCACCATATAAAGCATTAATTCCTGTTTCATTTTCGTGGAATTCTTGTAGTTTTGTGTATAACATTATTTCTCCGAGTTTGAGCCGAGGATGGCTAATTGTTAATTGTAAACTTATTTAGACGTTGTGTCAACAAGATTTGATGGGTTATTATACCAGCGCCAAGCACTTGTAATAATGGTCTCTAGATCTGAATGTGTTGGACTCCAACCTAGATATGCGTGAGCAAGATCATTGCTAGCGACCAAACGATCCGGATCGCCAGCACGCCTTGCACCTTGAATCAAATCCACAGGCCCAACATGTCTTGCCACAGCCGCAATCACATCAACGTTGCTGTATCCGCGACCACTGCCAAGGTTTACCATGTAGTGTTGATTGTGTTCAAAACTCAGTAGATACTGTATCGCACACACATGAGCCTCAGCAAGATCATCCACATGCACATAGTCTCTAATACAACTGCCATCTGGAGTGTCATAGTCATTGCCATACAGTGTGAACTGTTTACGATCTCTAATGCTTTCTAACAGTCTGGCTATGATATGCGTGGCACCGGTTTCTTGACCTAGTGCACCTGCATCAACATCTGCTCCGCAGGCATTGAAGTAACGCAAGCTCATAGCAGCCATATTGTATGCCTTGCACATGTCAGTGAGCATGAGTTCAATCATGGCCTTGGTTTGACCATAAGGACTCACAGGATTCCATGCTGTGTCTTCAGTGATCATATCCACATTTGGAGAACCGTATACACTGGCACTGCTAGAAAACACAAACACAGGAGGATTAGGCAAACGACGCAGCACATCCAAGAACATGGCTGTTTTGGCCACGTTGTTGGTATAGTATTCTGCAGGATCATCCACACTAGGACCAACTAGACTTGTACCAGCACAGTGAATCACAGCATGAATTGGTTCATCTTTTAACAGATTGATAACTGATTCGCTGTAGTAATCAGCATGAATCAAGAAGTTCATGTATGACAAGGTGTGATCACGTTCCACACGATCCACACCTATCACACGATACCCTGCTGTTTGTAGATGTTTGCACACATGACTGCCAATGTAGCCGCATGCACCTGTTACCAACACAGTGGCAGACATTAATTGTCCCGTTCCATTTCTGCTGCTTCTGTAATCAATGCTGTGAGTTCGGCAAGATTGTTCACCATGATTTTAGCAGTGGACCAGTCCCCTTGACTGTTTCTGCCACTTACTTCAATCATATATCCGTTGTCATACATGTTCACAGTAAATGATTCACTGACCTTGATCAGTTTATCACTGAGTTTATTAATTGTTTTAGGTTTAGGCATTATTTGTTCCTTTGAAATTATCTAATAGTTTATATTGTTCAAACAGCTTTGTCAAACTAGAACTTGCTTTCGTGTGTGTGCTTACGATAGTCTGTGCTCATACGCTTCCATTCTTCACCTTGTCCTGTGATAATATCCACAATGCGATCCACAGTGCCGTTGGTCCAATCACTGATCTTGCCCATGTTACGACTGGGATTGTTTAGCAGTACAGTGAGCTTGTTAAATGCATCGCCTAAACTCCAGGGTACATATAAGCGTGAATGATCATTAGCAAAAGTTTCAGGGAAAGACCTATAAGCAGGGTATAGAACGTTGCACCCAAGAGTATCTGCTTCACTGACTGTGTTGGAAACCCAATCTTGAAGGGCGCAATTAAACAACACACGAGTATCATTGAGCAGATTATAGTAATCATTTTTCTCTAGATCTTCATAGATAGTTAGTTTACCTTCGGCCTGCATTTTTCTAGTACGCTGCATGTAGCTGTCATTGTTACTACGCAAGGGTGCACCAGAAAACACACAGAACTCTACATCTTTGTCTGGACTGATGTCATGCCACATGTCAATTAGATCCATGTAGAAGTTGGGTTGCTTTTCTTGATCCCAACGTGCAGCAAAACCCACACGCTTCTTACGTTCATGAAATGGTTTCAGTTCGCCAGACACACGCTCGCGCACTTCATCCTTGCCAAACGCCAAGCCTGAAATATTGTAGATAGGACAATCCCAACCTGCAACTTTCATGTGCATGACCATTTCTTCGTTGCTGGCTAGCACTGCGCCGTTACTGTCACGCACTAGTTCACAAACCATTTTCTCGTATAGGCCCATCCATTTTGACATGCCCCACACATGAACGAAGTCATCAGGATCAATGGCTTGAGCAAGACAACGAACAAAAATGCGAGGACGGAGAGCAGCAGGCACTTGATTGAGAATATAAGGTAGGCTCTCGATACCGGGTTGAAACATGTCTTCAAAGTAGATAACGTCGTCATGTCTAACTTCTCCTTGTTACATTAGTCTAACTAGATTCATCATTTGACTCATGCCAAAGTAACTGCGACCATGTGCATCCAGCACTTGTCCTGTCACAATTTTTTGTGCATTGTCAAGAGTAAGTCCTGGTACATAAACAACATCCAGTTTACGTCTTTCAAACACACGACGATTCCATTCTGTAAGTTGTAATGTATAACGAGCCTTGTAACTTTCAAGACCCATATAGTACAGTTTACGCATTGTTGTTCCTTGCACGATAGTTTGTATGTCCTCGTGGCATGCGTGGACGATTATCATCATCTCTTTGATACCAACGATTCTTTACATGTTTTCCTGATTTGTGTCTTAGAAAATCTTGATAACTCACATTACGTTCATTATATAGATCTTTTTCGTCAAACACATGGCCATATGCCACACAAAATTCTTGATACTTCTCAAGGTCATCAAAAATTGTTGAAACTTCAGGACGCATGGTTAGATACTTCTTGAGCCATTTTGGCTGAGCCATTTTTATCTCCTATTAGGCTAGATTTTGAAAAACTTTTTCTGGTGTACGTGGATCGCGATACACGATCTCACAGCCGTTTTCGTTGTCTTCGCTTACACTGATTATAACATGCCTGCCTGGATAACGACTATTGATTTGGCAATATAAATCATCTGCGATCATTTCGCAGCTTTTGTAGTCCAATCGCAGACAATTCGTTTCCCCTGAATACAGTGATTCAAGCCACCGTTTGAATTGTATGAATTCGATATCACGGTCATTGTGAAAGACTGAGATTGACACCCGGAAGTGAAACATATGACGATGGGGATAACCCAAAAAAGATACGTCTGCAAGTTGTGGATCCTCCAAGGCTGCGGGATATTTGTGAATGCCTTCTTTGGCAAATGTTACCCAAATCATACGGTCTGCCATCTGTTGATTGATATCTGTTTGCTCGCGTTCTGATTGAATGGTCATGACTGTAATCCTTGAACCATTTTGTCTATGTGTTCGTTGGTAAGAAAAAACTGATATGTACTGGTATTGGTCATTTCGCCTTTGTCATTATACTGTTCTCCGGTGAATTCCACACACCAAAGATCTTCAGGACGTAGACATGGTCTCATTGTACCACGCAGTTTGAATGCTGCTTCGTCTCTAATTAGAAATTCTTTCATCTTATGACCTCATCTTGACTGTATTTGCTCCAACTGGTAAACTGCTGACGACTTTGTAAATCATGCACACTGTGACACCAAACACCTGGATTGGTCGCTGCAAAGTTTTTGTCATCTAGTTTTATTATTGCATTATACCCTAGTTGATTGATATAGGGCAACTTAATTGAAATCATTGGAATAAAATGATCATGTTCTGTTAGCCCGGCCTCTAGCAGTCCTTCTACTTGCGCCACATCAATATCCAAGGTGCACCAATAACCTCTACCCAAGAACACATGAATCATGTTTTCCCAGGCTGTCCAATCTGAACTGTTGGTAGATATGTTTGGAAAACTTTGATTGGCTCCAAAATACACATGTTGGCATTTGTGTGCTATTGCAGCAGCTTCTATCACGTCTGTTGGTTGAACACCTACAACAAATAAGGTTTTCATACCATATGCTGGTGTGTGTTCTACTTCAATGCCTGTGAACATTTTGGCCTGTCCATGTCCTGGTCTATCCATATCAATCTCCTAAATCCACACGTTCGTGGTCATGTTCCCATTGTAATCGATTCAAACGACTGATTTCATCTCGCAACATTAACTTGCGTTTCTTCATTTCTGCTAATTTGTTAACTTCCACATGAGGATGATCGCGTTCCATATCATCAATTTGTTTGTTTAACACACGATGCATTTCTTCAAGATGTTTAATCTTTTCTTTGTACATCTAGCCTCCTTAACTAACAATTAAAAGATTGTCTACAACCGATTGATCTACTTTGGCTTGTTTTGCTTTCTTTTTCATACCCGGGTGAACCTTTTTGTTTTTGAACTCGGTGGTATCAAAGATTGGGCGCGGAACAAAAAATCTATCCATTACACCAGATACCTTTTGATATGCTTTACCCAAATTATTACCATTAAAGTCGCACATCACATAATCGCCTAGACTCATCATAAGATTGATAATATCATCACATTTGTACCCAAAACGCTTGCAGTGTGTGTCACGTAGTTCTACCTGCACCACAGGTTGGCAACGACGGATGGTATCAACTGCACCTTCAAGCACAAATAATTCTGTACCTTCAACATCAATTTTGATTAAGTCTACATCCTGAAAGTTAAAACTGTCGAGTGTGCGTTGCTCTGCTGTTTGTGTAGGATTCTTTGTTTCACGCCCCGGAGCAAGTAGTGCGTCTCCGCGACTGCACTCTGCTGTTTTTTGTTCCATTACAATGGTCTTGCTCTCGCGGCCTAGAGCACAATCAAAATATTCAATATTTCCTACTAGAGCAAGACTGGCAAAGGTTCCGTCTGTTTGCTTGAACCAGCCATCATCGTGGTCTGGTTGATGACGCACTTGTCTTAGTTTATTATCCCAATAGCGTCCTTTGAGTTTGGCTGCACGAGCAATGTCCACATTCAACTTCATAAGTTCTAAACTGCTTTGCATAGGCTCAAAACTTTTTATGTCTTTACACCAAGTGGCATACTCTATGGTGTTCATGCCAATGTTGGCACCTACATCAATCACGGTTCGCGCATTAGGCAACAGTCTACGATTCATAACCAAATTACGAGCCTGATATGGACCGTTCTCTCTTGCCATTCGCTGTTCATACAGTTTATCTGTGGCCCAGATCCAATACTCTCTGCCAATGCGATTGATAACTTTTTTCTTGTTGTTTATGTCAAATAGTTCTGCCATGAGTGTCCTTTGTGTGTATTTTTATTTAGACCGAGGCGTTGACCCAGCGATAATAATCGTCCGCATCTTTTTTGCTGTACCATTTTTTGTCATTAGGATCGGTTCTTTTCTTTAGTTTGTGATGATAGTGTTCGCGCAACAAGGAATATTGATCATTATAGAATTTCACAGCTACCTGCATTGGAGGCAAGGTGTGCTTTTTCTTGGTATGCAACAGTTGCTTGGTTTGAGTTTGTATCAAGGATGAAAAATTAAATGTTTTCAGTTCTGCAATTATAGATTCAAATCTTGAAATGTTCAAGGCCTTGATTTGATCTAATGAAAAATTTGATATGTCTTGATCTTGATAGAATATTCTAGCATCATATTTGCTAAATGGCACACTGTCATTGTAGTATTGTTTAGGTCGTTGTTCACTTTGTAATATCAAGCAGACCACTTGGTTTTTAATTATCCAGATGCCAAGATCTGCAGGACTAAAACTTTTACCTGACACAATGTATTCCTGCTCA
>Ga0129333_10005942_pt1 | contig 11512 bp, 14 predicted proteins | sample CPB6_08_DNA_FD_94474 | JGI IMG/M metagenome (GOLD analysis project Ga0129333, IMG submission 94474) | Freshwater to marine salinity gradient microbial communities from Chesapeake Bay, USA - CPBay_Sum_0.6_0.8_DNA | ecosystem: Environmental > Aquatic > Marine > Coastal | place: USA: Chesapeake...
AAGTTAACCCAACTTTTCTTAGTTTCTTAAAACTAAGTGGTGGAGTCAAATATGACCCTATATGAGTTTACGGCATCTCTCAAATGACGTTGGTGCGGATGGGACTCTCTCCCGCCTGGTTTCTTGCCTCCAGTCAAAGGGCAAGTGGCGAGCCTGAAAGACCTAAGGAGAGTTGCATAAACTCTCCTTTTTTAGTATAATTATATGGGATACTTAATTGTGGAAAAAATATGATTGCAAATGATGATCTGGGAAATTTGGGTAGACTTGGAAACCAGATGTTTCAATATACTGCTCTTCGTGGTCTTGCTGCAAAGCACGGTTATGAGTATTGTTTACCTCCAAGATCAGTTGTGTCAACAAGGGATATTAACTGTGCAAATTCAGATATTACATTATTTGAGTGTTTTAACATTCCTGATGCTATAAGAAAAGTTACTAATTTCCCAAGAATTCAAGAGTCAACTTTTGGATTAGATCGAAATCTTTGGGAAAATTGTCCAGATAATATTAGCCTTTATGGATATTTTCAGACTGAAAAATATTTTAAGCATATTGAAAATAAAATTCGTGAGGCGTTCACATTTGTTGATGATATTAAACAACCAACTGAAGAGGCATTTAAGTCTAACTTTGGTGATATTGAAGTAATTGCCATTCACCTTCGTAGGGGTGATTATTTACAATATCCCCATCATCCAGTACAAAGTCTAGAGTATTATGCTCAAGGACTTTCCAATATGCCTGAAAATATCCCCGTAATGGTATTTTCTGATGGTATTGAATGGTGTAAAGAACAAGAATTGTTTCAGAATGATAGATTTATTTTTTCTGAAGGTAATAATACTGGAGTTGATCTTTGCTTGCAATCTCTCTGCACATATCATATTATTGCCAATTCTTCATTCTCTTGGTGGGGTTCTTGGTTAGCAAAGAGTAAAAAGACTGTTGCCCCCAGTAATTGGTTTGCTGGACCAGACAAATCTAAAGACTTAAACGATCTTTATCTTTTGGACTGGATTGTAATTTAAAAATAAATATTGGAAAAGAATGTTCATGAAAGTAGTTACTCCGAGCGTGATATATTTTCACATAGCTACCATTGGAAAATATCAAGAAATTTTTGATGAAATTTATTCTCAAATAGTAGAATCTAATTTAATCAATAAAGTTAACTTGATAAATCTTTGTGTGGTTGGAGAAGGTGAATTGATTGTCACTCCGCATAAAAAAATTAAAATTTATAAAGACCCTCATATACAGTCTGGAGAATTTTTTACTTTAAATTTAATTAAGACATTTTCTTCATTGGCAGAAAAAAATTATAAGATTTTATACATTCATACTAAAGGTGTAACGACTCCAGATAATTTGTGCATTGATGATTGGCGTCAGTATATGACATATTTTAATGTTAATCAATATCAAAAGTGTTTTGATGTATTGGATCAATATGATTCTTGTGGTGTTGATTTAGTAAGTGAACCTGCAATTCACTATTCTGGTAATTTTTGGTGGGCAAATTCTTCATATATTAAAAAACTTCCAATTATAGATGAAATTAAGTTTCCCAAGATTCCTCCTATACTCTCCATAAGACATAACTGCGAGTTTTGGATTGGGATGGGGAATGGTAAATTAAAAAGTCTCTGGAATTCTAACATATGTGTATATGAGAGACACCTACATAGATACGATACAATGGAGTATATTAGATGAAATTACTTGATATTTTGAATGAATTTAATTTGGATTCTGATTTTTTAAATCAAGGTTATAGTGAAGGTGGAACTGATAAAAATACTTGTCATAGTTACATTGAAAATTTTTATGAAAAGGTATTTGAACCTTATAAAGAAAGTAAAATTGATTTATTGGAAATTGGAATAGAAACTGGTGGTTCTTTAAAACTATGGAAAGAATATTTTTTAAATTCTAAGTCCATTATTGGTATTGATATTTCTGATGGAAAAATAGATCAAAGATATAGAAATATTGATGGAGTAACTATCAATATTGGAGATGCGTATGATGAAAAGTTTTCTAAAAAATTCGAGCAATTTGATATTATTATTGATGATGGTCCCCATACTTTGGAAAGTCAATTAAAATCGGTAGAATTGTATCTACCAAAATTGAAAGAAGATGGACTTTTTATAATTGAGGATATTCAGAGTATAGAACATTTTGATTCTTTAATTGAGAAATCAAAAAAAGTGTGCGAATTGATTGACAATCAAATTGAATATAATGTTGAATGTATCGATCTTCGTGATAAAAAGGGAAGATGGGACGATCTAATATTTTTAATCCGGACTTAAATTATACTACAAACAAATTATGTCATTCGAATTAATTATAGAAACTTTAAAAAATAAACAAGGAATTGAATTTGGTGGACCAACTGGACTTTTTGGTGAACCAGAACATAATATGCACTTATATCCACATGTAAATCTTGATGGTGGTAACATATTGGATAATAATTATTTTCAATCCAATATGGGGTCAAATTTTATCTATTCTGAAAAAATTGGAAACCAATTTGATATTGATTGTACAAATGAAGAACAACTTTCTTTGTTAAAAAAGTATGATTTTATAGTTACCTCTCATGCCATAGAACATTTTGCTAATCCTATTGGTACTTTAAATTTGTGGAAAAAATATATTTTAAAACCTGATGGGTATATTTTATCTATTATACCCAATAGGGATTTTTCTTTCGATAGGAAAAGACCATTAACAACTTTAGAACATTTAATTTTGGACTATATCGAAAATATTGATGAAAATGATAAAACTCATATCGAAGAACAAAAAGAATTGCATGATTGGAGTTGTGGGGGACTTCCTAATTTTTATGAATTGTGTGAAATAAATTATCTTACAAGAGTTGTACACCACCATACTTTCGATGTGGAATTAGTAGAGCAAATGTTTTCATACTCTGGATTTGAAAATATTGTTTCTTATGTACATAATTTTTATGGCACACCATTAAATATTGTAAACTTGTCAATAGTAAAAAATGATAACTATTAATTATCTTGCCCATGATCGTTCTAATAACTTTTGGAACATTACAAAACATTTTCTCAATTTAGTTAAAGAAGAAAATAAAACAAAAATCAGAGTTAATATTCTTACAACTCATCGTGCTCATTTTGAAGTACTTAATGGTATAGAAACCAATATAGTTTTGTTTAATTCGGGATATAACTATATGTCGAAAATACAATATGCTGTTGCTCAAAATACTGAATATTCTGTAAAATTAGATGAGGATTGCTTTATTAGCAATCATGTATGGGATTATATGATCGAAAATGTTCATATTTTAGAATCTGATGATAATTTTATCTTAGCACCATTACTTTCAAATAATATTCCTTTGGTAGATCAATTTATAGAATCTTTTATTACTGATGAATCTGTTAAAAATCAAATTTATTCCAATTTCTTAAAAAGGGATATGCCAAATGGACTTTGGGGGGTAGATTATTCACCTTTAAATGCATATACACTTCAAGCAACATCTTGGAATCCAACTGCTTTTTATGAAGGTGTTAGTAAAATTAATCATTATTATAAAGGAATTCATCCTATTCGCATTTGTGCAGAATCGCAAGTTATTTTAAATGATTATATTGTGGATAACTTTGATAAAATAACTGATAAACAAGATTACTCTATTGAAGAATTTAATTATCCTTATTATACAAATAGTGTTTTTCTTGTTAAAACTAAGGATTGGGGAAGTTTTCTTAGTATGTCTGGAGGTGATGCTTTTGATGAAGTTGCATTTAATAGTTTTAAGAATACTTTTAATAAAAAGACTTTCTACATCAAGAATGGATTCTCAATTCATTTAACTTACAACACTATTCATAATTCTAACTATAATGTTTGGGGTATTGGTATGGATAATGGTATTGATTATGAAACTAATTTGCTTAAAAAAATCCACCATAAATTGGGTTATTGACAATAATGAAATTTAAATCAAACAAAGTTGCCTTTGTCATTCCAGTTCATCCACCTCATTATGAATATTTAAATTTTCTTGATAGTCTCCCAAATGATTTGAATTTTGATATCTATTTTATTTTGTCTTATAATGAAGATTTGGATATTTTAAAGTCACGTAATTTCAATCAAATATATAATGTTATATTATTAGAAGAAAAATTTAATCGGGATTTTATTTCTAATATTATTAATTCTAGAACAATAATTACGTTTAAAAAATATTATGCCATAAACATGTTGAAGAATAGGTATGAATATATTGCAGCAGTTGATTCTGAAATTGAATTTGTATCGATAGATAATGTATATGAAAAATTTAAACAATATTGTGATAAAAAGAAAATTTTTGGAGCATCTCTAAATGAAAATAGGTTAGAAATAGCAAGGGACATAATGGGACATCCTTCAAGATTTTTTGATCAAAATATTGAAGAATTAAAAAACAAAACGTATGGTTTGACTCATTATTTCTGGTTTTCTGATATTCCAATTTATGATACTAAAATTGCTTCGGAATTTTTTGACTTTATAAATTTTGAAAATTATGAAACATTTGTAAATAAGTTATCTTGGTGGGTATTTGATTACATATCGTACATTTATTATTGTGTTCTTTATAAAGGTTATGACTTAATTAATTTAAAAGAGTATGGTATTATGAGAAATTGGAGTATGGAGTCAATGCCTGTTGAAACTTATTTTGAAATAAATGAAAAACTTTCATATAAACCATTGTGGTTGATACATGATGTATATAATGAGAATAAGCATCAAATAAAAAAAGATGATATAATTATGACATATCATAGAAATGATGGTCGAGCTGTTTACTTATAAATGATTGGTAATTATGAACAAGTTAGTAATCTTTGATCTTGATGGTGTCTTAATTGACAGTCGGGATATGCATTATGATGCACTTAATTGTGCTCTTGAAAATGTAGATAAGAGGTATATTATTAATCGTGATGAGCATCTAAGTCTTTACGATGGTCTTCCTACTTCCCGTAAGTTGGCAATGCTAACAGAGAAGAAGGGTCTTCCTGTAGATACTCATCAGCAGGTTTGGGAAGATAAGCAGAAGGCAACTTTTGAGATTTTTTCGAAGTTGAAGAATGACTTTGAACTGATGCTCTACTTTAGAAGTATCAAAGACGAAGGATTCCAAATTGCTGTAGCTAGTAATAGTATTCGTAATACTGTTAAATTAGTATTACTTAAATTGGGAGTATTGGAGTTTGTTGATTACTATGTGAGCAATGAAGATGTAGTCCGTAACAAACCATTTCCTGAGATGTATTGGAAGTGTATGACTGCATGTAATGCTCTTCCTAAGGATACTGTAATTTTTGAAGATAGTCATATTGGGAGGCAAGGTGCTCTAGATAGTAAGGCACATCTAATCCCTATTGAGAATCGTAATCATATGTCAGAGAAAAAAATTGAAGAAGCAATTCAAATTTTGTCACAAACAACTATAAGTCATATTCCTTGGAAGTCTGATAAGATGAATGTTTTGATTCCTATGGCAGGTGCCGGTAGTCGTTTTGCGAATGCTGGATATACCTTCCCTAAACCATTGATTGAAGTTGATGGTAAACCAATGATTCAAGTGGTAGTTGAAAACCTTAATATTGAAGCAAATTATACATTTATTGTTCAAAAAGAGCATTATGAAAAGTATAGTCTCCAATACCTTTTGAATTTGATTGCACCTAACTGCAATATTGTTCAAGTAGATGGTATTACTGAAGGTGCTGCCTGCACTACTCTACTTGCCAAAGAGTTCATTAATAATGATGCCCCACTTGTAATGGCAAACTCCGATCAGTTTGTAGAGTGGAGCAGTAATGAGTGCTTATATGCATTTAATGCTGATGGTATTGATGGTGGCATTGTAAGCTTTAAGGCAACTCATCCCAAGTGGTCTTATGCCAAGGTTGGTGATGATGGATTTGTTTCTGAAGTTGCTGAAAAGAAACCAATTAGTGATAATGCAACAGTCGGTATTTATTTCTGGAAGAAAGGTTCTGACTATGTGAAATATGCCGAACAGATGATTGAGAAGAACATTAGGACTAATAATGAGTTTTATGTCTGTCCAGTCTTTAATGAGGCAATTCAAGATGGCAAAAAAGTTCGTATTAAAGATATTGAAAGAATGTGGGGGATTGGAACTCCTGAAGATCTAAACTATTTCTTGGAGCACTATAAAGGATGAAACTGATTGCTCATCGTGGAAATATTGATGGTCCAAATTCTTCATATGAAAATAGTATAGAATATATTGACAATGCGTTAAAAACGAACTATGATGTTGAAATTGATATATGGTTAAAAGGTGATGAGTTTTATCTTGGTCATGACCACCCACAATATCAAGTTTCTATGGACTGGTTAATCGGAAGAAAAAATAATCTTTGGATACATTGTAAAAATATCGAATCTCTTAATTTTTTTTCTAATAGTTTGATAAATTTTAATTACTTTTGGCATCAGAAAGATGACTTCACTTTAACAAGTCAAAATTATATTTGGACTTATCCTGGTAAATTGCATACTCTAAAGTCAATCATAGTGATGCCTGAATGGGATATTAAATTAGAATCATTTTCGAATTTGCATCAATTGAAATGTTATGGAATTTGTAGTGATTATGTGGTGAAAATATGATAGACTTTACCTTTGGGATTGTTTCATCTGGAAGCAAAGATGATAATCTTAATAAAATTATTGATAGTATCGAAAATCAAAATATTCCTAATTATGAAATTATAATCGTTGGTAATTCTGAAATTAAAAGGAAAAAAACCAAACTAATTCAATTTGATGAAAGTATAAAGACCTCTTGGATCACTAAGAAAAAAAATATTATTACTAATCACTCTCAATTTGAAAATATAGTTTATTTGCACGATTATATTAAATTTCAGGATGATTGGTATGAAGGATTTCTAAAGTTTGGGAATAATTTTGATATTTGTATGAATAAGATTATAAATTATGATGGAACAAGGTATCGTGATTGGTGCCTTTGTATGTGGAATGATCCAAATATTCCAAATATTGATGGACAATATAATAAATTAATTTCTGAAATTGTTGAACCTGGAATGAAATGCCTTCTTCCTTATGATGAGGATAGATTTACGAAGCATATGTATTTTTCTGGTGCTTATTGGGTTGCTAAAAAAAATGTTATGTTGGAGTTTCCATTAAATGAAAAATTGATCTGGGGACAAGGGGAGGATGTTGTTTGGTCTATGGAAGTGAGAAAAAAATATAATTTTAGTATGAATAAATATTCCGCAGTAGAATTGCTCAAATATAAAGATACAATACTCAATTTTGCGGATAATGAAACAATTCAAAAATTGTCAGAAAAATTGTTAATACCTGGCAATTGACTTAATCAAACAAAATTTTATAAAAAATTAAATTTATGGAAAATGTATATGGGTGGGACATTAATCCTGCAGACAGTCAAAATTATATTGATGTCTGTGAAAACATTATAAAAAATGATGAAAATTTTTCTAATTTCAAATCACTTGAAAAATATAATTGTATTTTAGAGCATGTTGATCATTCACTTGGACAAGAGTATTTTGCTCATATTCAAGAGTTTGGGAAGGAAATTTATGAAAATAATTTCAACAACTTTTTAGAAAATGATCTGATTGGAAATCCAAAACAATTTCTTTATGGTGACAAAAAAATATCACCAACTACTCTTAGATATATTAAAAATGTTTTAGATTTAAGTTCAATTTGTGATGATCAAAAAATTTCTAAAATCGTTGAAGTTGGTGGTGGATATGGAGGTTTATGTAAAACCTTAAGTGTTTTGTGTAATTTTGAAGAATACATATCTGTTGATTTACCGCAAGCTTTAAAAATTCAAGAAAAATATTTAAGAAATTTTTCCAAAATATATCCAAAAATTAAATTTGTCCCCTGCAATGAATTAGAGGATACTTTCAATATTGATCTTTGTATTAGTAATTATTCTCTCTCTGAACTTACTATTGAAACTCAATTAAATTATTATGATAAAATTATTAAAAACAGTAAAATAATTTATATTACTTATAATTTAATCACTAATGATTCTATGAATAATTATAATATTATTACATCAAAACTGAAAGAAGATGGTTTTAAACTTGAAGATAATTATTTTGATTATGGTTATTATAAAAATACAATAATAGTGGGAAAAAAATGAAAATTTGTATTCTTACTATTGCCACCAACAAATACATTCAATTTGTTGAAAGACTTCTTGATAATATTGAAGAAAACTTTTTGAATGGACACGATATTCAATGCCTTCTTTTTACGGATCATGAAGTAGAAACTTCTAATAATGTAAAAGTTTCTCAGATAGGGCATAAACCTTGGCCAGAACCAGCACTTAAAAAATATAACTATATTAATTCGGAATCTGAATATTTAAAAGATTTTGATTATCTTTATCTTTTTGATGCTGATGTTGGTATTGTCGATAATGTTGGTGAAGAGGTATTGCAAGATCTTGTTGGAGTTCTTCACCCATATAAGATTTTGGAATCAAAGAAAGTATATCCATACGAAAAACGAAAAGAATCTACGGCATATGTTGCTGATCAAGACCATGATAAGTATTATGCTGCAGCATTTGTTGGTGGAAAGTCTTCCACATTTTTAAAGATGGCAAAGACCATTGCCGAAAGAGTGGAAGAAGATGATAGAAATGGTATTATAGCAAAGTGGCATGATGAAAGTCATTTGAACAAATATTTTAATGAGAACCCTCCTACTGCACTATCACCCAGTTATATGTTTCCAGAGGAACTCATCGGACATCCACAATATCCATTTGAACCAAAGATAGTTGCATTGAAAAAACAAAGTTCTTTTAATCAGGAAAAGATTGAAATGGGGCAGTATCCAGTATGAAAATTGATTTGAGAAAAATTCCTGCTGTTTACATGAATCTCAAACAGCACGAAGAAAAAAATGAGAAGATGCAAACTCTTCTTAATGAATGTGGTTTTGAGACTATTATTAGAGTTGAGGGTCCTTATAGACCAGACAATCCTCCTGCTGGATGTGCTGGTGCTCATTATAATGGGTTATGTGAAATTGATCCCCCATTTATTTTATTTGAGGATGACTGCCTTTTACATAATTTTGAACCTATTATAGAAGTTCCTGATGATGCAGATGCCGTTTATCTTGGAACATCACAGTGGGCAAGATACTTTTCTTTTTCTGGACCTTTCGTTCATTATGATATTGTTGATGAGAATATTGTTAGAGTCTACAATATGCTTGGAGGGCATTCTATATTGTATTTGACTCAAGAATATGTTAAAATGTGTCAAAGAATATCGCATCATGCTTCTGAAGTCATTGGATATAATCAAGATCCTGGGTTTGCAGAAGTTCAAAAATATTTCAATATATATTCTGTCAATGATCCTTTCTTTAAGCAGAGTGGATATAATAATGCAGTTACTACTTGCAAGATAACCGATATTGGTATTCATGTGAGTGATGCTAAAAGATTTTTTGATAGCGTTAAATATGACCTTGCTAGATTGCGAGGTGTGCCAGACTTAAATGGGGCTCCAAGTACATATCATCCATTGAAAATCGTGTAAAATTATGGTAGTTCAAATTTTTACTTCCGTTGTTAATCGCCCAGATTTTATTCTTCTTCAGAATAACTTATTTCAAAAGTTTCTGAAAGATAAATATCAGTTTCATATTGTAGATGATTCAATTGATTCTGATATTTCCAATCAATTTAATTCTATTTGTTTGAAAAATGAGTTTTTTTATTATAAAAAACCAGAAAGAAAAATTCCAATGAATCCGGCGCAAGCTTGTGCTGATACTGTTCAGTGGACTTATGATAATATTATTAGAAAAAATCATATTAATGATATTGTTTTCTTCTGCGATTCTGATATGTTTTTGATTGATGAATTTAATATTGAAGAATATATGAGTGATGCTATTATTGCAGGACTCCCACAAAAGAGGGGGAAGGTTACTTATATGTGGAATGGAATAATGTTTTTCAACATGCCTAAGATAAATGATTTAAATATTGATTTTTCTGACGGTGTTGTTGAAAATGAGATGACAGATGTTGGTGGGCATACCTATTATTATTTCAAGAAAAATAATATTGAGATGAAAAAAACTGATGAAGAGTTTCCACTATATCCAACTCATTTTGGTGATATTGAGATTCAGAATGATCAAGTTACAAAAGGATATAACTTTGAATTGCATTTAGATAGTAAATTTTTACACTATCGTGCTGCCACTAACTGGCATTCTAATTGGAAAGGATCTGAAGATCCTTTAAGTAATAAAACAAAAATTTTTAATCAAATCATAGACGAAATTTTAAACGAGGAAAAAAATGACTAAAATTCAATTTGCCGAATATTCTCCTGGATTAGTTACTGTTATTGAAGATCACTTGGGTGGATTTTATACTACTGTAGATGAACCATCACATTGTCCCAAAATGTTTAAGTATATTGTGGATACTTTAAATATTAAATCTGTTTTGGATGTTGGGTGTGGCATGGGATATCAAATGCAAGAATTTATGAAGTATTGTGACGAGGTTGTTGGTGTTGATGGGTCATCATATGCCACACAAAATTCTCCAGTTAAAGAAAATATTTTTCAGCACGACTATAATATTGGTGAATTGGAAACTGAGGATAGATACGATCTTTGTTGGTGCTGTGAATTTGTAGAGCATGTTGAGGGAAAGTATATTGATAACTTTCTTTCAACCTTTGCTTTTGCTAAGTATGTTGCAATGACACATGCAGTTCCTGGACAAGGGGGACATCATCATGTTAATTGTCAACCCAAGGAATACTGGATTGAAAATATGGCAAGATATGGATTTGAGTATGATGAAGAATTTACGAATGAATTGAAGGAAATTGCAAAAACCGAAGGAGATTATTCACCCCATTTTGTTGCTACTGGTTTGTTTTTTAAAAAAATTTCATAATAATGTGTAATGGACAAAAACAAAGCATTATATAAACTCAAAGGTCTTCCTCCAATTTACTATCTCAATCTGGATGAACAACCTGAAAGAGTGGAATATATGGAAGGTCAATTTAAGTATTGGGAAATTGAGAACTATACTCGTATCTCTGCCTATGATGGTAGGGATGGTAGAGACTTGGGAGAGATTCTTAAAGGTCGTTATCCTGATATGATGTCTTCTGGTGAGGTAGGTTGCGTAACATCGCATCTGAAGGCACTGAAGCACTTCTTAGAGAACTCTGATTCTCCTTGTGCTCTGATTATGGAGGATGATTGTGATTTGGAACCTGTTAAGCATTGGGGATTTACTTGGAAAGATTTCTTTTCTAAGATTCCTTATGCTTATGATGTAGTCCAACTTGCAATCATTAATCCAGCGCAAGTTCATATGAAGTTGCATCGTAGA
>Ga0129333_10005943_pt1 | contig 11511 bp, 17 predicted proteins | sample CPB6_08_DNA_FD_94474 | JGI IMG/M metagenome (GOLD analysis project Ga0129333, IMG submission 94474) | Freshwater to marine salinity gradient microbial communities from Chesapeake Bay, USA - CPBay_Sum_0.6_0.8_DNA | ecosystem: Environmental > Aquatic > Marine > Coastal | place: USA: Chesapeake...
CAATGAACGAACCGGATCTGACCCTAGATGAAATGATCGACTGTTTGCGTAATCCCACACCGGACAAGCGCAGCCTTGCTGAACTGGATACAGTGATTGATGAAATCATTGATCGTAATCCAGAATGGGTCGAACATATCATGCGGATCGTTGAACAAGGACAAGGTAAATGAACGAACGAATTCGAGAACTAGCAAAACAAACTGGATATATTTGGCACGCCAGCGGTGATCCACAAATTTATGAATTTACACCAGAAAAATTGGAAATGTTCGCCGAGTTGATTGTTCGGGAATGTGTTAGTATTGTTGCTAAACGCAAGGATCAAGCCATTGACGATGGGTGGAATGTAGATGAAGCAATGAGTATGGCAGAGATGGATTTGGAAGAACATTTCGGAGTTGAAGAATGAAGCAAGAACTAGATAATCAACTTTGTGAAAAGTATCCAAAAATTTTTGCTGACCGTCATAAACCCATGACAGAAACAGCCATGTGTTGGGGTTTAGAAATTGGCGACGGGTGGTATAAGATTTTAGACAGTCTTTGTAACCAAATACAACATTATGTAGATTGGAAGCAGGAACAAAAAGACAAGCACGGACGAGGACAAGGATGCAGTCAAGTAATAGCTACCCAAGTTAAAGAAAAGTTTGGCGGTCTGCGTTTTTATTATGAAGGTGGTGATGATTATATCAGAGGACTTGTAAGCATGGCAGAATCTTGGGCCGAAAACACCTGTGAAACTTGCGGCCATCCGGGGCAGCTTAAAGGTCGTGGATGGCTATATACAGCCTGTGACGAACATACCAAGCCCAATGACAAACTTTAAATTTACTTAACCAAAAAAATTAGATATTGACAGCAAATATTAATTCTTTTAAAATGTCCCCAGCTGGGGACTTTTTTATGGCCAATATTTTCATTATTAGTTGGGACCAATTAGGTGTCGAATGTGTGTTCAATGCCTCCGAGGCTGACCGACAAATCACTTTTGAAATATTACAGAACACTTACGACAGCAATCGACCAAAACAAAGCAGCGCCACTTTATTGCATTGGTTACGGTTAAGAGCACAGTTTAACAGTCAGCGATTTTATGAAATCTATGCCATTGAAGTAGAAGAGGGTATTGAACAACAAGACATAAAAAGAATGTTTGAACAGGACCCACAGGGTAGTGCTGATCTTGTAAGGAATCGTGGCACATGTTTGTACAATAATAGACAAGATAAAACAAAAGTAAAAATCACCTAGTTGTACAAAATAAATATATCTATGATATTTGGTTTGTTTACTTTATTTGTAGCCATTACTATCAGTGCAGTGGCTGCATATTACAGTATTGTTGGTCTTACTGCGATTTTTAGTGCAGCAGTAATTCCCATTATTATCATGGGCGCCGCACTTGAAGTGGGCAAAGTAACTGCGGCAGTTTGGTTAAAAATGTATTGGGCCCGGGCCAGTATTACTTATAAGTTATATCTGGTACCTGCTGTGGTTGTGTTGATGTTGATAACCAGCATGGGTATTTTTGGCTTTTTATCAAAGGCACACTCTGATCAAAGTATGATATCAGGCGATGTACAGGCCAAAATCGCTATCTACGACGAAAAGATCAAAACTGAGAGAGAAAACATTGATGCCAACCGTAAGGCGCTTAAACAGCTTGACGAAGCAGTGGATCAAGTTATGGGCCGCTCAACAGATGAAAAAGGTGCAGAAAAAGCCGTACAAATACGCCGAGGCCAACAGGCAGAGCGTGGTCGTCTACTTAAAGAAATTGAGCAGAGTCAAAAAAGAATTGCCGCACTTAACGAAGAACGAGCTCCGATTGCGGCGGAAGTACGAAAAGTGGAGGCCGAAGTGGGCCCTATCAAGTATATCGCCGCCTTGGTCTATGGCGATAATCCTGACGCAAACCTACTAGAAGCCGCTGTTCGCTGGGTTATTATTATCATTGTTGCTGTGTTTGATCCATTGGCACTGGTATTGATTCTAGCAGCACAACAAAGTCTGCGGTGGGCTCGCGAAGATAAAGAAAAGCCTAAATACGAAGCTGATGACGGCACACTTACTGACCAACAAATACAACAAATAAAAGATTCAACAGACCCACAAGCCTCAGGTTGGGCTTACGAAGATAATAAACCAGATGCATGGGTTGCAGATGTTGGAGAAAAACCAACTCAGCAAGAATTAGAACCCGAACTTGAAAAACCATTGGCAGAAAAATATCCTTATCTTTTCAAGCCATTTACACATTTCATGAATCTTAAACCAATGGTTACAAAAACACAACCGCCAGTTCAGGAAGAACCAGCTATTGAGTCTGAGGTAAGCACTCAGCAAACAGAACCTGAACCAAAAGTGGTCACCGTCAATGATAATTTGCAAGTAGTAAAAAAAGTAGGCGATGAATATTACGAAGTAGCTGGCAAAAAAATGCATAAGAAAGTTTTTGAAAACGACTTTCCACAGTTGGCATCGGCCATGAAGTTACATGCAGACAATATTGATGCTCGTGCAGCAAAAAGTAGTTTCGGACTGCAATTTCCAAATTCTGCAGTTAAAGGTGAAATGTTTTTAAGAGTGGACCAAACCCCAAATAAGTTATTTAAATTCAATGGAACAAAATGGATTGAAGTTGACAAAGACCGCACAGACAGTTATACTTACGATCGTCAGTACATTTTATTCTTAATTGAAAAACTAAAAACAGGCGAATACGACATTGATCAATTAAGTGTCACTGAACAAGAACTAGTGGCTGAAGAAATCAAAAAGCAAGAAAATGACCAAACCTAAAATATCTATATTACTACCCACACGCAAGAGAACAGAAGCAGTTGTTAAAAGTATAGGCAGTTTGCTGGCCAATGCAGCTGACACCAGTAGAATTGAAATACTGATTGCCTATGACAATGACGATGACGAAAGTCGCAAGTTTTTTGCAGAAACTTGGTTTCCTTACATTGGTCAATGCAGTGCGACCAGCAAAGTATTTGAAACTGAGCGATTTGGCTATTTAAGGTTATACAAATATGTAAACTTTTTAGCAGAGCAGGCCACAGGCGACTGGATTATGTTTTGGAACGACGATGCACTAATGCTCACAGAAAACTGGGATGAAGAAATCGTCAAACATGATAATTGGTTTGGTTTACTGCGTATGCCTTGTGTGACTATGAATCATCCATTTGCACTATTTCCAATTATTCCACGCCAGTGGATAAATGTATTTGGCCGTGTAAGTCCTGTTAATCACAGCGATTGGTGGATCTATAATGTTACTGCACCTGTGGGTAGATTAATGAATATTCCTGTACAAGTCTATCATGACCGTGCCGATGTCACTGGTAACAACAACGACGAAACTTTTCGCGAGCAAAGTTATGCTGCTGATGGTCGTGATCCCACTAATCCCGAAGATTATGTACATCCCGATCGTAGAGCAGAACTTGAAGAATGGATCAAAAAGTTAGAAAAACATGTCAAACAATAATCAAGAACTTTTAGAACAAATTAGAAGTTATTGGAACAGCAGACCATGTAATATAAGACACAGTCGTAGTCCTGTTGGTACTAGAGAATACTTTGATGAAGTAGAAGCCAGACGATATGCCAATGAACCACATAACTATAGTTTTCCTGAATTCAGTCGTTGGCAAGGCAAGCGTGTACTAGAAGTAGGTTGTGGTATTGGCACTGATGCCATAAATTTTGCCCGGGCCGGTGCAATTTATACAGGTATAGATCTCAGCAGTGAAAGTGTAAAACTGGCCAAACAAAGATTTAAAGTATTTGATCTAAAAGGAGAAATATTTGAAGCAAATGCCGAAGAGCTCAACACAGTATTTGACCCGCATGAAAAGTTTGACTTAATTTATAGTTTTGGTGTTATCCATCATGCACCCAGGCCCGACCGTGTAGTGGCTAATTTCCCCAAATTGTTGGCCGAAGGCGGTGAAATTAGGGCCATGCTGTATGCTAAAAATAGCTGGAAGAATATACTAATAGATGCAGGCTGGGACCAACCCGAAGCACAAGATAATTGCCCTCAGGCCATAACTTATACTAAACAAGAAGCAAGGGAATTATTTAAAGATTTTGACACAGTGCATGTTGAACAGGATTTTATTTTTCCTTGGAACATAGAACACTATGTTAAATATGAATATGTTAAACAACCCTGGTTTGAGGCCATGCCTCCAGAATTGTTTAAGATTTTAGAACGGGCACTGGGTTGGCATTTACTGATCACTGCCAAAAAAGGATAAAATGCATATATATACACCGCCAGACATGGATCTTGATTCAGATCTCAAAAAAATATGGTTATTCAATTGTACATGGACTCATGAACAAATAATTGAAGCTTTTCAAGCACTGCCGCAAGAAAAAGATTTTGATGTATATATCTATGACGAAAGTATGAAAGATCCTGTATGGGAAGAAGGTCTCAAACATCGTTGCAATAAGCGATATAACTGCAATGATTACAACACACTAACTCCAGTACAGATTGCACAAAGGATATATGATGAGTTTTGAAAAACCAAGACATATTAGAGGCTTAAAGGTAATCCTTAAGCAAGACGAATATGTAGATAAGGCTCTGCGTAGATTTAAGAAAAAAGTAGCAGAAAGTAGACTGCTACAAAATCTTAAAGAACGAGAATTTTATGAAAAGCCCACTACTGCTAAAAAACGAGCTCTTAGTGCAGCAAAAAATAGGTGGAAAAAAAAGTTAGAAGAACAAAGTTTACCTAAGAAAATGTTTTAATGTATATTGAATTCAGCTTACCATCTGGGGCCGGTGGTATGGCTGCAGGATACACAGCAGCAGCTATCAAAAAAGATTTAGAAATTTGGTCCAAAAAATACGATATAGAATTTTTAGCAATTAAATCTGTAAAGTACACACTTAGAGTAACTTTTGCTGATCCCACGCATTATAATTTTTTTGCTCTAACTTGGGATCAAAGTGCTTCCAAAAATTTTGTGGGTAATTGGAAAAAATTTAGATTTGTTGAGCCTATGAGTCCTCCCAAATCAATTGACTAACAGTAATGGTTAAATTATAATAAATACTTGTGTAGATGCCCGGTTGGGGTCTACAAGTCATAACTTGCTTATAAAGGAGAATTAATATGACAAACACTTTAGAAATCCGTACCATTGATCTTCCCAGTTTTGCTCGTCACGCAATTGGTTTTCACCGACTGTTTGATGAAATGAACCGAAGTTTTGCCAACAGTCGCAACAGCGACAATTATCCTCCCTACAACATTGCCAAATTAGATGACACACATTTTGTTATCGAAATTGCAGTTGCTGGTTTTGGGGAAGATGAAATTGATGTTGAACTTAAAGAAAACAGTTTGATTGTAAAAGGCGTCAAAGCCAAAAAAGAACAAGAAACCGATTATGTTCACAAAGGCATCAGCACCCGTAGTTTTGAGCGTAACTTTACATTGGCTGACAATGTAGAAGTTCGTGCAGCCACTGTGCAAAATGGTATTTTGGCTATTGCATTGGAACAGATTGTTCCGGAAGAACATAAGCCGAAAAAAATCAAAATCGCCTATACAAAATAATGTAAAGGTGCTATAATATAGGGGAGTTTAACTCCCCTTTTTGTTTTATAACATGGCCACTGAAACTGTAGAAAAAACCACTGTAAAAATTAAACCACGAGATGATATTAAAGAGCCTCCCAAGTTTAATGTCATATACATCAATGATGAAGTCACTACAAAAGAGTTTGTTATTGAAACACTGTTAATTTATTTTGAATATTCTGAAGAAACTGCCGAGGATATGACCATGAAAATTCATGTTGAAGGTAGCGCAGTTGTTGCCACTTTACCATTTGAAATGGCCGAACAAAAGGGCATTGAAGTCACCATGTTGGCTCGCAGTCATGGGTTTCCCTTGGTAGTTAAGCTAGAGCCTGCACAATAATGACAGACATAATGTTGGATTTAGAAACACTGGCTACCAGCCCTGACAGTGTTATTCTTACTTTTGGTGCTGTTAAGTTTGATCCTTTTGACTGCGAAAGTGAACTAGAGCACGGATTGTATTTTAGAATTGATGTGGACCAACAGATTGCCCTGGGTAGAAATGTGGACCAAGGCACAGTGGCGTGGTGGGGACAGCAAAACGAAACTGTTAGAGAAGAAGCCCTGGGAGAAAATGACAGAGTCAGTTTAGAGAACTTTACAAAAGAATTAAATCGATTTGTAGTGGGAGCGGAAAGAATATGGGCACAGGGTCCTGTATTTGATATTGTTATCCTTGAAAATTTATACAGACAACTGTTAAAACCTACCCCGTGGCCTTACTATGTAATTAGAGACAGTAGAACTTTGTTAAAAGCCCTGGGAGATACGCGACAGCCTGGACAAATGCTGCATAACGCATTGGCAGACTGTGTTAGTCAGGCACAAGCAATTCAAGATGCTGTTAAAAGATACAATTTGACCCAACTATGATAACAAGAAAATACTACTTAGCCTATGGCATGAATACAAACAGACAGCAAATGGCACAAAGATGTCCAGCGGCAATAAGTCTAGGCGCAGTTAAACTAGTTGATTATAAGCTGGCATTCCGAACATTTTGCGATGTGGTACCCAGTGTGGGTCATCAAATGGATTGTGCGCTGTGGAGTATTACGGATCATTGCGAACAAGCTTTGGATAGACTAGAGGGGTTTCCGGATTTTTATGGTAAAAAAGAAGTTTCAGTAATCTACAAGTCAAAGCCTATCATGGCCATGATATATTACATGAAAGATTTATACAAACAAAGTCTGCCCAGTGCAAATTATCTTAACCTTGTTACTGAAGGATACATGCATCATAATATGAGCATAGAACAAATTTACACAGCAATAGATGAGGTAAGCAATCATGAACATTATACTTGGTAATGAAGCTGCAGATAAACTTAAACATAATTACACTGTTTTAGAATTAGAAACTTTTACAAGGCAAGATCAGTCTTCAGTTACTGCTTATGCTGTGGTCGATAATATACCCCTAAGCGAACTGACTAATCTTACTGCCAACAAACAATTGCATGAAAATTTTATAAAAGCATATAATAGTAAGAATTACAATTACTGTTTAAATGCCGTAGACCACTTACTAGGAAAATTTAACGGTGAACTAGACAGTTTCTATGTAGAAATAATACAAAGAATAAAAGCACAATAAAATTTTAAACGAAATCCCCTTAAATAGATAGAAGGGGATTTTTTATGAGTTGGTTTTGTAGAAAATCAGGAACTAGAAGACCAAAAGGTTTTGAACCACTCAGACCAATAAATGAATCTAAGCAACTGCCGGATAAAACTAACTCAGTAAAAAATGTAAAACAACAAGAAAATAAAAGAAAAAAGAGCAAATAATTTTACAAAAAAATAAAAAAGTAAAATTATCCGACGCAGGAGCTGAGATGATAGGAAAATTTAAAAAATTGATGTCGGTGTTACTGACATCATTGGCGTTCACTTGTGCAAATACATTTGCACAAACAGTCTACGATTCAAGCACACTGGTAGATACAAACAGTACATCCACATCCACAAGTACTGTAAACACTAATAACACCAGTACTGCAACTACAACAAACACTAATAACACAAATGTTAATAGTGTTTCTACAAATGTTAATACCAGTACCAGTGTAAACACAAATAACAATGTGAACTCTGGTACTATGACATATAATAACAATAATGTCAATACCAGCACATCATCAAGCACATCAACTACAGTTAACACAAATAACAATGTGAACTCTGGTACGATGACTAACAACAATAACAATGTTAATACAAGTACCAGTACAACCGTAAACACAAATAATAACAATAATGTTAATTCTGGTACAATGACAAATAACAATAACAATGTTAATACAAATACCAGTACCGCAACAAGCACAAATAACAATATTAATTCTGGAGATATGACAAACAGAAACATCAATACTTCAGATGTAACACAAAGAATAATTCAACCCCCGCCAACCGCAGTGGCACCTACAATGATGAGCGGTGGAAATAACGATTTGTGTACCACTGGTTCAAGCAGTGCAGTGCAAACACAAATTTTTGGTATTTCTACAGGCACAACTGTTCGTGATGAAAATTGCGAAAGACTAAAATTGTCCAAAACACTTTATGATATGGGTATGAAAGTTGCTGCTGTTGCCACAATGTGTCAAGATCGTAGGGTTTGGGACGCAATGATGGCCGCGGGCACTCCGTGTCCTTATGAAGGAAAAATTGGTGATGCAGCCAAAGCAGCATGGGAAGCTAATCCAAATAAAATTCCTGAACCTATAAAAGAAAGAAAAGATGACACTTATACAAAGATTGGTATCGGCAGTTTCCTTGGTGTTCTTGTTCACAAGTTTTTCAAGTAACGCACAGGTACTAGACCCAACTCAAACCTATACAACTGGCAATATTGTTTTGCCTTCGAACAATTCATCATCTTGGGTGAATGGTGTGTATCAATCTACACTAACTTGTTGGGCATGGGGCGATCCTGGTTATTGTGGTCCGAATCCAATTGTGCGTCCAGGAAATAACATTAATTTTTCTTATGGTTTAACTGATCTCTACCAAGTACAAGCAATTTCAAATGTTTTACCTAATTCTGGAACAGGATTAATTGTAAAAGGATACAATTTTAGTTTCGCCGCAAAGAATGGAAATGGTTGGGATAACGGTGGTTTAGATACTTTAAATGCATATGTTAGTTTTTATGACACTAATGGTAATGTAGCATTTAATAAAAATTATAATTTAAATTATATTTTTAACTGGACTAATTTTAATTATAGTGAGACATTCACATCACCACTTGCAACCAGTAATTTAAGCAATGTTCGATATGGATTTATTGGTAGGGATAACAATTTTTGGGCAGGACCATATGGTCCTGAAATTTACAACATAAGTTTTGGTCTAAAATATTCCGTTGATCCATGTACCGTAAATGTTTTAAGTTCGCCAAGTTGTCCTGGCTATTTGGAAGCTATTGCTAATTATTCCGCAACAACACCAATAACACTTGGTTCAGTTACAGTTTCAACAACACCTATTTCAACAGCTTCTGATGTTCAACCAACAACAATTTCTGTCGATGCTGGTGGTGTTCAAGTTTCAACAACTGGAACAATTAGTGCGCCAGACAATATACCACAGTCGGTCAAAGAATCACAAAAACAAGAATCAGAAGAAAGAAACAAAACAACACCAAACATGAGTTTGATAATGAATGTTGTGAGACAAGTACAGGCAAATGATAGAGCCATTCAAAGTGCTGCTGTTTCAAATGCATTACAAGAAGTTTCAACTGCCATTGCCAATGCACAGGAACAAACAAATATGGCAATTAGTAATATACAAAGAAACAATGATGCACAACAGCAGCAATCAATTTCTTCATCTAGTACCAGTGTAGTTAATTCTAGTACACCGACGGGTAGAGTTGATTATTCCTTAATGAACAATGAAACAACGGTTACTGCATCAATGACTTTTAGAAATGAATTTAGAGACATTCCAGTTGAACAAGTTCAACAATCCAATTTAAATGCAAATGATAATCCTGTTAACATGGCAATGCAACAAAGATTGCCGTTAGACAACTCTCGAACAGAACAAAGAACGGAAACAGTTAAAACTAATGTTCAACCAAATGAACTGGCTGGTAATGTTGACATATCATCTATGGCAGTTATGCCTCCAGGGTTTAGTGCTTATTTAAATTTAGCACTCAAGGATGGTCAATTATATAAACCAGATGAAATCTACAAGAATCAAGTGACAGTAGATAATGTTAGAGCGTTAAGACAACTATCTTCTGACAGATTACACAAACAAATGGTAGATCAACAATATCAATTAGGTCGGTGACCTGTTTACTTTTAGGAAGGATAGCTTAGTAAGCCAAAACAAATTATAACTATAAGGCAAAAAAATGAACTACAAAAAAATATTAATCGCAGCAATTTTTGCAGCAACTTCGACCTTAACATTTGCACAAAATGCAATACTGTCTAATGAATATGTTAAGGCTGGTGTTAATGCCACTACAGGTACTTTAGGTTCTGGCGGCAACACAAATCCTGGAATTCAATACGATTCCACTGGTACAGGAACTTTTAATTCTTCTTATGATTATCTGACTCCGGGTAGTCCTTTTGAAGGGTTTACTATTAAAATTGACGGCACAATGTACAGAAACAATAATGCTGGCAATTTTAGGCAAATAACTGGCAATTGGGTAGGTTCTACTTCAAGTTCAAGTGCAGTATGGGCAGGTTCAGTTACTGGAGTATTTGATTTACAAAATACCTACAGTTTACCTAGCGGGCAGCAATATCTTGGAATACAAACACGAATTACAGTTACTAATGCAGTCAGTGATCTTTATTTTGCCAGATATATAGATCCAGATGCAAGGGCCGCAGCCGGTGATAGTTCAGCAACAGACAATGTACGAGGATATTCTGGAATTCCAGGCACCAATGTTGTATTTTCAGAAGCATTGTCTTCGAGATATGCTTTGGGTTTATACACCAGTCAACTTACTAACACTAATACAGGGCCAAGCAATTCTTGGAGCACTGATCCCTCAGTGTATTATACAGGAGGAAGTTACACTGTAGGCCAAGGTGATCATACCATAGGTCTTGCTTTTTACAGTTCAGGACTTAGTGCAGGTGATATAGTTACATACAACTATGCATATATTTTTGGTCCTAATGCTTTTACAGCAGCTACCACAGCAACTACTGCTTATGATCCCAGTGCCACATTTACTGTAACTGATGTTGGATCAGCCACTTCAGCAGCCAGTGGACCTACTGAAACTGGTCGTAGCACTTCAACTATAACTGTCAGTGATACCACAGTTAGAAATAATAGTTTGCCTATTATTACTGCTGCTGTGGCACATCATACTGCATCAGAAACAGATCAAATGCAAACCATAGCAAGAGAAACTACAACAACCACAACAACACCTATGACAAGAACATTGGTTACATTAGATAGAACTGTAGTTAACTTCAGTGATGGTACTTCAACAACCAGCGACAGTGCTACAACTACTACAACAACCAATTTAAACAGTGTTAGTTCATCTGTGGCCAATGATAGTTTTAGCGGTCGTGTAGATCAAATGTCTGTTTTGAACAATGTTAATTTGTCTATTAATCGAGCACTTAACATGAATGCTTTTCGTAACGATGGTGTGCAAAGTGAAAAAGGTATCATATATATAAACGGATATAATAGTAAAACTTCAGCAGCCAATGGATATAAAGCCAACGGTGAACAGTTTGGTATAAGCCCAGCTGTTGATATTAACAAAGATTTGCGTGTAGGTTTACAACTAAATCGTGTACAAACTAATTTAGATGGTGTGGACAGCAACACAAAACAAAACAAAAATCATTTGGGATTGTTCAGCATTTATCG
>Ga0129333_10005944_pt1 | contig 11507 bp, 7 predicted proteins | sample CPB6_08_DNA_FD_94474 | JGI IMG/M metagenome (GOLD analysis project Ga0129333, IMG submission 94474) | Freshwater to marine salinity gradient microbial communities from Chesapeake Bay, USA - CPBay_Sum_0.6_0.8_DNA | ecosystem: Environmental > Aquatic > Marine > Coastal | place: USA: Chesapeake Bay...
GTCTGCTTTGAAGTAGATGAGAGTTTCTTTGATTACGAAAAGACTATCCGTGGTGTAGATGCTGGTAGCCCATACCAGATTACCTACAAACCAAGTAAAGACATTAAGAAAGATTATTCTGCTGATGTCCGCTACGGAATGTTGGCTGGTCTTAATCCAGCACAAGGTTTGATTTTTATGTTGCAAGCGCTTGGGGGCGGACTAATCTCAACAGACCTTGCTATGCGTGAATTGCCATTCGGCATTAACGTAACACAGGAGCAAGAAAAAATTGAGATTGAGAATATGCGTAAGTCATTAGTTCAATCTTTACAGGCTTACACCCAAGCCATACCTCAGATGGCAGTCAATGGTTCTGACCCATCTGACATTATCAAGAAGGTTGCTGATGTAATTAAGGCACGGCAAAAGGGTGTAGCAATTGAAGACGCTGTTGAAGAAGTCTTTGCTCCACAAGAATTACCTCCTGCTGGTGCCCCTATGGTTGAGCAACCGTCCCCTGCTCCCGCTGCACTAGCAGGAGGCTCTCCACAACCAACGCTACAAACTTTGTTAAGTAGTTTAACTTCAGGTGGACAAGGAAGTGCAAGCGCCAGGACAGCGATACGGAGGTAGTAAATGGCACCGCGTAAAAAGAAACCAGCACCACGGAGCCGTAAACCTAAAACCGTAGAGAACGAAGAATATACGGCACTTGAAATGTATTGCATTTGGCTTAATGAATATTATAAATCTTTGCTTAAAGCAGGATTTAAATCAGAACTAGCACTAAGTTTTGTTATGGATAAAACATCTTATCCAAACTGGGTAGAGTATCGCTCACCGACTGAAGATGAAATCAAAAGATATCTGGACGAAGATGAGGATGACGACTAATGGCAAAAGGTGGATTTAGACCAACCGCTCCGCAAAATAGTCCTATGAATATTTCTGCTACAGGCGGTAACGGACAGAATGGAACTCAGGCTGCTAGATATATTCCTGGACTTCCATATGGTCAGGGAGAGCAAACCTATGCTCAGCAAGTTTCAGCACCAATGGCAGGTACTGCACCTATTGATGGTCTACCTTCAGTTGTTGGATTAACTGCACCTACTCAACGTCCTAGTGAACCAATTACTGCTGGTGTTGATTTTGGTCCTGGTCCTAACTCAACTGTTATTCAGTTGCCAAATACGCAACCAACAATTCTTACAGTGCTACGACAAATTGCACAGAATGACCCAAGCGGAGAAACTGATTTGATATTTCAGTCTATGCTTGAAAGAGGCGTTCAATAGTGCCAGAGTATATTGACCCTAGCGTAGCCGAACTTAGCCCTAATCTTTACAATGCTGCAAGAATTTCAGGGCTGTCTCCACAACAGTCTAGACTTTTTAATCAGTGGTCCAAGCAATACAAAAAAGGTTTAGAGTTAACAAGACTTGGCGGAACTGCTGCACGTAGAGAGTTTCTTGAGTTAGACCCAAAGGTGCAAGAGAACATTAGATTTTTCTTTCCTAACAATAAAGCCTTTGAACCGCAACAAGGATTAGTTAAAGAAGTAGTAGGACATCTTTTAAAAGCGGCTACATTCCCAGTACGATTTGTTGCAAGCCCATTTATGAAAACTCTTGCTGCTTTAGAAAACTGGGAAAAAGGAACTAAGACTCCTTATCCTACACTTCGTCAAACACAAGAAGCAGCACAAGCACAGGCTTTAGGATTACCAGTTACTAAACGCGCTGATTTTAGTTCAGGCGTTATTAAAGATATTTATGATGGTAAGAATAACTGGAAGTGGGACAAAGTAGATGCTTATGAGCAGCGCTATGGTGTAGCCCTAACTACTCTTGCTAGAGCAATGGCTGAGGGTAGAACTATCGGAGAAGCCATTGAACTTCACGGTAATCCTGATGACCCAGAAATTATGCAGGCTATTGTCTTTATGTTTGACAAACCTAATAAGTTTAATGAAATTAAAGAGGGTCTAAAAATAGATGCTCAAATATCTCCAGGTAGAGATATTGCAGCAACTTCTGGTTTCTTTGGAAAAATACAAGACGGTAACTATTGGGCTGGCGTAGCACAAAGATTACTAGGTGTTGAACCAAGAATTGTACTTCCTAAAGGTGTTAAGTTAGAAAGTGCAGAAGGACAAAAGTTTGCCAGGGCTGAAGAAATAAGAGTTAAAAAAGAATTCTCTGGAGTTATTGACGGTTTTTATACAGTTTTTATTGACCCACTTACTTATATTGGATTAGGTCTACCAGCCGTTGCTAAACTAACAGCAAAAGGTATTGGCGGAATTCGTGTAGGTGTTCGTGAAGCGCTACAAATGTCTGCCTTTAAAACAAGAGGACAGCAATTAGCAGAACAGTTTAAATTTGTATCTGACCGTAAAGGCGTTGAAGAAGGTTATGCCTGGTTGTTTAATGAGCCAGAAGTTAAGACTCTTTGGGATAAACAGTTAGGTCCAAGACTAAAGGCTTATAGTGAGGCTGAATCTCCTACTGCTAAGGCTTCTGTTCTTGAGTCTATTAAATTTGATTTCCCTGAATGGTATAACGACTCTGTTATAAAGACATTAACTACGGGTGAGATTAAAGCCTTTGACGCTGCTAGCGCAAAAGAATTCTTTACTAAAGTAGATGATGCTAACTTACTGCTTAACGGCAGAGTTAATGGTATTTCATTCCGCCGTAATGGTATCCCTTATGCCCGTAAGACTAGAACTTTAACTTCGGCTATGCACAGAGTTGCTTACTCTGTATTTAATCCAACTAGCGAAGTAGATATTACTACTAAAGAGATTTTACAAAAGGGTGATGCAGACGCTCAAAAGGCTATGTCTATCGTAACCAAAGTAGCAGATGAAGAAAACAAACTTCTCAATCCTCAAATTGATGACCTATTTGCATTACAACAGGATGTCAAAAAGAGTAGAAGATTAGCCTACAAATTAGGTACATCCTTTAGCCGAGTTCCAGGTTTAATCAGACTTGGCGACAATGCGGTTGAAACTGCCGACAATATTCGCAATACCGCTAACCTTGTATTACCAAAGAATATTGCTAACGCAGTAACACTAATGCTACTTGATGAGCCTATAGATGTTCAGTTAACTGCTATCCGTAATATGCAGTATGCCTTTATGAAAAGGCTTAATGTTCCTGAAGAAGAAATCACAAACATTCTCAGACAGACATTTAATGAGCAGGCTGGTTTTGCTGCAGCCCCTGACTTGCCTATAGCCGACAGCATTGCTTCACGGATGCACCCAATGGCTTATAACATCAACAATGGTCAGGCAACCTTGGCAGCGGGTGGCGCTATTGAACCTGCTCAGTTAGCAAAGGGTATTAAGCAACTACCATTTGAAATGATTTATCAATTGTCTGCTAGCGCCAACCTAGATAAATTGGGTAAAGCAACTCCTGCTAAAAAGTTTATTACATTGTTTAATGGTTTTAGCCGTAGTAATTTTATGCGTAAGTATAACAATAACTGGGCTGCATATACTCTTGCTCCGCGTCTAGGTATTAGAACTAACGTTGATGAAGGTTTCTTCTATCTATTAACAAAGCCACTAGTAGATGTTCTTGATTTGGCTGCTAGCAAATTCCAAAAAGATATTAAAGGAATGCAGGCTGTTACTGGTAGCAGTGAGGCTATTGGACCTTGGAAAGGTTCACTCTACTGGTTAGCAAATAAGCGTGGATGGACTAAAGATGGTAGACCAATAGACCCAAGAAAAGTCCTTAGCCCTGGAGAGCGAGCAGAAATAGCAGAGTCTGTTCGTCAGGGTCTTTCAAAAGAAGTTGGCTATGAAGTTCCTATGTCGGAAATTCAACCACTTATTATTAAAGAGCAAATCCTTTCTCGTATTGAAGATATCCTTAAAGTGGATGGCGAAGAATGGGAAAATTGGAAGCGACTATTCCGCAATAACTCTAACTTTACTGACAGCCTTATGTCAGCAATGGGAGCCCGTGACCTAGTCACAGGTAAAATTGACAGAGAGTTTTATGAAACTATCTTTAGCGTAGACCAGTTAAGTCTATTCATTAAAGAGTTGGGACTAGAACGTTCAGCCCAATATAGCCCTAGAGAAGTTGCTAAGTTAAATGATATTGAACTTGGCGTTGCTATGTGGGATAATTTTGTTCTTAGATTTGGCTATAACCAACTAAAAATTTCTGAAAAGAAATACTTGAACCCAGTAGATTCTTTCTACAAAAACAACGGTATAAAGACTGACTTTGACTTTGATTCAGCACGTACTGAAATTATGGAGCAGATGGGTGCTACATACAATGAAACCACAGATTTGTATGATGTCCTAGATGCAGATACTTTAAAGAGTGCTTTATCTAACTTTAGCGAAACTGTTTACTATCGCCAAAAGAATTTAACAGATGCTGAGATAGCCCGTATCTACGCGGAGCGTATGATTAATGATATGCGTTTTGCTTTTCACGGTAGTGCAGAAGGATTTAATGAAAATCTTTTTGCTTTAATGCAGAAAAAGTATTCTGAAGTTATTAAGGCTGGTACAAGACAAGGTAAGCCAGTATCTAATGCCTGGTCAAGAGCAGCCAATAACCTTACTTGGAAAGAATTTGATGAGGCTACTATTGGTATGCGTCCATCTTCTGGCTATGTAAATACCCGTTTGGTTTCTGGCGGTAAAACAATAGACCTAGAAGGTTTAAAAGATGACTTAAGTACCATTGATAAGTGGGTAGAAAAGTATCCAGACAAGGTTCTTGAAATGATGGACCGTCAGGTTACAGGATTTTTCCGCCTACCTGCTATGAGAGTTGCTGTCAATAAAGCATTTAAAGATTTACAACCATATGAAAAGATGCTTTCAGACCGTCATTACACTGCTTTGCTAGATGCAAATCCTAAGTTAAGTCCAGAACTTGCTAGAAAATATGCAGACGAAGCAGCAGATAAGGCTGTAACCAACATTGCAGTCAATATGGCTACCAATTCTGTTCTTGAGTTTGTTGATAATCCAGCAATCCGTTCTAATATTTCGTTATCCATCAAGCATATGGGACGTTTTGCTCGTGCTACTGAGGATTTCCACCGCCGTGTTTACAGACTTTACGCTAATGAAGGACCTAGAGCCCTTATGCGTATGCGTCTTTTGCACTATGGTTTAGAAAACTTCGGTTCAGTTTATACTGACGAAAATGGGGACGACTATTTAACTATACCTACAGATATAGTTATGAATGCTGCAACATCAAGAGTGCTAAGTCTATTTAATGTTGACTACAAAGTTGGTACTTTTAACGAATTTGCTTTTAAGTTTAGACTTATTAATCCATCATTCTCACCAGATGCGGGACAGCCAGCATTTGCTGGACCTTTGGCTGGTATAAGCATTGCTGGACTTAAGTATTTACTACGAGACCTACCAATTGCTAGCGCATTTTTGCCAGATAATTGGGAAGATGAAATTTATCCTTGGACCACTGAAGCAGCAAACTATTTAGATACTTTTGCAATGGGTCATATTGGTAGAAATACTGAAATAGGTGAAGCCCTAAGAATGGCTGTTCCTATGTTGGCTACTTCAGCGTGGGATGCTTTAGTTCCACCAGGAGATATGAACCGAGTAAAGGCTAACTATGTTTATCAGGCTATCTCTTATACAGAAGCCTTTGGTAATGGCATACCAGATTTTGCAAACAACAAAGAAAAGACACGTTGGCTTAATAATATTAAGACGGCTGCTGGCAATATTGCCATAGGACAAAGCCTAATAGGTCTGTTCCTTAGCCCTGCATACCCAGGTCTTAAGGATAGTAAAGGGTTGCCAGAGTTTATTAAGGCTAACGGTATTAGCACTTGGAGCAGTGCATTCTGGGATGTTTATCAGGGTGTAATTAAGGCTGACCCAGATGTTGCTAACCCATTTGAACTAGCAGTGGCTATGTTTGTTGGCAAGAATCCAGGTAAGGCTGTTTATACAATTCCTAAGACAAGCAAAGAATACAGAGTTCTAATTGCCAAGACTAACGAAGTAAAGAATTGGGCAGAAACCAATCAGAGATTTATTAAGAACTTTGAACAGTCTGGCGTAGCCTATGTTTTTGCTCCTATGTCTGGTGAATACAACCCAGATATGTATAACTGGTTAGAGTCACAAGGCTTAATTGACCGAGCAGACTTTAGAGATTATCTACAAAAGGTACAAGTAGCAGTAGATAAAGAAAAATACTTTGCTATAGATGAATCACTAAACAATAAGTTGATATCTAGCCGTGACTATAACGAACGCAAAAAGTTAATAGCCCTTGCAAATGATGAACAATCTTCTTTGTTGATATCTAACCCAGAGTTAGAAGATATGTTGGATAACAATGTATCTAAGGGTGAACTACGCATAATGATGCGTGACTTAAAGGGTGCAATTAACGACCCAACGGCACCTATGTCTAATGATACTAGGGCTGCTATGCGTCTTGCAATTAATCAAGTTCAATCATTTATTGACTACTCAGATAATCCTTTATACAAACAAGGATACAACTTTAGTGATGATAGAAAGCGCAAGAAAGAAGAAGTACTAACAATTCTTGGCGAGTTAGCCTTTGACCCTGCAATCAAAGAAGCAACGCGCTTGGTATTCGTACCGTTATTAAACAACTACTCTCGTGAAGCATTGGGAGCATCAGTAGAAAGGGCAGTCATCGGTGGTAGATAAGTCGCCAGAAGAAGCCAAGAGTAGGTCTGAAAAAAACGCTTCCTTTATGAAGAAACACCTAGAGGATTTAAATAGGTATTTCGGAGCAGTAGGTGGTAAAGGCGGACAGTTAATGATAGGCACCGACCAAAACGGTGACCTAATCCTTTACGAAAGTGTTAGAAATAAAAAAGGCGTTGAGATTGAAAGACCTGAAGTTTTCTTTTGGGTGGGACCAGATGGTTATACATTCTCAAAACTGTATGGTTCTCAGTTAATTGCTAAAGCAAAAGAAATGTATAGGGGCAACCTTGAAGGTTTACGTAAAGCCTTATATGAAAAGAACTTCTTAAGCGAGACAGATTACAAAACAAAAAATGAAACAGCACTTAATAATGCTATCTTTAAGGCTGGTAGAAACTACTCGCTAACTGAAGTACAAAAGTACACAATAGAAGGTCAAACAAAGTTTGCACCTTTTAATAGTTGGATTACTGGTCTTGGTTCTGCTTTAGGTGGCGGAGAAGAAAACCTACCTGTCCGTGATATTAATCTAGTAGACAGAGATGTCATTGAAGCATTGGTTAAAGATGTTTATTCAAAGACAACCGATATGGCTATTGATGATGCCTTCTTAAAGCAAGAGACAGACCGCTATATGAAGCAGATTAAAGAAGGTACTTTAACTACCGTTACTAAGGCTAACGGAGAAATGGTCCGTAAAACAACTAAAGGATTTACTCAGGCACAACTTGAGGCTGAATTACCAGGCAGAATTAAAGAACAACGTCCAGATGCTATGAAATATAAAACTAACTTTGACTTCCTAGCATTCCTTAACTCCCTAGGAGCCGATGTAGTATGAGCGACTACTCAAGTTATAATCAGGCGGGCGTTGCCCAAGCACTGGCAATGGGTATTAATGAATCATTGTTTAATGCTTTCCCTGAATTAAAACAGATATTTGATTTGTTTGCTGCAGGCAATATAGCCCAGGCTCGTATGGAGTATTTTAATACAGGTTATTATCAAAATCTTACAGATGTAGCAGCGCAGCGACAGGTCAATAAAGAAACAAGACCTGGTGTTTATGCTCAAGATTATGATGCTTGGACTAAAGCGCAGGTAGCAAGATTGGCAGATAAAGGTATTAGGATGACTCCTGCTATCTTTAAAACATTGGAGTCTTCATATCTTGCTGGAGATAGCGACCTACAAGTAGATATTAAAATCCTTGACTCAGGCGCATTTGGCGCTATTGGTGGTAGCACATTAGGTTTAGTCAACCAATTAAAGAGTGTTGCGGATGACCAGGGTATAAATAACATTCTACCTAAAGCATATTGGGATAAAGTTTCTGAAGGATTATTTGCTGGAGTATTAACAGCGGAAGATGTACAGCAGGAAATAAAGGGTTTTGCTATGTCCGCATACCCAGCCTATGCCTCAGGTATTGAGTCTGGTCGTAGTTTTGCTATGCAGACTTCAGCACTAAAGCAAATGATTGCTAATACCTATGAAGTAGATGTGGACACTATTGATAATAACAACCCAGTATTTAAAGAACTAGTTGGTTATATTAATCCAACAACTAATAAGCCAGAAGTAATTCCTTTGTGGGAGGCGGAAAAAATAGCAAGAAGCAAAGACCAATGGCTTTATACAAAAAATGCCAGAGATACTTTTGACAACCTTAGTTTGAAGGTTCTTAAAGATTGGGGTCTAGCCTAATGCCAATAGAGAAACAAGAGATTCTTAATCAGAAACAGATTAATGCTGCGGTAGCCCAAGAAACTGCACGTATTCAGGCGCTAAATGCTGCCAATGCTGAGATTGCAAGATTAGCCCCACTGCAAGAACAGGCTCAAAAGATTGTAGGAATTGGTGCTGATTTAACTCAGACTTTAAAAGCCCGTGGTGGCGAAAGCGCAGAGCGTGGTTTACAGACTACTGCTGCTTCAGTTCAAAAACAACAGTCTGAAGTTATTCAGCCTTATGAAACTTTGCAGGGACAACTAGAGGCTTTAAGTAAACCAATTACTATACCTAGCACGCAATATGGCAAAAAGGTTGGAACAACAACCGAAGATAACTATATGCTTAATTTGGTTGACCAATTACAAAAGCAGTTAGATGCTATGAACAAGCAGGCTGAGCAAGCAAGAATAGATGCTCAAAAGGCTGCAGAAGAAGTAGAGCGTCAGCGAGCAGAGAATGCTATTGCTGTATTAACAGAAAGATTTAACAAGTACGGTCTAGGAACTTTGGTTCCTAAGATTAGAGAGTTGGCTATTGGTGGTGCTACTGAATCCACCATTACGCTACAACTGCAGGAGACAGAAGAATATAAACAACGCTTTAAGGCTAATCAGGAACGTATTAAGAAGGGCTTAACGGTCCTTAGCCCAGGAGAATATCTAGGTCTTGAGGATAGTTATCGTCAAGTCCTAAGAGCATACGGCTTAAAGACTTTTGATAGTGATGAATATGTAAGCCAGTTTATTGCCAATGATGTATCTACCGCTGAATTATCTAGCCGTGTTGTTACCGCTGTTCAGCGAGTGCAGAATGCAGACCCATCAGTTCTTTCTACGCTACGTGACTTTTATGGTATTGGTAATACTGACCTTGTTGCTTATGTTCTTGACCCTAATCAACAGTTCCCTAAGATTGAACGTCAAGTTGCTGCAGCAGAAATTGGAGCAGCAGCCAGACTACAAGGACTTGAGGCTGGAGTTGCAGTATCTGAACAACTTGCAGCACAAGGTATTACACAAGCAGAAGCACAGAAGGGTTATGCAACTATTGCAGATATCCTTCCTACATCTGAAAAACTATCTCAGATTTACTCTGGAGTATTGGATGAATACGGAATTGCCGAAGCAGAACAAGAAGTATTTAATAGTCTTGCCTCTGCTCAGCGTAAACGCCGTTCATTAGCAGCCCGTGAAGTGGCAGCATTTAGTGGTTCTAGCGGTTTAGGTAGAACCTCACTTGGCAGCGCAGCAGGCGGACAAATATAAGAATCCCGATGTGGACCGACCAGCCCCACACGGTGTATGAGACTGGTAGCAAGAGCCAACCCATTTACCCCTGAATGGAATTGTGGCTTGCGACTAACTACAAATAGAAAGGGTGGTTGCTATGAGCAACAACTACTGGGATGAAGAAGATGATGAACAGGATGTGCCTGACCATCAATTAACTGGCGATGACTTAGTTAAAAAACTAAGAAAAGCCAAGCGCGCTGATGAGAAACGCATCAAAGAACTTTCCGAACAACTTGAGGGTTTTCTCAAGGAACGTAAAGAAAGAACAGTCTCTGAAGTCCTAGCAAAAAAGGGAGTAAACGCTAAGGCTGCTCGTCTAATACTTAAAGATGTGGAAGATGCCACTGAGGAATCTATTGATTCTTGGCTCCGTGATAACGGTGACTTAATTGGCTATAAACCACAGTCTGAATTAGAAGATAAGCAGAAAGACCTTGCTGCATTACGTCAGCAAGACATCATTACACAAGGCGGAATTGCTCCTGATAAAGCCGTAGATATAGAGCGACAACTAGAAAATGCTGACTCTATAGATGATTTAATGAATCTTCTACGCAATTCCTAATCCGTTCATAGTCACTTGGAGGTGACGCAAACAAATGGCAAATGCATACACAGATACAGGCTCTACCTCTTTAGGTGGAACCGTTGGTGGTGCAGGTCTAGTACAGAAGGCGTATGACCGTCTTCTAGAGTTTGCTCTCCGTTCAGAACCACTACTTCGTTCTGTCGCAGACAAGCGTCCTGCCCGTCAGTCAATTCCAGGCTCAACAGTTGTTCTACAACGCTATGTTGACCTAGACCAAAAGACATCTACTCTATCTGAAACAGTTGACCCAGATGCAGTAGCACTGTCTACACCGACATCAGTTACCATTACTCTTAATGAGTACGGTAATGCTGTCCTCGTAACCCGCGCTCTTGAGTTGTTCTCACTTGCAGACGTAGACCCAGCAATTGCAAATATCATTGCATATAACCTTGCTGACTCTATTGATGCAGTTGTATCAACAACCCTAGTTGGTGGACAAAATGTAATTTACGGTGGAAGCCGTACATCTACTGCAACTCTTACCGCTTCTGACACAATTGACTCAGCAGATATCCGCAAGGCTGTTGCTAAGTTACGTGCTAATAAGGCAAAGGCTCGCCGTGGTTCATACTACTGGTGCGGTATTCACCCAGAAGTATCACACGACCTTCGTGCAGAATCAGGTAACTTGGGCTGGAACTTCGTTCACGCACAAACTGCTCCTGCTGCTGACAAGATTTGGGCAGGCGAAATCGGAGATTACGAAGGTGCATTCTTCGTTGAGTCTTCACGTATCCCAAATGCTAAGGATGGCGCAGACCAGACTGCTCTTGCTACAACCGCTGTAACTGTTGCAGGTACTTCAGCAGGCTTCACCTTTGGTGTTGCTTCGTCTTCAGTAATTGCTTCTCGTGCAGAAGTTGGCGACAAGATTGCCGGAACAGGCATTGCATCAACTGCTAAGATTTCTGCTATCTCCACATCTGGCGATACCACGACAATCACTGTAAGCGTTGCAAACACCGCTGCTGTTACCGCTACAACAACTGTAACTGTAACTCCAGTAACTCGCGTATTTGATACTCTGCTCTGCGGACAGCAAGCACTTGCTGAAGCCGTTGCAGAAGAACCACACATCGTTATCGGTAACGTAACCGACAAGTTGATGCGCTTCCGCCCAATGGGCTGGTACGGCGTACTTGGCTTTGCTCGCTATCGTGAGGAAGCGTTGTATCGTATTGAA
>Ga0129333_10005948_pt1 | contig 11503 bp, 12 predicted proteins | sample CPB6_08_DNA_FD_94474 | JGI IMG/M metagenome (GOLD analysis project Ga0129333, IMG submission 94474) | Freshwater to marine salinity gradient microbial communities from Chesapeake Bay, USA - CPBay_Sum_0.6_0.8_DNA | ecosystem: Environmental > Aquatic > Marine > Coastal | place: USA: Chesapeake...
AGCGAACCCAATGCGCTTCGAAGTCCGTTACCAGACCCCCTACAATCAGTGTGAGTGGCGGTCGCAGTGGTTCACCACCAAGGAGGAGGCAGAGAGCATGGTAGACTTCTACCGCTCCTGTGGGTCACCCTCTCACATTGCCCCCTCCTCCCTGGCACAACTGGAACGATGATCAAAGCACTGACCCGCTCCCGCTCTGCTGACTTTCACCGTGCTACCATGCTCAAACTCCTGATCGCTGGCACTCTGCTGTGGTTGCTCTGGGAACCGATCCGCCCCGTCCGCACTGTGACAGCAGAGGCACTGTACACTGCAGGCGACCTGATCCGCCGCTGACCCCCTATACTGATCTCAGTTCAAACGAACCGCCTCCCATGCTGAACTTCCTCCTGGATCACCTGCCCGTGTTCATCAATGTGGACTGCCAGGGCAGCGCCGCCTGTGATGTGATCATCCTGTCGCCCCTGACCCGTACGGCCATCGTCAAGTGGCAGTCCGGCCAGGTTGGTGGTTATCCCTGCCGTCGCCGTGACATGCTGCCCCTGATGATGAACCGCGACCTGAGCCGTGGACAGTGGGCAAACCGCACCCTCCTGGCACACTGACCCCACCCTGAGCCTGTACACTGAACACAGTTCAAACGAAACGAACCATGACCGCAACCCTCCCCACGTACAACGGCTGGGCAACCTACGAAACCTGGAATGCCGCCCTGTGGATCGGCAACGATGAATTCCTCTACAACACCGCTAAGGCGTGTGTAGAGTACTGTGGCGACGACGAAACCCCCTGGGAGAAGTTCGTGCGCTGCATGACCGATGGGCAGATCGGCCGCCACCTGGTTCAGACCCGCGATGGGGTCCGCTGGGATAGCGTCGCGATCGATGCTGATGAGATGAATGAGATGATGGCCGAACTGTGAACCATTGTAACGGGGGCAGTCAAGCCCCCTCCCCCAGCCTGTAGACTACCAAAGCAAACGACCCGACCCCATGGCAATTTTCTCACTCGCCTCCGACCTTGAGACCCGGGAGATGCGTTACGTTCCCCGCCACGTTCAAACGGACGTGCAGAGCGTGTATGCCGGCCAAATCCAAGCCCACGAGGGCTGGTGGTATGCTGGCTGTTATGCTGACCGATACGAGGAGGAGGCCGTGGCCAAACTGCCCCAATTCTGAAACTGTCCACCAATCCCCCACAGGCCCCCCTGGGCTTGATATCTTAAAGGAGTGGAGGGGACGCCTCCCTCCCTCACCTTTCCTCCGCTTCCATCCCATGCGTAAGATCGAACGCCTGATGAACGCCGCTATCACCGCTGGCAAAGATTGGAAACTTGCTAACACTGAAGTCATCACATGTTCGAACGTGACTGATGTCTTCCTCCATGGTAATCTGATCGCTCGGATTGGTGAAACCTGGATCGAATTGTTTGATGGTGGCTGGCAATCCAACACCACAAAGTCCCGCCTGAATGCTATTCTCCGTGAGCACGGCATCCCTGGAGAGTGTGTCTTTCAGAAGAACTTTCAATGGTTCGTTGCACAGGAAGGCGGCGACATTCCTTTCTTCTCTGGTATGCGCCTCGCCTGATCTTTCCTCCCTGTTCACTACACTTTCCTGCACAATGTTCACTGAGTTCGTTGACCTTCCCGCTGAGATCTTTGACTTTCCTGAGGATGAATTAGTCGCTGCACTTGTGGAGGACGACTATTACCCCAAAGAGCAGATCTCTGCCGAAACTCAATCCCTTCTGAACTCCTTCTGATTATCACCATGGCAATCCAAGTCTCCGCTAAGTCTTATGCTCGCCCTGCGTGGGTTAAGAGTAAGTCAGTTCACAGAGATGGCATTGGTAGGGCTACATTCAGCACCCGTTCATTCAAGGCTACATCATCCCCTGATCTTCGGAAGATGAGTATGCTCTGGAAGGACATGTAGGTTATACTTAAGAGCGCGGCAGTTGTTATGACAGTTGCCGCGTTTTTTTGTGTTTATTATACGCGCCGCGTTGTTTAAAAACAGCTGACTCCCCTAATCTATAAACGACCCAGATCGAGTGAGTTATCGAAAGACCTATATAAACGAAAATGGGAAAAGGGATCCACGAATGCAAAAAAATTCCGGACCCATAATTTCCGTCGTAGAGGTTGATCCGATAGATGGAAGTTATGTGATTAAATTACCTGAGAGTGTTGTCAATGAGCTCGAATGGTACGATGGGACAGAAGTTGTAGTCTCTCTAGACGGCAATGAACTTATCGTAACCGACCTAGAAACATACGAAGATTTCTGATATAATAGCAGAGTATCTCGAAGGAGGGATAAGATGATCATGACTGATCAAGTCTTCCACATCTACGACAAGGCCAATGCGATTATTGCTCATAACCTTAATGTCGATGAACTGGAAGAGATAATCAAGAAAAAAGAAATTTTTAACAAACATTATGAGATCGAAGTTCTTCAAAATGTCCCAGACAGAGAAGAGCACTCATATTGACAGACTACATAATATAGGTTATAATTCATTTGAAGTACACTATTACTCATGGCGAAAGGATTTACAGTAAAAGCGAAGACTCCCATCAGGAAATCAGAGTCTGAATGGGATTATGATAAAGCAAGAGAGATGGTAAAAGGCAAGAGCATTGTGTTCTGTCTTCCCGGTCGAGGTGTCTCTTACACGTTCTTGAAGAACTTTGTTCAACTCTGTTTTGATCTGGTTCATTCTGATGCTCAGATTCAGATCTCTCAAGATTATAGTTCCATGGTAAACTTCGCACGTTGTAAGTGCCTTGGTGCTAATGTTCTGCGTGGCCCTGACCAGATTCCCTGGGATGGCAAACTGAAGTATGATTATCAACTTTGGATTGACTCTGATATTGTTTTCAATACTGAGAAGTTCTGGCAACTTGTTCTGATGGATCAGGACATTGCATGTGGTTGGTACTGTACCGAAGATGGCATGACCACCTCGGTAGCTCATTGGTTAGATGAAGAGTCATTCGCCAAGAATGGTGGTGTGATGAATCACGAGACCTTGGAGACGATGAAGAACCGTCACAAACCATTCACCGTGGACTATGCAGGTTTCGGATGGTTGATGATTAAGCACGGAGTCTTTGAGAATCCTGAGATGAAGTATCCCTGGTTTGCTCCGAAGATGCAAGTCTTCGAATCTGGCGATGTTCAGGATATGTGTGGAGAAGACGTGTCGTTCTGTCTCGATGCCAAAGAAGCAGGTTATGAGATCTGGTGTGATCCTCGTATCCGCGTTGGCCACGAAAAACCCCGCGTTATTTAAGATCATGGAAATTAAGAAGCGTACTGCTCCCAAGGAGGAGTTCTATAATATCTACCAGCGTGACCCCGGAAGCGGCGCTGAAACGCTCGTAGATGAGTCCTTGACAAAGGATCAGTTTATGGATAGAATGGAGTTCTATGCCCAAGAGTACTACATGACTCAAGAGGCGAAGTTCGCACCTTCTTCCTTTCGGCATGAAATTTTCACTTATGAGGACTAATGGCTGTTAAATCGAAAATCGGCACCGCTAGCATTCAATTTCAACCTGGTAAGCCTAAAATGACTTGTCAGGGTAACTCAAAAAACACCCGTTACTCGGCTACATCCCGGAATCGCGCTCGCAAGAAGTACAGAGGTCAAGGAAAATAATAAAATGATCGAAGAGATTCTGCAATGGATCAATCACATTTCACTCAAGAGACCTGAATTAAATGGTTTCGCTGTTTGTCCCTTTGCAGAATCTGCTTCTTACGAGATAATTGAACATTCTATTTGCGGCATCTCCCCTATTGAGGGTGTGGATGTCGCAATTTTTATTGTCGAACCATACTTAACGTCTGAAGTTCTAAGAGATTATCGTATTCAATACAATTCCATGTATCCAGATTATGAATTTTTGGAAGATGGAATGGATGAACCAACGTTCTTGGAAGGAATTCAGACAAATTTTGGTAAGGCCAATCTAATGTTGATTCAAAAAAAGGATCATCTAGAAAAAATGCGTAAACTTTTGAGTGAAACTGACTATTATTCCATGTGGGATCCAGAAATTTTGAGTAAAATTCAGCAGTCTAAATAAATTTTTTGCTCGACAACTGAATTGGAACGCTTTTCTATGGGGAAGCACCTCCTTCTTGAGGTGTATGATGTAGATTATGATCTCATTAACAACGTAAGTGACCTTCAAGAAGTCATGATTACGGGAATTGATCGAGCAAAAATGACAATTTTGAATGTATTCTCTTATTGTTTCATTCCCCAAGGGTGTACAGTCGTCATTGCTCTTTCAGAAAGTCACGTTTCTTGCCACACATGGCCCGAAAATGGGTGTTTAGCAGTTGATGTTTACACTTGTGGTGATGGAAATCCCAAGTTGATCGCTCTAGAAATCCTAAAATACTTAAATTCTGACAATTACTCACTTAGAGAGATTGATCGTTAAATAGTAGTGTGGAGATAGCAACCTCCTTTTAAAAGTTCTGTGACAGAAAAAGAACTTTGGAGGCTAAAATGGAACACGATTCGAAGCAATTCCTTCAAGAAATCGCTGGAGAGGGCAAACATGACCTCAAAAAGCAGACTTTATTGCATGAAGAGATCAGAAATGACGAAGATTATGATGACTGGGAGTATGGAACAGAGCCCAGTTACGGAAAATCGTCATAAATAAGTCAGATTCTTGTCTTTTTCATGGCTATAACAAGGATAAGTAAGTCATTCAAAGATATTAGCTTGTCCTTTAAGCCTCATCCGGTGACCAAGGACCTTCAAATTCTTAAGAATGAGAACGCAATTCGTCGTGCTGTGAGAAATCTGGTGGAAACTATCCCATCAGAGAGGTTCTTTCAGTCAGATTTGGGTACAAACATCAGAGGACTGCTGTTTGACTTCGTAGACTATGGTACTGCATCAGCAATTGAGACCCAAATTTACGAAGTAATCTATGCATATGAGCCTAGAGTGGACAATGTTGCTGTACTTGTGACTCCAAGACCAGATCAAAACGAATTTGAAGTGTTAGTTCAGTTCGATATTGTTGGTCAATCTGTTACTGCACAAGAATTTACCTTCATTTTAGAAGCGACGCGATAAAAAATGCCACTCACTAAGTTTGCAAACCTAGATTTTGACCAAATTAAGGCATCCATCAAGGATTATCTCCGTGCGAATTCCAATTTCACGGATTTTGACTTTGAAGGATCCAATTTTTCGGTCTTAATTGACACTCTGGCATATAATACCTACATTTCGGCGTTCAATGCCAACATGGTAGCTAACGAATCCTTCTTGGATTCAGCAACTTTACGCGAAAACGTCGTTTCTCTCGCTAGAAACATTGGATATTTGCCCAGATCTCGTCGGGCAGCAAAAACAACGGTCAGTTTTACGATTCCTTTCACCGGAGACAGTGGAACTTGTACTCTGAAAGCAGGTTTAGTGTGTGTTGGGTCTTACGATAACACATCGTACATGTTTTCTGTGCCAGCAGACGTTACAACAACGTCTCCTTTGACAAATCCAGCTGGAGATGACAATGGTGCTAGAGTAGCACTGTTCACTGATGTTGAAGTTTATCAGGGAACGTTCTTAACTAAGTCATTTAGAGTCAATGGATCACTCGATCAGAGATTTATTCTCAATAATCCACATATTGACACGTCAACCTTAAAAGTTAGAGTAAAAGGGCCTTCAGAATCTGGATCTGGAAGAGAATATACAGTTGTTGACAACATTCTTAATGTAAATGCCAACTCTGAGATCTATCTCCTGCAGGAAGTACAGGATGAGAAGTATGAAATTCTCTTTGGAGATGGAATTTTTGGCAAAAAACTCGAAAATGACACAATTGTTACATGTTCTTACATTGTAACTGATGGCCCCGATGGAAATGGTCCTTCTCAGTTTGATTTATCTGCCGATTTAAGATCTGCAACTGATGCTTCTATCATTCCCACATCTACAGTTACCGTAGTTGCCGCTAGAAGCGCCCAGGGAGGCGCTGAAGTAGAAGATCTGGAGTCTATCAAGTATTTCGCTCCCAGACTTTACTCAAGTCAATACAGAGCGGTTACAACGAGGGATTATGAAGCAATCATTTCCTCAATTTACCCTGACACTGAGTCTGTTTCTGTAGTAGGTGGTGAAGAGCTGGATCCACCTGAATATGGAAACGTCATTATCAGCATCAAACCCAAAAATGGATCATTTGTTTCCGAATTCAACAAGCAATTGATTCTTTCCAAACTAAAGCAGTATTCACTGGCTGGAATTAACCAAAAGATCATCGATCTCAAGATTCTTTATGTTGAGATTGATGCATATGTTTACTACAACGCAAGTAAAGTAACTTCTGCATCAGATCTTAAGACTACAACACTGAATAGTATCACTCAGTATTCGAAATCGATTGATTTAAACAAATTTGGTGGCAGATTTAAGTATAGTAAGGTGCTATCTGTAATTGATGGTGCAAGTGATGCAATTACATCGAACATTACTAGAGTGATCATCAGAAGAGACATGAGATCTCAACTGAATCGCACAGCACAGTATGAATTGTGCTTTGGTAATGCATTTAGAGCAGTGGCCAGTGGCAGAAACATCAAGAGCACTGGATTTAAGATTCTTGGCGTTGCAGAAACTGTCTATTTTACAGACACTCCTAATGCAGATCTTAAGACTGGTGTTCTCTCGGTAGTGCGTCAAGCAAACGATGAAGTTTTGGTCATTAGAAAAGACGCTGGAATCGTAAATTACGAAACAGGTGAAATTTTAGTCAACTCAATTACAATAACGGACACTGTACAACCCGATGGTGTAATTGAAATTCAAGCTGTTCCTCTCTCTAATGATATCATTGGTCTGAAGGATATCTATTTGAGTTTTGACGTTGGAAATAGCACAATAAATATGGTGAAGGACACCATTTCCTCTGGAGACCAGATTTCTGGAGTTGGATTCCAAGTAACACCAAATTACGTTGACGGGACATTAACGAGGTAAGATGATTGAGACCGCAATTGATCAACGGGTCAAGATCAGCCAGCTGATCGAGGGACAACTCCCAGAGTACGTCGTTTCAGAGTCTCCATTATTTGTTGATTTTCTAAAACAGTACTATACTTCTCAACAATTTCAAAGCGGACCTGTTGATCTGCTCGAAAATATTGACCAGTATGTCAAATTAGACAATCTGACTCCAGAAGTTCTCGAAGGTAGAGTTGGTGTAACTCAAAGTGTATCTACTACAGATACCACTATTTTTGTTGACACCACTAAGGGATTTCCAAACGAGTATGGCCTTATTGGAATTGGTACAGAGATTATTAGTTACACTGGTGTAACAACTAATAGTTTTACTGGATGTATTCGTGGTTTCAGCGGTATTACATCTTACAGATCTGGAACAGACTCCGAATCTTTAACATTTTCGACTAGTTCGGCCATTCCCCATGAGTCTGGTGTTATTGCACATAACCTCAGTACATTATTCCTCAAAGAGTTTTTCAGAAAACTCAAGATTTCTTTTGCTCCTGGTTTAGAAGATCAGGACTTTACGAAATCTCTTAATGTAAACAATTTTATCAAATCTCTTAGAGGATTCTACGAAGCAAAAGGAACGACAGATTCCTTTAGAATTCTCTTCAGAGCACTTTATGATGTTAATGCCAAAGTTGTAGATCTTGAGCAATTCCTCAACAAGCCTTCTGCGGCAAACTATAAAAACAGACTTACTTTAATTGCTGACCTAATCTCTGGAGATCCAGAAAAGTTGGTTGGGCAAACTTTATTCCAAGACGCTAATTCTTCAACTGGTGTTGGTGCGGCGAGTGCTCCAATCTCCGAAGTTGAAGCATTTACTATTCAAAATAAGAGATACTATAAGATTTCTCTTTTCTATGGTTATGATAATCCTCCATCTGGATTCTTTGGATCATACAAACAGCCTGGTAAGTCCAAAGTAATCGGAACTTATGGAACCAGTGCAGATACCATCACAGTTGACTCTACAATTGGGTTCCCTGCCTCTGGAACAGCGATTGTAGGTGTTAATACTATAACCTATACCGATAAGACTGTAAACCAGTTCCTAGGCGTTTCTGGCATCACTCAGAGCATTGATGAATCTGAGGATGTCAGAGAAGATCTGGTAGTTTATGGATTTGAAAATGGTGTTTCGGACAATAGAGTCGAACTTAGATTAACTGGTGTTCTGAATGAATTCAATATTCCTTCAACATACCAAAACGCTGATATTGGAGAAGAGATCAACGTAAAGTACGTTGGTAAGAAAGTTCTTAACCCAGAAGTTAAGTCTTACGAACAAACCTTCTTTAATTCTTGGGAATACAACCCAACAAATAGGGTTCAGATTGAAAGTTTTACTGGTTCCGCATTTACTCTTGCCTTAGAACTTGATAGGGTACAGATTAGAACTGGAGATACGGTTCAGATTCTTGCTCGTGGTAGCAATACAGTTCTAGGAACGGCTCAAATTACAATTGATAATGCTGTAACAGCAACCAATGATTGCACTCTTTCTGGTAGCATTGTTTCTTCGTTAAATCCATCAACAAAGTATGATATTCGTCGTGTTGTAAAGAAAGCAACATCGGCCGATAATATCATCAAAAATGGAGAAGAAGTAGTCATCTCTGATATTCAAAATACCTACATCTCGAATGATGATACTTTTGGATTTGTTGCGAGTAACTCTCTCCCATCATATGAGATCACTGCTCCGATTATTTCCAAAACTCTTTCTGAAGGATCTGCATCTTCTAACGGCGTTCAGGAAGTAGACTCTGATAATCTTTATTCTGTTCTGGCTTTTGATACCGACGTTCCTTTCATCACTGGTGATGAGGTAATCTACACTGTTGGAACAGCATCAACCACTCTTGGAATGGTTGAAGGATTTACTGGTATCGAAGAAGGTCGTTACTTTGTTGAGGTACAACCAGATCCTAAGAAAATCAAATTATGTGTTGCAAGATCTTTTATTGATGCACAAGACTACGTTAAGTTTGCTTCCTTACCTAGTGGTTCTGGAACACATGTCTTTACGTTAGCATCTCAGGCAAATAAACAGATTGAACCACAGGCTCTTCTTAAGAAATTCCCACTTTCTCAAAATCTTCAGTCTGGTGACAAGACTTTAACGTCTCCAGGCCCAGTTGGTATGTTGCGTAATGGAGTTGAGATTCTCAACCCAAGATCTGAAGAGTTTATCTACTACGGACCTGTACAGTCTGTTTCCGTCCTCAATGGTGGAAGTGATTATGACGTAACAAACCCACCAACAGTGCTGATTGGAAATCCATCAGTTTCTACAGGAACTACGGCTCTTGTTGAACCAGTCGTTGTGGGAAATATCAAGAGTGTGTCTGTAGACCCACAAACTTTTGATATTACAGAAGTATTCTCTGTATCCGTAAGTGGATCTAATGGAAAGAACTCTCAGTTAGAACCAATCATTGAGAACAGATACCGAGAGGTAGCATTTAATGCTGCTGATAGCGTCTACGGTGGTGGTATTGGTACTTCAACCGAAACAATTACTTTCCTGGATGAACATAATTTCGTAACTGGCCAGCAGGTTGTTTATGATAGAAACGGAAATCCTGCACTGGGTATTGGAACTTTCTTAGGTGGTAATGAAGATACTGGACTGACTCTGAACAGTGGAGGTTCTTACTTCATTCAAAAGATTAATAACAAGTCAGTATATCTGTATCAAAGTGTCAATGATCTCAATGCAGGTATTAACACTATTGGTTTTACAACCGTAGGAACGAGTGGTATTCACAAATTCAGATCTTTTGACCTGAAGAAGACTCTTTCTGGAATCAGAGTTATTAATCCTGGTTCTGGTTTTGCTAGCAGAAGACTCAGAGTAAATCCAACTGGAGTGTCAACTGCAAAGAATACTATTACTTTCGCAAATCATGGATTTAAGGATGGAGAGTTAGTTGCATATGCTGCTACTGGTGGAGCCTCCATTTCTGGACTGAATATAAACAATCAGTATTATATCCTTAATTCTGAAACTAATAATTTCCAACTTTCCGATGCTGGTGTTGGTGGAACTATCAAGACGAATTATGATAGAAGAATTCCTGTAAACTTTACATCCACTGGTGTTGGATATCAGGAGTTTAATTATCCTTCCGTAACAGTTTCGATCAACGTTGCATATGCAAACACAGTTGGTGTAATTACTGCAACACCATCCATCCGTGGAAGCATTGAACAGCTGTTCTTGTATGAAGGTGGTTCAGATTACGGTTCTGATATTGTTGATTTCCATAAGAGACCTTTAGTAACAGTTGTAAATGGAACTGAGGCTCAGTTAAATCCGATTGTTTCTAACGGAAAAATTATCTCGGTTCAAATTCTTTCTGGTGGTAAGAATTATAAGTCTGCACCTGATCTGACTGTCATCAGTACATCTGGCACTGGGGCAAAACTTAGAGCCATTGTAAGTGGCGGATCTATCGTTAGCATTATCATTCAAAGTGGTGGAATTGGATATGATCCAGCAACAACAAATATCAAAGTATCAACAGTTGGAAGTGGACTTGTTGCAAATACTTCTGTAAGAAAACTCACCATCAACAAGACCAAGAGATTTGAAGATTATGGTGGACAGTTCTTGTTCAGCAACGAGGTAAACAAAGGACTAGAGTATTCCATTCTCGGATATAACAATACACTGAGATCCGCATTCTTTGACACTGATGTCAATGTACACTCACCTCTGATTGGATGGGCTTATGATGGAAATCCCATTTATGGTTCTTATGGATACTCCGATCCAGAAGATAGTTCTTCTGGAATCGTAAGACTGTCTTCTGGTTATACATTGAATACTGGATTGGTAGAGAATCGTCCAGTTGGATTTGATGATGGATTCTTCATTGAAGATTATCAGTTCACTGGATCTGGTCAATTAGACGCTCATAATGGTAGGTTCTGTAAGACCGTCGATTTCCCCAATGGAGTTTATGCATATTTTGCAACTTCCGAGATTGACATTACTACAGGTAATTTAAAACCTCAATATCCATACTTCATCGGACAATCTTACAGAACTACTCCGATCATAGAGAACCTGTATGGAAGAAATTCGATAGATCAATCAAACTTCGATTTTGAATCTGGAGACTATAGCAGAAATACATATCCTTATTTGCTTGGCGAACCCAAGGCTGATAATGATTATATCTTAGAATCCTATGAACTGGCAACCCAAAAAGCAATTGTCGAAACAGTTTCTTCTGGAGTTGTTGAATCGATCAAGGTGCTTTCTCCTGGAGATCGTTATAAGGTAAATGACTCTTTATTCTTTGATGAGGTTAAGAGTGGTGGCGAAGGCCTTGATGTCGTTGTTTCTGAAATTCGCGGAAAGAACATTGTCGAATTGAATACCAAGTATAGAGACTACAGCGGTATTGTTTTTGAAAAGACAAGCAATCA
>Ga0129333_10005949_pt1 | contig 11501 bp, 7 predicted proteins | sample CPB6_08_DNA_FD_94474 | JGI IMG/M metagenome (GOLD analysis project Ga0129333, IMG submission 94474) | Freshwater to marine salinity gradient microbial communities from Chesapeake Bay, USA - CPBay_Sum_0.6_0.8_DNA | ecosystem: Environmental > Aquatic > Marine > Coastal | place: USA: Chesapeake Bay...
AAAGGTACTATCCCCCACACAATAGAGTCCGGGAATAGCGGTGCGATTGAAGGGCATGGTTAAAAGTCCTGGCAATTTGAACCGGGGAATGGGGCCATAGGTGCCATCTTCTCGGCCTAAAAAGCGGCGATGGGTGCGGGGCGTTCCCACTTCCTGATAATCGAGGGCGTAGTTTAAACCCGGGAAAATCGCCTCTAACCGATCGATGAGGCGCTGGGCTGCATCTTCTTTTTTATCTTGATAGGCTCTGCTGTCTAAGCCTTGCCAATCCGCTAACCAACTGGGGGTAAAGGTGTGAATAATATGGTGACCCGGTGGGGCCAAACTGGGATCCAGCAGGGTGGGAATGGAGACAAAAATAGTAGATTCAGGGTCTTCCATCCGTTGCCAATCTTCTAACAAAATATGATGGCATTCCGTCCCTGGCGGCAGCAGATCGCTCCTAACCCCTAAATGTAAACTCAGGAAACTAGGGGACTTTTGATAGCGGGAATCCCATCGTTTTTCCGCTGTGGGTTTGTTACTGGAGGGCAGTAAGCGTTCAAAGGTGTCCCAACGAGTAGCATTGGAAATAATCCGTTTGCCGTAGATTTTTTCGCCGTTAATTAACTCCACCCCGATCGCTTTACCATTGTCTAAAATAATAGATTTGACCCGGGCACGATAGCGAATTTTCCCCCCTGATTTTTCCAGTCCTTCCGCTAGTTTTAAGGGAATTTGACCCACTCCCCCTTTCGGATAGTTAATGCCCCCATAGTGACGATCGCTAAAGACCATGCCCGCATTGATCATGGGGGTTAAGTCCGCAGGCACCACAGACCAGCAATAACACTCCATGTCAATAAATTTTAGTAAAATCGGATCCTGAATGTAGCGCCGTGCCACATCTCCGGCATTCTGAGGTAAATACTTAACCAACCCCAAACAGGAACCCGGTTTCTGAAAAAAGACCCGAAACAGATAGCGCAATTCTTCCAAGGAGAGTAATTCCATGGAATTTAAGCAATTAAAAACCTGCCAGCATTCCCCATAAAATCCCCGTATGCCTCTTTCTTCGTGGGGAAAGTGCTCAATCAGTTCCTGAAGAAATTTCTCGTAGTCTCGGTGAACTTTGACGTTTAAGTTATTGGGCAAATGGTAATGAATTTGCACCGGATCCGGCAGGGTTTCCAAGGTCATTCCCACCGCTTGTAGGGCACGGGTTAACAGGTTGGTAGTTCCCTGTTCCCCAAACCCAAAAATCATGGACGCTCCCACATCAAAGCGGTAGCCGTTACGCTCAAAGTAACCCGCACTACCCCCCGGAATGAGATACCGCTCTAACACCAACACCTGGGCCCCTTTAGCGGCCAATTGGGTGGCGGTTACCAATCCCCCCATCCCCGAACCAATGACGATCGCATCGTAGTGGGTTTCTGGGGAATCTTTCAGGGAAGAGGACTGGGATACTGTCCCACTTTGAGCAATCCCGCTTTGAGAAGTCTTCACCCTGGTCATACCGCTGGTTCCGCGTCTTTAATGGCAAACAATTTTTCAATGATGTCCTCTACCACCTTATCTGGGGTAGAAGCACCGGAGGTAATACCGATGGTTAAATGTCCGGCGGGTAACCAGGGGCTCTCCGTCACTAAATCCGCATTTAAAGGTTTATGCTCCACCTGATTTCCGGGGCCAATGCGATCGGCGGAATCAATGTGATAGGACTTTAAGCCCCGATCCATCGAAATCTCTTGGAGATGGGTGGTATTAGAGGAGTTAAAGCCCCCAATGACCACCATTAAATCCAACGGTTCTTTAACCAGTTCAAACATGGCATCTTGACGCTCTTGGGTGGCATCACAAATGGTATTAAAGGCTAAAAAATGATCATTTAAGTGCATGGGGCCATATTTCTGAATCAGTGTCCGCTCAAAGAGTTTACCAATCTCTTCCGTTTCACTTTTGAGCATCGTTGTTTGGTTCGCCACCCCAACCCGCACCAAGTCCCGATCCGGATCAAAACCTTCGGAATAGGCATGGGTAAATTTAGTTAAAAATTCATCCCGATCGCCCCCGTGGAGGATATAGTCACAAACGTAGTGGGCTTCTTCGAGATTTAGCAGCACTAAATATTTATTGGCAAAGGAACTTGTGGCGATGGTTTCTTCGTGTTTATATTTGCCATGAATAATAGAGGTGTAATCTACTTTTTTATGTTTTTCCACCGTATTCCAAACCTTAGAAACCCAGGGGCAGGTCGTGTCTACAATTTGGCAGCCCCGATCGTTGAGTAATTGCATTTCCTGCACACTGGCCCCAAAGGCGGGCAAAATCACCACATCCCCATTTTGTACCTTAGAAAAGTCTTTTTCCCCATCAATCACATCAATAAATTCCACGGACATATCCCGCAGATGCTGATTCACTGAAGGGTTATGAATAATTTCGTTTGTAATCCAAATCCGTTCCTGGGGAAAATGTTTCCGCGTCTCGTAGGCCATGGCCACCGCCCGCTCTACGCCCCAACAAAACCCAAAGGCCTGGGCCAGACGAATGGTAACCTTACCCCGGGTCAAGGAAAAGTTATTGTTACGAATGGTTTGAATCAACCCACTTTTATAGGCATCATCCATCGTCCCCGAAACCTCCTCCGTTAGGCCAAATCCCTTGCGGTTGTAGCGATCGGAGTGGTGAAGAGAGCGGCGAAACGCTTTAGTATCGAGGGGCGCATCTAAGGGGGTAGACATAGGAGGTAGATTGGATAACGGTGCAAATAAGCAAAGTGAGCCTGGGTTCGGTCTTGCCGGTTCTCAGCAGAAATTCTTCAGAAATACCTAAGAAGTTCCTAGAGTATCTTGGCGGAAAAGTGCGGAAATTTCAACTTAGAGCCTGGAATGCCTGGGACAGCCCAGGGAACTGATTAAACCAGATGGCGCTCAATCTCGTGCTTTAAGTATTCTAAGTCTTGCTGAAGTTGCACGGCGGACAGTAGGCCAGAATCCACCAGTTGATTGGCCCGTAGATTGCTCCGATCGCCCCCAATGGCTACCGCCAACTCGTCCGCTGTCCGTCCACTGCCCGCCAAGACAACCACGGGGCGCTTGGCCCGCACACTATAGGACACATCCTGCCAAGAAATTTTGCCCCCATTCACTAATAAGGTTACGGAACGATCGACGGTTAACACATTAGCCACTTCTGCAATCCAAGGGGCCTCATCTCCCCAGAGGGTTCCCGGAACTAAGACAAAATGGGTATGGTGAGGTTCTAGGAGGGCAAAGTCTGCAAACCGGGCAGGGGGCATTTGTTGGGGTAAACACACCGTTCCCTGAGCCGCCACCCCAATCAGGGGAAAGGTGGATTGGGTTTTCTGGCGACTTTTCCCCATTAAGCTCATGATCCCCGCATCGGTGCCGCCGTCAATCACTACTCCTTGATGGGCTTCGAGGATGGGACAAATCACCGCTGTAAAAAAGTCTGAGAGTTGCTCTAGGTAATCTGAAGTCATGCCACTGGCTCCCCCCACCAAGACCAACACGGGCCGATGCGATCGTTCTGTAGGGGGGAACGTCAAACTCTCAAGGGCAGAACTTAAATGATCCCGTCGTGTAAATTTAATAGCCTGAGCAATGTGAGCATTTTTAAACTGAATTTGAAAGGCCTGACTCATGGGCTACTACTCTCCAATGGGCGAACTCCAAACCAATAGCCCTTGCCATAAACGGTATGAATGAGGGGCACTTCACCGGGTCCCTCAATTTTGCGACGCAATAGACGAATCTGGGCTGCCAGTACATTACTGTGAGGAATATTGGCTTCTCCCCACAGCGCATTTAAAATTTGAATGTGGCTTAGCAGTTGTTCCGAATGTCTCATTAAATATGCTAACAGTTGAGTTTCTTTGTCCGATAGGGGAATGGTGCGGTTGTGGCGACGGGCTAATTGATGCTGTTCCTCTAAACTTAAGTCCGATACTTGCAGCATACTACTACCGGATTCGGACATAACAGGAAGAGATCGGCGCAATAAAGCGCGCACACGGGCTAATAATTCCCTCATTTCAAAAGGCTTGACTAAATAATCGTCAGCCCCTGCATCTAAACCCTGCACCCGATCGTCGAGGGTATCTTTAGCGGTCAGAAAGAGTACTGGTGTGCTTTTTCCCTGATTTCTAAGCCCTTGACAAATTTCTAGACCGCTAACTCCTGGCAACATCCAGTCTAAAATGAGCAGATGATAAGCTTGGGACTGCGCTAAAGCAAGCCCTTGGCAACCATCCTGACTGACCTCTACCTGATAGCCCTCTCGGCGGAGAACTTGGGCAAGGGGAGCCGTGAGTTCATCTTCGTCATCCACAACTAAAATGTGCATAGCCAATGGAACTGGATCCTTACCCATTATCCCAGATTCGGTACGGAAAACAAGACTTATGCTGAGGGAATTAGAGGGCATGAGAGTATGGGCAAATGACTAAAACCCCTAGAGATGAGACTAGCCGTTACACTTTTTTGACATCTCCCTTGCCTATTTGTCTTCAAAATACCAAACCCCGTGCCAGTTATCAGGAACGCCATGGGTGCGAAGATAAGTAATTCTATCTAAGTACAATTGGGTGGCCACATCGTTAGGATTGATGCTTAAAACACGGGAGAAGTGGTTATAGGCTTGGGAAAAATCTTGCTGAAAGTAACAGGTGAGACCTTGATCAAAAGTACTTTGACACACTTTTTTTAACTGGGAAGATTTATTCGACTCTCCGTCTACCACCTCAAAGATAGAAATGGGTTTCGATCGTCCTTTGACCACGACTTGATCGAGCAAGCGGGTATGGTAGTGATCGGGGTTTTCTAAATCCTTGAGGGTATCTCCAGAAATAATAATGGAGGAACCATAATGTTTAGTGAGGGATTCTAAACGGGAGGCTAAATTCACAGCATCCGACAATACATCTCCCTGCATTCTCGATTCTTCACCAATGACCCCTAACATGGCATTTCCCACATGAATGCCAATGCCAATATGAATAGGTTGAAATCCTTTTTCTTTCAGTTGAATATTGTATTCTATGAGTTTTTTTTGCTGGGCGATGGCCGCCTTGATACAATTATCAGTATTGCCGGGAAAGATGGCTAAAATACCGTCTCCCATAAATTTAACAACGATGCCACCATAGTTTCGGATTTCTGGGCTGACTTGCTGAAGATAACCATTGACAAAGTTAAAGGTATTTTGAGGAGTCATGATCTCAGACATGGAGGTAAAGTTACGAATGTCTGAGAATAAAATTGCCATTTTGCAAATGGTATGATCCCCTAGTTCTAAATCTAGGATGCTATCTCGTTCTAGGAATTTTAAGTATTCAAAAGGGACAAAACGACTATATTTATCGTTGAGTTTCTTGAGGGTGGTGTTTGCGTCCTGCAATAGATCCCGTTGATGGGCCAGGGCTTGATAGGACTGATTGAGATGATCCCACAAACTGCTGAGTAGGCTGATGGCACTGCTGAGCACCAAGGCCAGGATGGGAGTAAAAACAAGAATTAACCAGCCGTGTAAAAATAATAGGTAGGCTATGCCTCCAGCGATCGTGCCCCCTAGCCCGATGAGCCCCCAGGTTAACCAGCGATATTGGATATACAACAGACCCACGAGGGTGCCATACATTGTCCAAAATAGAATCCAGAGATAATCAATTTCTGCCTGGGGACGTTGCAAAAATGGACGATCGTTTAAGGCTGCATCAATGATTTGTGCCGTCATATTGGCATGAATAATGATACCGGGCATGAGATCTGCTGGATACCAGATACTATTATTCAAAGGGGTGCGATAATTATCATTTAAGCTAGGCGCTTTTGACCCAATGAGAACAATGCGATCCTTAAAAAAATTAGGGGGAATTTCATTGCTCAGCACTTCCCGAAAAGAAATTCTAGGAAAATGCTCTAACTTGGCTAAGTAATGTAACAGAATTTGAGATTGGTGAACGTCTTGGGCATGGCCAGTTTCCTCTGGGGTATAGAGGGAATCCTCTCCGGTTAGAGCAGTGAAGCGCATTTTACCCAGTTGATAGATTCCGTAATACCGATCGATCTCTTCGAGGTGGATATTTTGCTGTTCTAGATAGCGCAGGGCTGCATAGGTTCCCAAACTTTCTACAACCCGACCGTTGGGCTTGGTTAGGGTCAAAATGCCCCGACGAATATTCCCATCTCGGTCTACTATTAAATCGCTAGCGCTAACCTGTCCTTTAGGGGCTAAGGCTGGCGGTGGTGCAATGGGGGGGGGTAATATTTGTTCAATGCCAAAGAAATTTGGGGTTTGGGTGAACCATTGCCGGAGTTGGGCATGGCCGGGCTCTACGGGTAAATCTCGGTAAATATTCATCCCGACGACGACGGGATCCTGTTGAAAGATGTTTTGGAATAGGGTTAGCATGACCTCATCGGTCATGGGCCACTGTTGCAGGGAGGTAATATCTGCCTCATCAATGGTGACGATCGCAAAGCGGTTTAACCCCTTAAACTGCTCTCCAGAGAGACGCATACTATAAAACTGATCGGTCAGCGCCCATTCTAAAATCCGAAATATCCCCAGTTCAGAGCCGATAATCATCGCGGTGGTAACGATCGGAATGATCAGTAAACGGCGAAATACACTCTGACGCTGCCCGAAATGATTGAGACGTTTCCAGAGGGATTGCATTTTAGACTTGCTGTTCTGAGCCCTGAGTAGCCTCATTGGTCTGCGTTCTCACCTTGTCCATGTCCAGCGACGGGAATCCAGATAACTCAGTTCCACTGCCTGCACCCACGACAGTTGCTCTGCCCTAAACCGAATCAAGTGGTCGATCACCTTGGCCACTTCAGGATTGGCCGAAGCTCTCTCTCGTAAGACTGTGCCTGTGATACTTTCCAGCCGTAATAAAACAGAGTCTGGGAACCGACGTAATTGTACGCCATCTTGGGAAATCAGGCGCTGCAAGGCTTGCTGGTTCAGATAGGTTTGCTCGTTCAAGAGCATTTGGTTAAAGGCAGCGATCGTGATTTCTAGGGCCCTTTGTAGGCTGCTGGGCAAAGCCATCCAGGTATCCAGATGAATAAAAAAGTCGAGGAGGGTTCCCGGCCGCTGCCAACTCGGAAAATAATAAAAGGGAGCAGAACGGTGTAGATTTGCGTTGCGATCCTGTTCTGGCCCCACATATTCCACCGCCCCCAAGCGATCGGTGGCAAACTGACGTTGTACCTCAGGGAGGGGTAGGGTGACCACCTGGGCTCCTAGGGCTTGCCAGACCGCCGCCGCTAGACCCGAACTCTGAATGTGTAAACCTTCTAAAGAACTGAGATCCGTGACTTCTGTTTTGAACCAGCCACCTCCCCCAAACCCTAAATTTCCCCCCGGAAAATATTTACAGCCCACGGAGCCATAAACCTCATCCGCTAAGGCTTGGCCGCCCCCTTGAGTCAGCCATAACCCTTGCTCCGGTGCGGTCAGCCCAAAGGGGATACTCATAAAGTAGGAAGCGGCGGGTAACTGAGCCTCCCAGAGTAGGGGCATTCCGTGGCCCATTTGTATTTTGCCACTCCCTACCTCTGCGAGGCACTCCCGTGGATCCCTGGGCCGCACTAAGTTGATCTGTAACTGCCCTTGGGTTTGTAGGTTGACCTGGGCCGCAAAACGCTCTAGGTAGGCATAGATAAAACTTTCCGTATCCCAAACACTGGCTAAAGTCCAAGTCTGGGGTTGGGAGGAGTCCACTTGGGATCGGGCAGGGGCTGACCAAGCCGCCGCAGCGATCGTAGCAGAACTGCCTAGGGTCAAGGAGCGGAGCAAGTTACGACGAGACAAGGACATGGTAGAGACAGCGGAGTGCTTAAGCAGAACCCCCAACCGTGAAGGTTAGGAATCTTAGCCCAGTAAGGATGTCAAAACATCTTAGGGACGGAAGGCAACCCGTGCATCTAACCCTTCTGCCCGGAGTTGCTCACTGAGATCTTCGGCTTGCCGACGGTTGGCAAAGGAACCGGCATACACGTAAACCCCTCGGGATGATTGGGCTCGATAAGCGCCTGGCACTAAGGCTTGTACCTCTCCTACCGTTGAACTCTCTCGATCGGGGATGGCTACCACATAGGGTAGGGAGGATCCCATCGTTTGTACAGCGTAGGGATCCGCGCCCCCCATGCCTAAATTACTGATGGAACCGGCAGCAGCGATCGGAGTCCCGGAACTTAAGGGTGGAATCGATGCAACTCGATCGGTAACCTGAATGGGAACGGTTTTTAAGGCTTCCACATAGGTACGACTGGGATCATTCTGCACAACAATACGTCCGGTTTGAGTCCCCCGTTGCACCACAATAGAGTCCTGATTATTTTGAACCTTAACCTGGGTAACTCCAGCACTAGGAGACACCGCCGTGCCAGTACTAGCCGTAGTCCCGCTAGCTGTAGTCCCGCTAGAGGAGTTAGTGGCGGTGGAACCCGCCGTGGAACCCGCCGTAGTCCCGCTGCTGGGGTTGTCGGGAATCACCCGAGCACTGGTGGATGTGGAACCTCCAGCCTTTAAGGCGGCTTCTAGGGCTTGGAGGGTATCAATACCGGGAACCCCATTGACGGGTAAGCCTTGAGCCCTTTGAAAGGCTGAGATGGCGGCGGCGGTGCGGCTGCCAAACACTCCGTCAACGGGGCCAGGATCGTACCCTAAAAGATCCAGATCCCGTTGAAGTTGCGCCGTGACAGGGTTAGCACTAGCGGAAAGTTGGGATGGAGTGGTTTCAGACGTATTGATTTCAGAGGCAGTGGTCTGGGGAGAGGTACGAGATGAGTTCCTGGAAGGGGTAACAGCGGAAGGTTGGGGAGGGGTTGTTTCAAAGAGGGCTGCTAAGGTTTGGGGCCCTACTACACCATCGGTTTCTAGACCTTGATCCTGCTGGAAGCGGATGACTGCATCTTCTGTAATGGAGCCAAAGAAGCCCGTGGAACTGGCATCAAAGTAACCCAAGGCTGCCAAGCGATCTTGTACACGGGTAACCTCTGGCCCGCTATCATTGCGGGAAAGGGACGCTGACTGGGCAGCAGCAGGGGCAGTCTGAAAAACAACAGAACCCAAGGCAAAGACCCCCGCCATAGCAGTTAGGGTGCGTAGACGATCGGAAGATAGGGTGATCAACTCTTCAGGATCTTGGGTCTGGGTAAGATGCGAATAAGCAAGAATTTCCATAGGGGAACCGTCCTAAATCCAGTACTAGCGGCGGCGGTCAAAGCGGGACTTTGTAGCCAGTATAGCCCATTGCTTTGCTATGGTGCGACCCCTGATGGGTGATTCCCCTCAGAAAGGCTTAAAAGTTTGCGGGAAGTTCTACCATAAAGTCTTGGGCGACCCCCCGCAGTCGGTTCAAGAACCAGTCGTAGCGGGTTTTTGCGAGATGGTAATTGCTCAGGACTTCTGGGTTCGTAATTTCATCTAAGGTTTGTTCGTAGGAGTAGCTAGAGCCGTAGCCAATGCGAGAGTCGGCGGCACGGAGTCGATCGGACAGAAACATGGCTAAAGCTCGGTAAAAGCTGGCGGCAAACTGAATATCTCGATGGAGCCGATCGCTGAGGTCTCGACGGAAGAGGGAGAGAACCACACAGGGTTCGGCGGCGGTCACCGTGGCGGACGGCGCACGAGAATCTAAGAAAGACATTTCTCCAAAAATTTCGCCGGGGTGTAACGTGGCTAAAACCTGCTGATCAACGGAGACTTTAACGGTGCCATCGATCAGCACATAGAGTTTATCTAAGGGATGTCCTTTTTCAATTAAAACCGTCCCAGGCTCGACTTCTTCCCGGCAACTAGATTGGATGATCCAGTCGATATCGTCGTCACTGAGTTCCCCTAAAATAAACAATAATTTTTGCATCGAGACAATCTCTCCAATTCGGACGCTAAGGTTACAGGTGATCTAAGACTGAAGACCTTGAAAGGTAATGATTAGGTAATAACGGGTAATCACTTTTGAGATGCAGTTACAGGTCTTATCCACTGAAGGTAAACAGCTTAAGGGATCCTGGATCCCAATTCTACCGAATTTTGCCTATCCCGGTAAGACTAGATCACTTCAAGACATTAACTTTAATGATTGGCATAGCCTGTGCCCCGTAAAAATGTCCGCAAATCCTGAAGGTACTGGGCCCGATCGCCCCCACTATAGCCTCCCTCTGTCCGATAAAAGCCATCTGCCCCTTCTCCTAAAATAAACTTACTGGCTGCATAGGCTGCTAACACTGGTTTCAAGGCGGGGGAGGTTAAATCCGGAGATTGACGCTGACGGGCTTGGTAGAGGTTCCACAAGAGGACGGCATCGGCTTTAACAAAGGTGGGGTACAGACGGGTTACGTCAAAGAGTTGACCTTGGCGGTAGTTCCAAATTTGCAGCGGGGCGATCGCATCTGCAATGGATTCGGCAAACCGGAGGGTAAAGCGGGAATCTCGGCTTTTGAGATCAGGAATGCCGTCTTGATCTAGATCCACCAAAATATAGTCTTCGTAGCCCCAGGATTGTTGGGTGAGCCCATATTCTTGGCGACGGGGTACGTAGGAGTAAATGAGGGAATAGGAACAACACCGCTGTGGCCCCGCAAAGAAACTGAGGAGAATTTCGGGTTCGCTGTCTCCATCCAGATCGATCGTTTGGAGACCTAAGTTGCGGATAAAGCCGCCATCCACGGGAATGGAGTGGCGTAGAATCAGTTTCTCCTCCCGATAGAGGCTTAACTGCACATCTTGATAGGTATAGTTCTCTTTTTGGTAGCGTAATTCAGCGACTACGGGAAGCGTACCGGCGTTGGTGACGGTTTGGGGCTGAAGAACACTCGGTAATTCCACGACATACTGGGGCGGTACCCAGGAGGGGGCCCGATCGGTTTGGCGAAGTTGACAAAACACCGCAGCGGCTTCGGCCCGGGTGATCAAATCCTGAGGACGCAAGTTTCGGATATTGGGCACATTGACCACGATACCCCGCTCCGTGGCGGCGGCTACGGCATTTCGGGCTCTGGGGGAAACCATTAAGCCATCATCATAGGTGGCGCGGAGGGTTCCGAGGGGATCGGTGCTGGCTGCGTACCCTAAACCACTGGCTAAGACCACAAAGAAATCTTCGCGGCTGACGGGCAAGGCGGGGCCAAAGCGTCGGGGCGTTACCCCCGCAAAAAAGCCTTGACGGTAGGTTTGGTAAATTTTTTCAAACTGACTGTCGAAGGGAGAAACATCCTCAAATTGCGGGTCGGGTTGCACTTCCGGCAGGTTCGGAAACGCTCGGCTGAGGAGATCGGCGTAGAGTTCACGGGTTAGGGGTTCATCGGGGCGGAAATTTGCATCCCGAAAGGCACTGACTAAGTTTTCCTGAGATAATTGTTGGACGCAGAGTTGAGACCAATGTCCCCGAATATCTTCAAAGCCTGAAACCTGGGCTAGGACAGGGGTAGGGCTGAGGCTAGAGAACACCATGCTGCCGATGAGGGATCCTGCCACCGATA
>Ga0129333_10005950_pt1 | contig 11501 bp, 13 predicted proteins | sample CPB6_08_DNA_FD_94474 | JGI IMG/M metagenome (GOLD analysis project Ga0129333, IMG submission 94474) | Freshwater to marine salinity gradient microbial communities from Chesapeake Bay, USA - CPBay_Sum_0.6_0.8_DNA | ecosystem: Environmental > Aquatic > Marine > Coastal | place: USA: Chesapeake...
ATATGGGTTCTCCACGTAGGGTCCGTGTTCTCGTTTTGCATCTTCTCGGACATAATTGACTTCTGATACGCTAGAGGACAACCAGACTGATACTTTCATTATAAGATATATAACTGCCAGTGGTAGAAAACAAAGCGAAAGTATTACAGCGTGTTTCATTCCTGCTCCAAACACTTTTCAAACTTATCTCTCAACTCATTGATTTTAACTTGATGTTGAAACTCGATTATGTAGTCATTAATGATCTTTTCTTCTGTTGATAAAGACATACGATACTTTGTCTTAATATCAATCAATTGCACCATACTCATATAATATTCAGTGCCTTTGTTGATAAACTGTTCGTATGTCAATCTCTAGTCCTCCAATCGGTTTCGTCATCATCACGCTTGAACCAATCAAGAAGTTCATCAGGATTATCAAAACCACGGCGACCAAAACGTTCGTGACCTAAACCACCAATATCTAATTGGTTCATAAAATCATCTAAACCACCCTCAACCATATCAGGGTTTTCTGCTCTACGTCTTGCCTGACGTAGCATTGTTCCAGCAGAGCGATTTGCTTTTGCTAACTTTTCTGCCCAAATCATATCTTCAAGACTTACCTCTTCGTGAAGCACAATCTTCTTACAGATTGCTTCCAACCGAAGACGATACTGAGTTGATAACATAACCTACTCCAAGTATGAGATTATTTATTTTCGTATTCGTCCATTAACTCTTTTGCAAGTTTCATAGAACGTCGCCACATCATATATTTTACCACAGGATTGCGTGGATTGTTTAATAACCACCACTTCTGCTTCTCATAGTTGGACTTTGCTAACTTAAGCATATAATAAAAAGCAGCAGCAACACTATCGTCAGTGACGATAAAGTATGCTACTACTGCAAATACGATAAACCAAGCGTAATATGTCATCTTCTTAATGTTTTAAGATATTCTAACACTTGTTCCCTTACTGCCATGAGTTCGTTGTAACACTTTTGATTATGAGCACATTGGCGTAATTCGTGATCTGGTTTATGTACAGACTCTATGAATAAATCCAGACCACGATTCCACTTAACATCTTGAGGCTCATCCATATTTGTAATGCAATTACACTATTTAATAAGGTCGTGACGAATGCAAACTAGTTTGCCAATTAATACCCCATAATACAATAATTTTGCGCGGTCTCCTTCATGATTCTGCGATTCTTGTTTAACAAGACGTATTAGTTCTGTTACATCCGTCAGATCCAAGTTAGTATCATGGATATTATGTTCAGTAACTTTCATCAGTCCCAACTAATATTTTGCAAAAGAACACCAGGCATCACATAAGTCCAACCCATTCCACCAACTTTGTACTCCCATTTATATTCACGTTTGTTATGACTATCCCAAGTCATATACCCAAGAGTTTTATCAAATCGTCCTTTAATGGTAAGTTTCCATTTGTTAGAAAAGATATTACGGGTTCGCAGTGCTCCACCAGTCTCACGGGTTTCAATCACCTTACAAACATCTTCATAGGTTTGCAAACCCGTCTCTAGAATACACGGAGTTTCGTATACAAAAGGACGATAGATTTTAGGAGGTTTGGGCGTTGTTGGTGTGGTTTGTGCGAATACCAATGTAGCAAGAAGTGTTCCAATCATTTTTCAATCTTCCAGTGTTCGTTACCAGTTTTTTGAATCCAAAAGCAGTATTGTCGGTTGATAGAAACCAAAAAGAATTTATCAGTGGTCTCTTGTTCAATCTCACAAGAATGAAGCGAGTCCATAATATTTACAAAACGATTTTTTGCTTTGGAACTTAGAGGACTGACGTTAACAAACTGTTTTTTGGTCTTAGGAGTTTTCATTGAGATCATAGTTTTTCAACCTCCACAAAGGTTATTGTAAAGAAATTTCAGGATTGTGTCAAGCGATTCGGGAAACTGTAGATAAAATCATCGATTCCCATGTACTCATTGTAGAGTTGTTCTTCTATTTGTCTTGCCTCTACTTCCCAGGGTTGGTCTGAATAGTCCGTCTCCGTATGGTCTATGCCCCTCCAGAGGCGTTTGCCGTGCTTGTCCTTAAGATTACCCTTGACGTGCTGATAAACGTGCCAGAGTTCGTGGAAGAGGGTCTGTAGATACAAATCAGAGTGCATTTGATTGTGTAGTTCAATCAGAAAACTCCTGGGTCTCCAGTCACAATCAGACACTGAGCAATAACCGTAGACACTTTCTCGCACAAGACCACGGTGAAGAACCTCTATCTCAATGTGGTGCCTCGGTAAGTATTTTTGGATAAACCATTCCACAGCATCCTGACAGCGATGCTTGCTGTAGTTGTATCCGCTTGTGTATAATGTAAGCATCAGAGGAGTGCTTTGAGTGCAACTTCAGTCACTTTAACACCCCAGTGGGTGAACCAGATGAACGATGTGACGAAAAGTAATCTGTCCGTGGATGAAAACCGCATTGGTTTCGTGTGTCTCTAGACATTATAAAACCCCCCAGTGGTGTTCTGGGGGGTCAGTGTGCCAGTTATTTAACTGTCTATCATGTATTTTTCTGCGTGATTTACATTATTAACAATACTCCGCATCTTCTCGACAATTTTCTTGTCAACCAAATCTGGATGAATCCACCAATCTTCAAATGAGTACCAGTTTGTAGGTCCAACATCATTCACAATCAACTCATAACCCATAAGTTTCAGATAATTTCTTGACTTTGTTCTATAAGAACTGGTGATGTCTACAAAGTGATCGTGTTCATATGTAATGACACCAAACTTATATTTTTCAAATGGAATACTCAAAAGAATTTCAAATGTAGATTTTGATGGTTCACAATCTAACTGCAAGTAATCAATTACATTCGTGTCAAAATGTTCATCCAAAAGTTTTTCGTAACTAATTTCTAGTGCATTTTTGCACAAAGTTTTATTTCTTCTGAGTTTGTTGTATTTTTCAGCAAGTTCTTTATTATATTCGATTGAAATTCCATTCCAACCATAATTTTGCTCTAGAAGTGCGGTATTATTTCCCCAGAATGGATCTCCACCACCAACTTCCAGATAAGTTCCATTTTCTTTTCCATCAAACATGGAAAGAACAAACATATCCTGATAGACTTGAGAAAAGTTTTTCTCAATCTTATCATAATTTTTAAATTTGAATCTTAGATTTTCTGCTTTATCAATAACGTAAGGATTAAATGCAACTTCAGCAGGACCAGATCCCATTGATGTTAAGTTTGAAACGACAGCATTTTTATGCTCATCATTCATAACATCAGCGTACTCATCAATCAGTTCTCTAAACAACAGTCTACATTCTTGACTTTTGCCCCAATAGTAACCCATGTGGGCTTTTTCAAAAACAAATCCATACTTTCCAGGATAGTCTGTTTTAATTGATAGTGGCGGCAAATCAAAATCACAATATCTAAGAGCTAAGTGTGCTGTCCTGTATGAAAGATGGTGAGCATCACCTTTCTTCTCATATAGTTTGCAAAGTAGATAATGCGCTTCGGGTCTTTCTGGGAGTAAGCAAATTGCATGTTCCAGTAATACTTGAGACGTTGCATTTCTTCCAGACTGTTTATCGTAACAATAAAAACCAAGAATCAATGATTCATATGCAAGAATTTGATTATCAGTTCTCTCAGCAGTTCTTAGAAAAAACGAAAGCGCGGGAGCAAAATGCTGTTGATCATAATACCATTTTGCCAGATTAAAATTCTTCTCTGCGTTTTCCGTGTCTAACGTATATTCGATTAGTTCATTCATTTAAAAATTCCTCCACAACACTTTCGTGTACTTTAAGGGCAATGGCAGCATTATCTTGAATTCCAGCAGTAATTATAAAGTGTTCATCATGAAGAATCATTCCACAAGAGAATTCAATACTCGCATCTAAGAATGAGAATTCTTTTGATAGAACAATTCTATTCCATTCTTTATCCCAAACGATAAAACGATGCCTATACTTGGCATTTTTTCTTCCTGCTTCACTGTTGAAAAGATTAGATTCATGGATGATAGCAATGTAATAGTCGCCCCATGAGACTACTTGACTACCACCTCTCCAATCTTTACATCCTGCAGTGTATTTGCCCAAATGAATTGTCTTACAAGTTTTATCCTCGGGGTTGAATTTTGCAACTTCTACTGGATTTGACCACTTAACAAACTCATATGGATTATCCAGAATTGGCATCCAATTCTTTTCACAATAAGAATCATTCTTTCCAGGAGAAGGAATCCTAGATCTTGAAAGTTCTTCATAAGTGATTGGATCAAGTTCAGAGAGTTCCATTCTTCCCTCTCCGTTAGTTGTAGTATCTCTCCTCACACCACACAAATATAACTTACCATCCCAATGAATCAATCTACCATCTTCCAACCCAATAAAATCCCACAATGGTTGTACATCCAACTTTGACGTATCAATCGTGGTGTATTTCGTTATTTCTAAATCATCATTTAATTCACATATTACGTTGGTTGTCCTCAACTTAATATCATTTTCAGGATGAATATAAGAAAGTGGACCCCAAAAGTGCTCAAAAACACTTTTTTCAGAGTGATACAATGTATAATTAATGTTTCTTAGATTTACAATAACTTTACCATCATGATAAAGCACTGATGGATTTGTCAGTGCTGGACCATGAAGATCGTTTGATGAAATCAAAAGAGGGGTAAGTTTTCCTCCCCTCTCAAGACAGAATTTTCCAAAATTCATGCTGAAATAAAAATATCTTAGTTTACAAAAAATTACTTGTCAATGATGCTATTGATTTTGTTTTCTAATGTGATAACAGAATCAATAAGCATAGCAATCAACGGAGTATAACTTACAGACTTGACATCATTTTGATTAGAAACCAACTCTGGTAAAACTTTTTCTAGTTCTTGTGCAATTATACCATAACTTTGAGCACCTGTCGATTTCCACTTAAATGAAACTGGATTTAATTTTTTCAGAGTTTCAATGCTATTAGACAATGTAATTATATCTGTTTTTAATGTCGCATCAGATGCAGAGTTAAAGCTAGCAGCTGTTACTGCACATGTATTTGGATTGAAACTGAAAGCTGTTGATGTTGTTCTAATGCTTGCATCTGTGGATATTCCAGCAGCATTAATGAAGACTGGATAATAATCTGCATTAGTCGTTATATCTGTTGCATAAATGGTATTATCCGCTCCAACACCAGCAATTCCCTGAATACCAGTGGTTCCTTGAATACCTTGAGCCGCATATGCACCATCGATACCTTGAATACCTTGAATACCTTGAAGACCTGTTGTTCCTTGTGGACCAGCAGAAGTGAATGCAATTACATCAACAGTATCCCCAGCAGAAGCACCGTAAGCTAGAACTATAGAAGTACCGTTTGTTGCGGTGAATTCTGATTCAGATAGTCTAGATCCATTGAGGAATACGTCAACATTTCCTACTGAGTAAACTACACTAAAAGTTGTTTGTCCGCTGGTTGCCGTAAAGCTAGTAGTTACTTTACTGAAGCTAAATCCCTGAATACCCTGTGTTCCTTGAACGCCTTGAATACCTTGAGCAGCAAAGGCACCATCAAGACCTTGAGCACCTTGAATACCTTGAGCTCCAGTTGTTCCTTGTGGACCAGCAGATTCAAAGGCAATAAAATCTAAAGTATCACCAGCAGCAGCCCCGAAAGCCAGAACAACAGAAGTTCCGTTGCTTGCAGTATACTCTGAAGATGATAGTCTAGCACCGTTTAAGAATACATCGATATTCCCAACAGAATAATTAACGTTAAATGTAGTTTGTCCTCCAGTTGCAGTAACCGTTGTTGCAGTTTTATTAAAACTAAATCCCTGAATACCTTGAGGACCTTGAGGTCCTTGAATACCTTGAGCCGCAAAAGCACCATCTAAACCTTGAACACCCTGAGGTCCCTGGATACCTTGAGGTCCTGCAGATTCAAATCCAATGATGTCTATTGTGTCGCCTGCCGCAGCGGCATAAGCCAAAACAACAGAAGTTCCGTTGTTAGCGGTATATTCTGATGATGATAGTCTAGAACCATTCAAGAATACATCAATATTCCCAATTGAATAGTTTACACTGAACGTGGTTTGTCCGCTTGTCGCCGTAAATGTATTCGATGATTTGGTAAAACTAAATCCCTGAATACCTTGAGGACCTTGTGGTCCTTGAACACCCTGAGCAGCAAAAGCACCATCTAAACCTTGAACACCCTGAGTTCCCTGAACACCTTGAAGACCCTGTAATCCTTGAACACCTTGGATACCCTGAGTGCCTTGCCCAGCAAACAATCCATCTAATCCCTGAAGACCTTGGAGACCTTGAGTTCCTTGAGTACCTTGAAGACCAAATCCCTGAAGACCTTGAGTACCTTGAACACCTTGTCCAGCAAATAAACCATCAAGTCCTTGTAGACCTTGTGTTCCTTGGGGTCCTCTAAATGAGTTACCAAAGTCAAATACTACAACATCAACAATATCACCTGCAGTAGCTCCATAAGAAAGTATTACCGAAGTTCCATTAGTAGCATTATACTCAGTTTCAGATAGTCTTGCACCGTTTAAATAAACGTCAATTGCATCTGGTTGATAAGAAACTACAAATGTAGTTTGACCTGATGTTGCAGTAAAAGTAGTTGTTGTTTTGCTAGTGGGAACAACAGCGGGCTCTGGACCTTGAATACCTTGAACACCCTGACCAGCGAAAGCACCGTGTAGACCTTGAATACCTTGAGTACCTTGTGATGCCTGAGGACCCTGAATACCTTGCGTTCCTTGAGGTCCAGCAAATGAGTTACCAAAGTCAAATACTACAACATCAACAGTATCACCTGCAGTTGCTCCATAAGCCAAAACTACTGATGTACCGCTTGTTGCAGTATATTCCGTTTCAGATAATCTTGCACCGTTCAGATAAACATCAATCGCTCCTGGTAAATAGGTGACGGCAAATGTAGTTTGACCCGATGTAGCAGCAAAACTGGTTGTTGATTTTGATGTTGGTTCTACTGCTGGAGATGGACCCTGAATACCCTGAATACCTTGGGCAGCATAAAGTCCATTTAGACCCTGAACACCTTGAGTTCCTTGAACACCCTGAAGACCTTGAGGTCCAGCAGATTCAAAAGCAATGAAATCCAGAGTATCTCCAGCACCAGCGGCATAAGCTAAGACAACTGAAGTTCCGTTGTTTGCTGTAAATTCTGATGATGATAACCTTGTACCGTTAAGGAATACATCAATATTTCCAATAGAATAATTAACGCTGAATGTTGTTTGCCCTGATGTTGCAGTAACAGTGGTCGAAGTTTTATTAAAACTAAATCCTTGAAGACCTTGAGCGCCTTGAATACCAGTGGTTCCCTGAACACCCTGTCCAGCAAATAAACCATCTAAACCTTGAACACCTTGAACGCCCTGAGTACCTTGAGGTCCAGCAGAAGTAAATGCAATTACATCAACAGTATCTCCTAGGTTTGCTGCATAAGCAAGAACAATAGAAGTACCGTCTGTAGCGGTAAATTCTGCTGCTGATAATCTAACACCGTTTACAAAAACATCAACAGTGCCGACTGAATAGGATACACTGAATGATGTCTGACCTGCGGTTGCAGTAAAACTAGTTACTATCCTCTGAAAACTAAATCCCTGAACGCCCTGAGGACCTTGTAAACCTTGAAGTCCCTGTGGTCCTTGTACACCTTGACCAGCGAAGGCACCATCTAAACCTTGAGGTCCTTGAGTACCCTGGATACCCTGGAGACCTTGTGTTCCTTGAGTACCTTGAAGACCAAATCCCTGGAGACCTTGGAGACCTTGAGTTCCCTGCAGACCTGTCGCATAGGGGAGATAATTCCAGGATGTTGTTCCAGTACCAATTTTAAATTTACTAGTATTTAATTCAACGGCGAGTTCACCTTCAGCGAGAACTGGATTTGCCGCTGTCCAAGCAGTGTCAGAACCTCTTCTGACTTGAAGAATTGTTGCCATTTTTTAGATACCTCCTCCGTCTATTACTGGAACTCCGCCGTACACTGAATTTGGAACTCCACCATCAATATTGAATAATCCTTCAGATGCAGAACCACCCGTAAGGGTAATATTTGCCTGCGATCCAACTACAGATGTGGTTATTGTAATACCAACACCACTTAAATTGATTGCAGTAAAAGATGAGCCAATACTGACTCCTGCATTTTTAACTTCTATACCAGATATTTTGGTATTTAGAACTGAAGTTAAACTTTGATTTCCATAATAAAAATCTTGAGCGGTAATGATGCCAGTTACATTAACATCACCGATTACATTAAGTTTGGAGGTTGGAATCGTTGTTCCTATACCAACATTTCCTGCGGTAAAATAGGTATCGTATGAACTCGTACCTATTCCTGCGGACCAGGTATTAACGGCAAATACAGTAGTACCTACGCCGACATTCCTTGAAGCGAATAACTTGCCGTCGTAGGTATTCAGAGCTAGTTCGCCTAGGGGAACTTGATCTGGTGTGGGGATTTTATACGGTACAGATGACCGTTTAATCTTAATTTGAGGATCTGCCATTAATTATTGTTAATTGGTATATACCATCAAAACGGTTATATAACCGCTGCTTTTATTATTTAGTTAAACTCACCATCTGCCTTTGATTTTCTGAGTGGTTTTGTTTCAATTAGTTTTTTATTTTCTTCCATCAACTCTAAAACTTTTTGATTCAAGCTATTGACTTGTGTTTCTAAAACAACTATTTGATTAAACATTTCAAATGCTTTCTTCTGATATGAGGCAATTACCGCTTTTAAATCATCTTCGGACATAAAAAAAGAGGAGATAAACTCCTCTTATTTAGATTATCGTTTTAAGATCAGAACGATCCACCATCGATAGTTATATTCTGTAGGACCAAGGTTGCTCCTGAACAAGCGATTACTTGAGTAGATCCTCCTACACAAGTATTATTAATCCACAATTCACTGACTTCAATAGGCGCATAAGTTCCAACAGTAATTTGTGGAGAGTTCTGATCAGTACCACCGCCGTCAGTAACTTCTGAACCAAACTTAAATCTTCCGTCAGCATGTTCCCAAACAACAGCAGACTTCTTAGCAGATCCGCTGTAATAGTTAAACAGAACTCCAAGGTCCCATGTCGTAGGGGAACCTGGAGCAGAACCATTGACAATACCAAGTTCAATGGTTCTATCTTCTACAGTTAGAGTGTCCGTATTAACTTGAGTTGTAGACCCAGCAACATAAAGATTTCCAGTAACGGATAGGTTTTGCGCTGCTGTAATATTACCCGAGGAATCAATCGTAGCCGCTTGAGTTCCATTCTGATGTTGAATCGTAGCAGTTCTAAGTGTTGGAGTGCTCAGTGCGGTTCCAACAATAACGGTATCTGGAAGTCCAACCGTTACTGTTTGAGATGATACAGAAGTCTCAATTTCACCAGCAGTTCCAGAAATCGTTAGAGTTTGTGATGTATTGAAGGTGCTTGGACCGCCAGTGTCAGCAGCCAATCCAGTTGTTAAATCAACATTACTGATTTGAGTTCCAACATAATCAATGATAGCAGAATTGGTTGGAACGGAAGTTGTTGAACTTGCAGTTGCAACTGTACCAGTAAACTGAGTAACACCTACACCAGTTCCGATGGTTGTTACTCCAACAATCTTGACATTATCTTCGAGAGTAACGTCACGTCCAGAAAGACTAATGGCATTATTTGAATCAGAAGAACTTCTGATGCTATTTGTGATTACCTTTGCTTGGAATGAAACATCACCATTCGCATAAAGATACATTGCATTTGAGCCGCCACCAGACTTAATGTAAGAAGTCAGGTTTGCTGCATTACCGACGCTTAAGACACCACCAGTCGCTACAGAACCATCAGAAGGATTAAGTGATAAACCAGCACCTACGCGGATTGTTTCTCCATTTTCTCCCGCAAGTGTATCAACAAAAGGAACATAATACGTTGCGTTTGTTGATGTTGCAGTGGTATCGACAGTGGTTGCTCTAGTTGCAGTTGTTGCAGTACCAGTTAAAGTTCCTTGAACCTCTACGTTACCAGTAAATAATGCGTGTTGCGTGGTGAAGGTATTTGTACCTGGGTTGTAGTAAATACCATCGTCAGTATAAACGGTTTCGTTAGTTGCTGAACCGTTGTGGCTATCAACAAAAGTTACATAGTAGTTTGCCGCAGTATCGCTTGCAGTAACAGTCTTAACTTGATCTGCGGATGATGCATTACCACTTAAAGCACCATTAAAAGTTGTAGCTGTAATTGCAGTATCAGTCATTCTGATACCAGATCCAACAGCAAAGCGATCACCATCCGCCATTGTTGTGGTTCCAATCGCTACGCCATAGTTAAAGGCAAATGCATCGGTTCCAAATCCAAGAGTTCCTTGTTTGAACCACATCAATTGCTTATAAGTATCTGGAAGAGTATTAATTCCAGATGCAGCAAATGAAGTTAAAGGACTTCCTTCAGTTGATGCAATTGCTACACCAGCGTGATTTGCAGTGGTATCGGTTGATGCGTCTGTATTGGTTATGCTTGTAGTATAACCAAGGATAATGTCCTTGTTTTTAATGTAAACGTCTTGACCATATAAGATAACGGTGTTACCACCACCAACGGTAACGTTACCATCTACGAATAAATTACCAGCAATATCAACATTTCCACTATAAAATCCGTCTCTCCATCTCTTACCAGTTAAACCAAGATCATAAGTATTAGTTGCATTTGGTACAAGATTGGAAACAAATTCACCAGCAACACTAATGTTGTCCGTGTCACTATCACCAATTCCGATTGTTCCACCTTGGAATGTTACTGCACCAACAAAAGTAGAAACTCCAGCAACATATAAATGTCTGGTTGAAATATCATCGCCAAGAACTGTTTGTGACCCAGTTACTTGAATACCACCAACATAAAGAGTTTGTTGGAATGAACCAATTCCAGATACAGTAAGACCGCCACCAACAATAACGTTATCTGGAAGACCAATCTTAACTTTATTATTTGTTATCGTAGTTTCAATTTCACTAGCAGTTCCCTCAAAAGTAAGAGTATCTGCTCCAACAAGAACAGTATCCGTTCCAGTGTCACCAGCAATACTTAAGTTTGAGGATATTGTGGCGAATCCTAAAACTCCGTTTCCATCAGTTTTTAAAACCTGATTGGCAATTCCATCAACCGCTGGAAGTGTAAAAGTTACAATACCAGCAAGACTATCTGGAGCCTTTAGGGTAATATACTGCGTTCCTGTACCAGTTCCTTCAACAAGATTGATACCGCTACCAGTTGAAGTCGTTTCTTTGGACCAATAACGGTGTGAACCAAAGAATTTATTATTGTTTGAGGTACTATCAATACCAACATAGAGGTCGTAAGAGTCGGTTGTAAAACCAGGTTCACCAGCCCTTAAACCAGGGAGATTAGCAAGAAGACCTCTCTTAAACTGTAA
>Ga0129333_10005951_pt1 | contig 11501 bp, 9 predicted proteins | sample CPB6_08_DNA_FD_94474 | JGI IMG/M metagenome (GOLD analysis project Ga0129333, IMG submission 94474) | Freshwater to marine salinity gradient microbial communities from Chesapeake Bay, USA - CPBay_Sum_0.6_0.8_DNA | ecosystem: Environmental > Aquatic > Marine > Coastal | place: USA: Chesapeake Bay...
AACGTCAGCTACTGATTCATGGCGGTATCGCGGGTAGTCATTGTGATGTGGCAGGCCGGCCCCGAGGCGCCTGCCAAGGCGGCAGCGCCACTGGTCTATGCTTTGTGCGCGCAGGCACTTGATTGCGAGGTAGAAATTCATCTGACTTCCTCGGCAGTTCGCTGGGCATTTGAGGGCGTGGCTGCAGCAGCGGTCTCAGATCAGCGGGGCGAGCAAACCATCCTGAGTTATCTGCAGCGTTGCCATGCAATGGGCGTCAAGATTTACATGTGTGGCATGGCACTCGCCGAGCATCATCGTGGCGAGCCGATCATTGGCGAGATCACTGGACAGACGGGTGCAACTTCGGTGATGGCGCAGCTGCAGCGGGATGACACCCGGGTACTGGTTTTCTAATGCAAGCGCCGGGCCCGACCGCGCAGGGCCCCCAATTCGAAGTCATCAGCCTGAATATGCACAAAGGGGTGTCGGCGTTGCACCTGCGGCTGACCGCCCATCGCCTGCGGCAGCGGATTCGCGATCGACATCCCGATTTGGTATTTCTGCAGGAGCTTCAGCAAAAGACCCATGGGCGGCTTCGTGATTTGCGGGTCGGCGCAACGATTGGACTCACACCTTATCTTGCCCAGGATTTCTGGCCGGACTGGCATTACGGCCGAAACGCCTTGTATGACCGTGGCCATCATGGCAACGCGATTCTTTCGCGACATCCTTTATCGCACGGCCTGAACTACGATATTTCCGAATATCGGTTTGAGCGGCGTGGCCTGCTGCATGCCGTGGTCTATATCGGCGAGCGGGCGGTGGATTGTTTTTGTGTCCATCTTGGACTGCTGGAGCGGGGCCGCAGGCGTCAGCTCGAAGGTGTACTCGACTGCATCGCACGGATCGCGGGCGTGGGCCCGGTAATTGTGGCGGGTGATTTTAATGATTGGCGTAACCGGGCCGAAGGTCCGATGCGCGAAGCCGGCTTTCGTGATGTGTTTGAAATTGCTACCGGCGCACCGGCTAAGACCTTTCCTTCGATTCGGCCGATGCTACGCATGGACAGAATTTATGTGCGCGGCCTGAAGGCCCATGGGGTCGAGCGGCTGACTGAGTGGTCTGGCTTATCGGATCATCTGGGGATTTCGGCAAAGCTGTCGCTGCTACCCGCCTAATTCACTCAAACCAATCGAGAACATTATCCAAGCCGCCATGGCGGATGGCCTGCATGGCCTGTGCGGCGACAGCCGGCTTTGCACGGTGGGCAACTGAAAGGCCGCTGCGCTTCATCATCTTTAAGTCATTCGCGCCATCACCAATTGCGATCGACTGCTGTGTCGTAGCGCCTCGGCTGCGGCAGGCCAGCGCCAGCGTAGACTGCTTGATTCGGGCATCCACAATGTTACCCAGTAGTCTGCCCGTCAGATGGCCATCGATGATCTCGAGAGTGTTAGAGCGTGTTTGATCGAATCCGATTTTCTCTGCGACAAATCCTGTGAATTGCGTGAATCCACCGGAGACAAGCAGGGTGTGAACGTGGTGCTGGCGCGCAGTGGCGACCAGAGTCTTCGCGCCCGGAGTAAATTTCAGGCGGTAGCGGATGACCTCTTCCAGGACGGCCGCCGAGAGGCCAGCCAGCAGGGCGACACGCTGGCGCAGGCTTTCGGCATAGTCTTTGATCTCACCGCGCATGGCGGCCTCGGTGATGGCGGCGACCTCCTGCTTTTTGCCACAAAAATCGGCAATCTCGTCGATGCATTCGATGGTGATCACGGTGGAGTCCATGTCCATCGCCAGCACCGAAAAATCCTGCCAGCGGTAAGGCAACTCTAAAAATGCAGTGTCGACCCTATGCTGATCAGAAAACGCGGTAAGAGCGGCCTGCAGCCGATTGCGGGCAGATGGCCTTGGCGCGGTAATCTTCCAGACAATGGCGCCCGAGCGGCGCGGCCGCCGGTTTTGGGTTCCGAGTAGCTGATCCAGTGCCTTGCGCGTGGCGAGCGAGATCCGGCCGCGTCGACCATTGGCGGTCAGTCCAGGAGAGAGCACTACGAAGGCCATACGCAGTCACCAGCAGGCGGAAAAGTTCTTATCTTAGAGGATCAGATGTCAGCAGCACTAAACGGTAAGCCGCGACAGCAGCTCCCGGATGGATCGGGCCCGCTGGGTAGGATCAACAATCGCCATATTCAGCCGTAGCTTCTCGTTGCCTTGAAGTTTTACTTGGGGATCAGTCTGAATTAGCCGAATGACTTTTGCCGGATCGATCTTAGTGTCTTTACTAAAGCTCACAACAATGGTCTCGGGGGCCGCATCGATTTTCAACACACCCAATGGCTTCGCGAATATCCGCAGACGGTGCGTCTCCAGTAGGGTGCGTGTCGCATCCGGAGGCCGGCCAAAGCGATCGATGAGCTCTTCTTCAAGAATCTCCAGCTCCTCGGGGTCGGCCGCATTGGCGAGTCGTTTATACAAGGTCAGACGTTCGTGAATATCACCGCAGTAGTTATTGGGTAGTAGGGCCGGCGCATGCAGGTTGATCTCGGTGACGGCTAAAAGCGGTGAATCTAGGTCAGGCTCACGGCCAGCCTTGAGCGCATTGACGGCCTGGGTCAGCATGTCGGTGTACATCTGAAAACCAACCTCTGTGATATTGCCGGATTGCTGATCGCCGAGCACTTCGCCTGCACCGCGTATCTCTAAGTCGTGCATGGCAAGGAAAAATCCGCTGCCAAGTTCCTCCATGGCCTGGATTGCTTCGAGCCGTTTTTTTGCGTCTTTCGAAATACTATCTTCGCCTGGCGTGAGCAGATAGGCGTAAGCCTGGTGGTGGGAGCGGCCCACTCGGCCACGGAGCTGATGCAGCTGGGCCAAGCCAAAGCGGTCGGCCCGATAAATCACGATCGTATTGGCGGTCGGTACATCAATGCCAGTCTCGATGATGGTCGAGCAAAGCAGCACATTAAAGCGCTGCTGATGAAAGTCTCGCATGACCCGCTCAAGATCTCGCTCGTGCAACTGTCCATGGGCAATTTGAATACGGGCCTCCGGGACAAGTGCGGCGAGTTCATCGCGGCGCTTGATCATCGTATCGACTTGATTGTGCAGTACATAGCACTGGCCGCCACGCTTGAGTTCACGTAGCAAGGCCTCCCGGACAACACTGTCACTGTCTTGTCGGACAAAGGTCTTAATCGCGAGCCGCCGCTGCGGAGCGGTGGCAATCACCGAGAAATCACGGATACCTTCCATACTCATCGCAAGCGTTCTGGGAATGGGTGTCGCGGTCAGGGTTAGTACATCGACTTCAGATCGAAGCGCCTTTAAGGCCTCTTTCTGACGGACCCCAAACCGGTGTTCCTCATCAATGATGACCAGCCCGAGACGATCGAATTTCACCCCTAACGACAAGAGTTTATGCGTGCCAATCGCAATATCGAGCCGCCCGCTGGCAAGACCCTCGAGGGCCGCCTGAATTTCTTTAGTGGTACGAAAGCGCGATAACTCGGCAATCTGCACCGGCCATTCGGCGAATCGATCACGGAAGGTCTGAAGGTGCTGCTCGGCCAACAAGGTGGTGGGTGTGAGGACTGCTACCTGCTTACCATCCATGACGGCCAGAAATGCGGCCCGTAGAGCGACTTCGGTTTTTCCAAAGCCGACATCGCCACAGACCAGCCGGTCCATCGGCTTTCCCGAGACCATGTCCTGTGTGACGGCATGGATTGCAGCGAGTTGATCTGGGGTCTCTTCGAATCCGAATCCATCCGCAAAGCGCTCGTATTCCTGTGCATCAAAACGAAAAGCGTGGCCCTGACGGGCGGCCCGTCGGGCGTAGATATTCAGCAGCTCCGCTGCCGTATCTCGCGCACGGGCGGCCGCCTTGCGCTTTGCCTTCTCCCACTGGCCAGAGCCCAGGGTGTGCAGGGGGGCATGCTCAGGGTCCGCGCCGCTGTAGCGGCCAATTACATGCAGCTGGGATACGGGGATATAAAGCTTGGCCTCATCAGCGTAGTCGAGCTGAAGAAATTCAGTATCACCATCGCCCATATCCAGATGTACAAGGCCGCGATAACGGCCAATGCCATGCTGAATGTGAACCACCGGATCCCCAATCTTGAGCTCTGAGAGATCACGAATGATCGAGTCAACGTTGGTCTCGCTTTGACGGCGTCCGCTACGCTGCCGGCGGGCGACCTGAGAAAACAGCTCACCCTCTGTAGCAAGCATCAGCCCACACCATGCTGCCTGAAAGCCATGGGATATCGGCGCAACGTATAGCCGCACCGGCGGTGCTTCCGGGCCAGCAATCACCGGGGCGCTGCGAAATGCCTCCGCAATCGATTCTGCATGAACACAGGCAATGTTATTTTCATTTAGGTATTGGGCGAGTGTCTCGCGTCGTCCAGGGCTTTCCGCAGTGATCAATACCTGATGGTGGCGCAGGGCCCGCAGTCGCGCCAAAGGATCTGCCTGTCGTCGATCGACGGAAATATCTGGCAGGGCCTGCAGCGGACCAGCCGCATCTTCGGGCCCAAATCGCAGACGGGCATGGGGCCGTGCAGCAACAAAAAATTCTTCAGCAGTAATGTAGAGGTGCTCCGGTGGCAGCACTGGCCGTTCGATATCCGCTTTCAAAAAGCGATAACGATTTTGAAGGTCACGGTGAAATTCCAAGAACGCTTCATCGATATTTCCAACAATGGCTAGGGCCGCATCCTCCTGCGGCAGATAATCAAAAATCGTTGCCAAGGGATCCACCAGAAGCGGCAGGTAGTATTCGATGCCGGCGCCAAAAAGGCCTTTGCCTGCATCGCGATACAGACTGCAGCGCGAGGGATCACCCTCAAAGATCTCTCGCCATCGGGCCCGAAACTGCTGGGCGGATTCAGGGTGGCTTGGAAACTCTCGTCCCGGCAGAAGACGAATTTCATTCACGGTATGCACGCTGCGTTGGCTGTCAGGATCAAAGACCCGGAGGCTCTCGACTTCGTCATCCATGAGCTCGATGCGATAAGGCAGAGTGCTTCCAGTGGGATAAAGATCAATCAGCCCGCCGCGCAGCGCATATTCGCCGGGGGTTACCACTTGTGAGACAGGTGAATAACCTGCGGTAAGAAGCTGCTGCCTTAGGCGATCAGCCGAGATACTTTGGCCTTTTTGAAACAAAAAAGTATTTGCTGCCAGAAAGCTGGGGGGCGCAATACGCTGCAGGGCCGTGCTTGCCGACAATACGATCACATCGAGCAGTCCGGTGGAGGCTTCGTAAAGTGCCAGCAGCCGATCCGAGACCAAATCTTGATGGGGCGAGAACGCCTCATAGGGCAGGGTCTCCCAGTCTGGAAAAAGCCGAACACGAAGCGTTGGCGAAAAGCAGGCAATCTCCTCAGCCAAGCGCTGCGCATCCAAGGCGGATTCGCAGACGACCGCAAGGCCGGCCCCCGGGGATGCGTTGCGCTGCGACTGCCTCTGGCCGGCCCAGTGCGCAATCAGCCAGGCATCACTGCTGCCCGCGGGGCGCGCCAGCGTGAGGGTCTGTCCAGCCTTTGGCGGAACAGCCTGAAGGGCCGAAAAGGGATCGATGAATGCGCAGGACAAAAGTTAGGGCCAGGGATTTGGGTGAAAAACTGTAAATTGTAGGTTTTATGGACAGCTCAAGCAGACCCCGGGCCCCAGGCCAAGCGTCGATTAAGGCAATCGGCGCGCGCATCAACGCACAGACGCGGCTGGTGGCGGTGATTCCTGCGGCTGGCCGCGGCCAGCGAAGCGGCCTGGCGCTCCCAAAGCAATACCATGAACTCCACGGGCAGACCGTGCTGGGCATGAGCATTCGGGCCTTGGCGCAATTGTCAGAAATCGCAGTGATTGTGGTGGTGCTCGATCCGGAGGATCAGCACTGGGGGTCCAGTCACGTTGCGCGAGAGTTAAGTGACTTGCAACAGGTGGTCACGGTGGCGGTGGGTGGGCTGACCCGGGCTGCCTCTGTCGTGGCAGGCTTAAAGTGCATTGCGCAGGCGGTAGGCCAAAGGAAGGATCTCTGGGTCATGGTTCACGATGCGGCAAGGCCCGCAGTGAGCGAGGCCAGCCTTCAGACCCTCTGGCAGCGGTGTCAGGGTCTTTACGATGATGCGGAGGGCGCGATTCTGGCGATGCCCATCGCGGATACGGTAAAGCGTGTTGACCCTGAAGCGGCGGCACCGATCGTTGCGCAGACATTGGATCGCAAGACCTTATGGTCGGCACAGACGCCTCAAGTCTTTCGGCTCGCGCCACTGATTGCGGCCTACGAGCGAGATATGACGGCTACTGATGAAGCCAGTGCGATGGAGCGTGCAGGCGGCCGTATTCATCTGGTGCAGGGCGATGCAAGCAATATCAAGCTCACGACACCGGGCGACATCATCTTAATTGAGGCGCTTATGAATAATCCCCAGTCTTCGTTAGCTAAGTCTTCTGCAGCAAGTCCTACGATTGCAATCGGGCAGGGCTTTGATGTGCATGCGTTGACGACCGGTAGACCCCTGATTCTTGGGGGTGTGGAAATTCCATTCGAGAAGGGGCTGGCAGGCCATTCGGATGCCGATGTGCTCCTGCACGCAATTACCGATGCGATTTTGGGCGCTGCTGGACTTGGAGATATTGGCCGGCACTTTCCTGATACCGATCCGGCCTACCGTGGCGCCGATAGCCGCATGCTTTTACGGCAGGCGGCCGCCAAGGTCGCCGCTAAGGGCTGGCAGGTTACTCAGATTGATGCGACGGTGATTGCACAGCAGCCGAAAATTGCTCCATATGCTGAACAGATGGCGCAATCCATCGCAGACTGTGTAGGCACCGCGCAGGGCTGTATCAACATCAAAGGAAAAACCACCGAACATCTTGGATTTACTGGCCGTGGTGAGGGCATCGCGGCGCAGGCTGTAGCCATGCTCAGTCGTCTTACAGTATGAATGGCACGATGCTTGGTCTGGAGTCGGCAGACGCACTGGCCTCGGTAGCGTTAAGCCAAGAGGGTGGTCAGCTTCATACGGCAACAGCGCAGGCCGGTCAGTCGCATTCCAGTCAGCTGCTGCCGCTCGCAAAAGAGCTGCTTGCCCAGTCGGGACTGAGTTGGCAGTCTCTTGCAGGATTGGTGGTTGGCATCGGTCCCGGGTCGTTTACAGGATTGCGCATTGCTTGCGGTATCGCGCAGGGATTAAGCCTGGGTTTAAATCGACCGTGTTATCCCGTGACTGGATTTGAGGCGGCCGCCTATGCCTGGTGGTCGACACACGACCATGGCGAACATCAGCAATTTTTGATTGAGTTTGATGCGCGGCTCGGGGAGTCATTCGGCGCAATTCTCGAATTTAAGCGCAAGGGCCTACAGACCGATGTGGCCTGGATCGTGGCGCCGATGGTGGTACAAAAGGCCGCAGTGCCCGATCTCGGAGTCGGGGTTCGGAATGATCAAGTCCTGATCGTACTGTCAGACCCTGACGTCAGTGCAATGGGCGTAGAGCAGTTGCCGATATCAGGATGGATGGTACGTTATGCCCGCGATCCGCATCTGAACAGGCCGGGCCAGTGGGTGAACGCCGCCGAGCTTGCCCCGCTCTATGTCCGCGAGAAGGTGGCGCAGACAATTTTAGAGCGGCAGCAGGCTGCGGATCTACAATGGTCAGAGATGCTCACTGATGATCTCGATGCCGTCATGGCGATTGAGCAGTCGGCATACCCTTTCCCCTGGACGATCGGAAATTTTCGAGACTCGCTCACCGCTGGTTATCGGCTAAGGCTTCTGCAAGAACACGGCGTGCTGATTGGATATGTCGTCTGGATGCCCGTGCTTCAAGAGGCCCATTTGCTCAACATCACTCTAGCGCCATCGCGTCAGGGCCATGGGCTGGGTGCCTGGATGATGCGTTCAATCATGGATCAGATGCGGGCAGAGGGCATGCAACAGATTTTGCTAGAAGTTCGGCCTAGCAATCAGCGGGCGCTGGCCTTATATCGACGGCTTGGTTTTACGCAGGTTGGGATTCGCAAGGGCTACTATCCCAACTCGGCAACCGCCTCAGTAACACGTGAGGATGCGGTTGTAATGCGGCGGAATTTAGAACACTGATGGCCGAACTCTCAAAAGAAGCCCTCGCGGTGCTTGAGCTAGTGCCGGCCTGGCGTCGACGTACCGCAGCGCCCGATCCGGCCACTGCGGCCTTGGCACAGCGAATTCAGCAGGTCTGTCAGGAGCTTCGCTTCTCGGCCGCCACAATTGATGAGGTTCTGTCGACTGGCCCCGGGCTGTCGGCCTGCATGGCCCAGCCCAAGGCGAAACGTGATCTCTGGGCCCGTCTCTGTCAGGCCCGACGCGCGACAGCCCAACGCTAGCCGCTCTTCATTGAAACTTAGTGGTGATGCTTCTCCACGCCGATGAGGGCGTCGAGATCGTAGTTGCGGCGATTGTGACGGTAGCGCCGAATCACTAGGGCCATGGTGCCTGCTACAAATAGACCAAAGATAATGATGATTGTGTTGACATGCAGCTCGGCCTTAATCAGCAGCGCGTATAGGCCCAGCATGACCAGGATGTTGAGGTTTTCGTTGAAATTCTGCACCGCAATTGAGTGACCAGCAGACAAAAGCACGTGGCCCCGATGCTGGAGCAATGCATTCATCGGCACCACAAAGTAGCCGGCGAGGCCGCCGATGATGACCAGCAGCGGAATTGAGGCACCCATGCTGCTTACAAGGGTCATGGCCGGCACAACTAAGCCCATGATGACCCCGAGCTTGAGCACCGATGGCGTTTGCTTCAGCGGCACAAATCGGGCTGCGAGAATTGCACCTCCAGCGATACCTAGAGCAACGATGCCCTGAAGAATCGCAGCCTTATCTAATTGCATACCTAATTGGTCGCGGGCCCAATGCAGCACAATGAATTGAAGTGTTGCCCCAGCACCCCAAAATAAGGTGGTGACCGCAAGAGAAATCTGGCCGAGCTTGTCACGCCACAGCGTGGTGTTGCAGTGCCAGAAATCGGCAAGTAGTTTTATCGGATTAGTGTGTTGACGCTCGTAGCGGGCACCGGTGTCCGGAATGCGCAGATTAAATAGGGCTGCAATTCCGTAGATAACGCCGATAACAAGAATCGCAGATTCCGCGGGGCTATCAATTGCAAAATCAAAGCCCGGAAAGTCGAACGACAACAGCCAGCTGCTGATGGCAGGGCTAATCAGTGCACCGCCCACCATGGTGCCCAAGATAATTGAGCTTACTGTCGTGCCCTCGATCCAGCCATTGGCGGCAACAAGGCGCTCCGGGGGTAAAAGCTCAGTGAGGATGCCGTATTTGGCGGGTGAATAAGCTGCAGCACCCAGGCCGACGACTGCATAGGCAAGCAGCGGATGGATAGCGAAAAATAACAGTCCACAGCCCGCGATCTTGATGGTGTTAGTAATGAACATGACCTTGCCCTTGGGCATGGAGTCGGCAAACGCGCCGACAAAAGGAGCCAACACCACATAAGAAACAGTGAAAAACAGTTTCAGCAGGGGTTTCATCCACTCAGGCGCAGACAACTCAATAAGCAGGGCAATCGCCGCAATCAGCAGGGCGTTATCGGCAAGCGAGGAGAAAAACTGCGCTGCCATGATGGTGTAGAAGCCGGGTTTCATGCGGTCCTTTGTGCAAGTGCGCCGTGATTAGAGCACGAACGAATAGAATGGCCTTCCATGCCGCGGCCGATACTGCTCACGATTCGAATTGATGCGATGCGTCATAACGTGTCGGTCGTAAGAAAAGCCCTCGGGCAATCCCGAATTTGGGCGGTCGCAAAGGCCAACGGTTACGGACAAGGTATTGCCCGGGCCGTGGAAGGATTCGCTGACGCAGATGGCCTCGCTGTGCTCGACATTGCAGAGGCCCAACAGGCGCGTGCTTTAGGATGGGCCAAGCCCATCTTGATGCTCGAGGGCGCCTTTGCGGCCGAAGATCTTGCCGAGATGAAGCACCTCAATGCGAGCACTGCGATTACGACCATTGAGCAGGCAGCGATGTTTAACAATGCGCCAACAGTGCCTGATGGTGTGTGGATCAAACTGAATACAGGGATGAATCGTCTCGGAATTCCCTCCCGGGAAAACCATGATCAACTCGCCCGCCTGACGCAAGACTTGGGTTATCGCACGCAGTCACCGATTCATTTCATGATGCATTTCGCTTGCGCTGACATGGCAACGGGCTGGGAATCGCAATTCGACGAATTCCAGGCAGTCTTTGCTGCATTGAAGTCGCGTTTGGCCAAGCAAGTCGGTCAGGCCTCTTTGGCTAATTCTGCTGCGGTGTTCGGGCATCCACAGACCCACGCAGACTGGGTCCGGCCAGGAATCGCACTTTACGGTGCAACGCCCTTTGAGGATGCAGCGCCTGCGCGTTCAGCATCCGGCCTTGGCCTAAAGCCCGTTCAATCGCTCACCACGCAGATTATCGGCGTCCAAACGCTGAAGGCTGGAGATACGGTGGGCTATGGCGGGCGCTTTCGAGCAACCCGACCAAGTCGTATTGGCGTGATTGCTGCCGGTTATGCCGACGGCTATCCCCGTTGTGCGCCCGACGGAACACCTGTCTGGATTGCGGGCCGACGGGTACCCATCGCAGGACGCGTCTCGATGGATTTAATTACGGTTGACCTCACGGATCACCCCGAAGCGGTTGTGGGCTCCGATGTCGAGCTCTGGGGCGAACACCTGCCCATCGATGATGTGGCAAGACATTGCGGCACGGTTGGTTATGAGTTGATGACCGCAGTGATGCCTCGGGTGCCGAGAAAGATCATGGATGGCCAAAGATAAGAGTCAGTTCGTCTGCCGCGAGTGCGGTCATGCTCACGCCAAATGGCAGGGTCAGTGTGATGGCTGCGGTTCCTGGAACTGCCTCGAGGAACTGGGTGCGCTCCCGATGTCCCGCAAGGGCCAGGCTCCCACGGCGCTTGCACCGTCGGGCAAGGCGGTTCGACTATCTGACGTCCAGGCCGAGGAACTGCCGCGTATTTCGACTGGCAGTGACGAGTTCGATCGCGTGTTGGGTGGCGGCTTGGTGCCGGGCGGTGTGGTCTTAATCGGCGGTGATCCCGGGATTGGCAAGTCAACGCTCTTGCTCCAGGCCTTGGTGGGACTGAGCCAGACGCATTCAACGCTGTATGTCAGTGGCGAGGAGTCGGTCGCGCAGGTCGCGCTGCGGGCCCGGCGGCTCGGTCTTGATGAAAGCGCCCTGACAGTTTTTGCCGAGATACAGCTGGAACAAATTCTTGCCCAGCTGGTGGCACAACGGCCTGCAATCGTCGTGCTCGATTCAATTCAGACCCTATACAGCGAGGCTTTTACGGCTGCACCTGGCTCGGTCTCTCAGGTGCGAGAGTGCGCCTCACGGCTGACCCGCTGGGCAAAGGAGCATGCCTGCACGGTGATTCTGGTGGGCCATGTCACCAAAGAGGGCACGCTCGCCGGGCCTCGGGTGCTGGAGCACATCGTTGACTC
>Ga0129333_10005952_pt1 | contig 11501 bp, 3 predicted proteins | sample CPB6_08_DNA_FD_94474 | JGI IMG/M metagenome (GOLD analysis project Ga0129333, IMG submission 94474) | Freshwater to marine salinity gradient microbial communities from Chesapeake Bay, USA - CPBay_Sum_0.6_0.8_DNA | ecosystem: Environmental > Aquatic > Marine > Coastal | place: USA: Chesapeake Bay...
ACTTGAACATGTGCTTGTTCGGATTGTTTGGGCGAACAATAACAATACGAAGTGAGTCGCCAACAACTGAACAATCTGGTGGAATAGAAATTGGGTTATCTTCTACATACTCGCCACCAGAAACGATAACAGTTTCCTTAACACCTTTTGTTTGAGAAGCAATCTGACATGCTCTCTTGATTGTTCTTACGGGAGCAGCAGCAGATCTGCCATTATTTGAATCGTTACCAATCTCAGCAGAAACATAAACACGACCACCAACGTCATTTGTAGCGAGGTTTAGAACGTATTCGGTAGTTGCAATTTTATCAGAGTCATCGCCAAAAGGAGGAGTAATTGAACGAGGATAACTCATGTCCTCGTTATATCCCTTAAGTAGAGGACTTGATACTCTATAACCAATATGCTTAAAACTTACTGTGCCATTAGAAACGATGCCATCAGAATGAGTTGGTGGTGCGCTTCCACTTAGACCAGTATTTAATGCCTGATAAATGTTATTGCCAAAATATAAAGTAGAATTAATACTTACTGAGGTTGATGGAACCCATAGAGTGCCAGTATTATTTGCGTAAGTTTTTAAAGATGGAGCACGAAACTTAGCATCTGGTGTTACAAAATTGTCAATATCAAGGTTTAGAATTCTAGCAGTATCGGAAATAATAGAAGTCGAAGTACGAATAGCGCCATTAACATCTAATTCATAATCTACAGTATCTAGATATGCTGTGGCAGCAGCGCCATTACCATTACCACCAGTAATAGTTACACTCGGAGCACTAGTGTAACCAGAACCAACATTATCTACTACTATTGCTACTACCGCTCCCGAAGAAATAATTGCAGAAGCTAAAGCTTGCGTTCCACCAGATTGTTGTGGTGGCGATAAAATTACTGATGGAGCGAGAGTATACCCAGATCCATTAAATCCTTCATTAATTAAAATCTTTTCTATTCTTCCGCCAGTTCTGTTGATACCTACGCGAGGTAATTTGGTAGCAGAATCTATTTGTACTCGGAGAACTTCTTTTTCATCCGATCCCGATCCTGATCTTATAGTTAGATCATTACTACCAATGAGTTGTGGATCTGATCCCTTAAGTATCTGTTTATCGGCGTTGAATTCTAAACTCATTTTGGTGCGATGCTCCGACTTTTTTAGATTTCCTTTTATTATTTAGTTATTATGTCCACAAAACACTGACTACTTCAACATGAGCAACCCATTTAATTGCAGTTGTTGTGCCACCTCTGACAGCGGAATAACTGAAATTATTTACTGCTCCAATATCATATGAACTAATAGTCCATGTTTGACCAGTTGGAATGCTATCTTTAATGGTAGTTATTAATTCAGATAAAACCTGAACATCGCCAGCAGCACTACATGTAACATTAGATTCTATTTTTAATGAATAATGTCCTGTGCCTGGAGCATCAACAGCTACAATATGAGCGGTAATAAAATTTATTGAACTACTTGGAAGTGTAATATAAGTTGATCCACTATTTAAAGATAAAATAGAACTATTAGTTCCTTTTAATATATAATCTTTTTTATTTACATCATTAAAATTAGAATTTTTAATTTCTAATGAATTTACATTCAAAACATCTTTGGTGCTATTAATTATTGTGGTTTCATCAACCGCAAATCCACCAACAGAATTAAAAGTTTGTTTAGTTACTGCCATGACTTTTTATTTTTTAAAACTAGTTTTTATTACGGTTATTTCAACAACTTCGCCATTGGGTAATAAACTATTCAAACTCGTGGTCATCCTAACGTTTCCAGAACCATCGAAATCAAATGTATTATTTATTTGATCTTGTCCTGTAATAATATTGCCATATTCTGTGTGGAAAATATCACTATTTTTAGATGTGATGTTATATTCTATAATTTCTCTGTTGTCGGTAGTTGTGTTGTTAGCAATTACAATAATTTTTATTCCAGATTCGATAGTGGGATTGTATAGTGTAGTTAATCCAGAATTTGTTGCGCCTCTAGTTAAAACAAACTCAGATGTTGAAATTTTAACATCATCTAATTCAAAGGTTTTTAATTCATTATCTAAAACTTTGATGTAACTACTACTATTTGTTGAATATAATTTATTTACTAAAATATCACCAGTATTTGTAAATCTGATCAAAGTATCATTTGTTAATCCAGATGATAGAGAAATATCTAAATTTGTTCTGGTTGTTAAAAATTTGGTAGTTGTAGTTCCTGTGGTATCTAAAGTTGCCGCTAAATTATTAAAAGTTACCGTACTTACATTTAAATCTAAATTATTATTTGTTGATGTTATGGTATCAATTGTTTTGAAATTTAATGCAGTCGTAGTTAATTCTAACGTGTTTGATCCGTTATTATAAAAATATAAAATATTTTCATTAGCACCTGGCGCAGATTCTGGAATAATGTAGGTATTACCATCTACGTCTCTAACTCCTCCCAAACTAGTCCAATTAGTCCCGTTATATCCTTCAAATTGAGTAAATGAAGTGCTATATCTTATTGAACCAGTAGATGGACTTCCTCTTTCTAAAGTAGTGCCAGATGGAAGAACTAAAGATGTGGTTGAATTTATCGATACTTTTTTGCCAGCGAATGGTGAAATATTGATATCATCATCCACGGAAGAAATAGTATTTGATGCAATCTTTAATTTATCGCTATAGTAAGTATCAACATTAAAATTTATTCTGGTTGAATTGGCAAAAGTTATTGGACCATAAATTTTTCTAATCCATAATAATGTTACTCCACCATTTGTAGCCGTTCCAGAAGTGTGTGATGGACTGCTATTACCAGAAGTTCCTGCAACCGTAACTTCGTATACATTTTCTCCATAATAAACAAGATCATTCAGAGCGTATGGAGTAGTGATTTGCCACAAAAGAACACCACTTAAATTAGAAGAAGTGATAGTATTTACGTTTTGGAAATTAAATTGTAATGGAGATAATTGTAGAGAATTATTTCCTCCATTATAAAAATAAAATGTATCATCATTTGCTCCAGGAGTTTTTTCTGGAATAATATAAGTGTTTCCATCAATATCTCTAACTCCTCCTAAAGAAGCCCACGCTAAACTAGAAGCATTATATCCTTCATATTGTCCGACAGAAGTATTGAATCTGATTGAACCAGAAACAGCATCTAAAGGTCTTTGTAGAGTGGTTCCAGCAGGAACTTTAAATGAAGATGTAGCATTAACAAATACCGATTTGTTAGAATCTGGTTGGATAGTTATTCCAACACCATTTCCAGTTAATGGTACATCTACAATTTCTTCAATTAATGTGTTGCTTAATTTTAATTTTTCATTGATAGAAATATAATTATTAGATGCAGCTGGTAAATTAATATTTCCTGTTATATCTAAATTTGCATTATTCAAATCTAACGTGAAAATATCATCTGTTCCATTATTGACATTTAATACCTTACCAGATCCACCAGTAATATTTAAATTGGTAATTGGATTAAACGTTATTCCTCCAGATACCGATGCTATGGTATTTGAAGAAATTGAGATATTTCCTAATGTAGCATTACTGGAAACACCTAATGATTGTAACTGCGAAGAATTTGCTGACAGAGTACTTAAAGATGCTGATCCGTCTAGAGATAGTGAAATTTTATCTTCAGGTGAAACTGCAGTAATAGAAATATTGGATAATGTTAATGTGGGTGGAGTACCTGATACAACATTAATAACATTTCCTTCGTTGGCATGAGATGCCCCCTGAACAGCACAATAATAGTATAGTGTTGATAGTGTATCTTGAGTAACACTAATTGTTATCGTTTTATTTACTGTATCTGTTGTTACTCCCGTTGTGTATACCACACCAGTTCCAATTCCTCTTCCGCCATCAGAAACGGTATTAAACTGGAATAAATGGGATACATTACTTCCATCACTATAATCAAAAATATACGTGTATCCAATATATAAAGTCAACACTGGTGCTTCTACATAACCCAGTCCATTATTTAAATCTATCCAATACTTATAAGATCCAGGTAATCCTAAACATTTTACCTTATATCTAAATGGTATTTTTGGAATTAAAACATCGCCTAGTTGATATCCAACACCACTAGATCTAACGTCTACTGACGAAACATTACCTACATTAGATAATGTATATGCAAATCCAGAACCACTTCCAGATGATGCTGTGTTTATTGTGTAAACAAAACCAGATCCAGTTCCGCCAACATTAGATCTAGCAATACTTAAAGTGTCAGTTGCTTTATAATTAAATCCAACATTAGTTATTGTAAATGATGATACAACATTACTTGTTATTACTACACTTGCTTTTGCTCCATAACCATATCTTCCGCTCGTTCCAGTAGTAATTGTTATATTTGCTCCCATTCCAGGATGAGCTTCGCAATCATATCTTAATGTTGTTCCTGTTGTTGCAGTTGGTAAAATAACAAGATCTACAAATGATCCAGCGGTTCCAGGAGTTCCATTAGTGAAATAAAATACTCCAGCAGGAAGAAGACCACCCGTATTACTTCTAATTATAAATGGGTGGGTGTCATTTGAAACACTGGAGGTATCAAATCTATATGTATTGCCTCTAATTAATGATAATGTTTGTTGAGTTACTCCATTAATTTGATATACGCTGTTGGGTGGTGGAGTGCCAGGATTTGCTACAGATGTGACTGTATATGTTGTTGTTGGTACATTATAAACAGGAACATTATTATAAGTGCCATCTGTGTATAAGGTTCCTGGATTCGTAATAGTTCCTACTGGAGTACTAGCTCCAATTATTGTATTACTTGCATTTAAAATATCGTTTATTAAATATCCATTATTTCCGTTTGATTTTGGTGTTACTGATGAAACTGTATATGGAATTTGATTAATAGTAAACTGAAATCCAGATCCACCACTAGTTCCCCCTCCCTGCGATTGAGGAAGAACTAAATTTGCATTAGAAACTGACAGAACATTTCCATTAACATATCCTGTACCACTATTAGTTATGGTAACACTAGTTACTCCTTGTCCAACTTGTGATACAACTATAGTTGCTCTGGCTCCATTTCCAGACCCACCACTTAAAGGAACATCAGTATATACAGAAGCCGTATAACCAGATCCAGGATTGGTTATAGATCCAACTATTCCACGAACTATTATATCGGCAGTAGCGCCAGTTCCGCTACCATTATTTAATGGGACATCTGTATATGTTCCAGGAACATAACCAGATCCAGCATTGGTTATAGTGCCAGCAAATGGCGATACCTCTAAATCTAGTAGTGCGTTATTTCCAGATCCGCCACTAACTGCTATGTTTTCGTAAATATTGGCGTAATAATTTCTTCCAGGTATATCAATTGATAATGTATCTATTACTCGACTCTGTACCTTTATATTTTTATAAAAATAGGACGAATCAATATCAAATCTTGTTATTTCTTGCCCATAAGATGCTACTGATAATACATTTCCAGTTTTATATAATCCAGTATTTGTTTGGTTAGTGAAAAATAAAGAAGGAGCACTTCTACTCCCATTGTTTAAAGAAAATGTTCCCGATAAACTACCACCAGCACCCCCGCCAAGATCAAATACATCTTGAGCTAGTAAATTTATTTTTTGCCTCTGTATTTCAAGAGTATCGGTTAATGCTACATTTCTAAGTACTGCTGGCATTTTTTATAAATTCTCTTAAAAGATTTTTAATATCTGACAATTCATTTTTTAGATCTTCAACATCATTTTGTAGAGTTTTCAAAGAAGCTCTACTATTTTTCAATTTTTTTGCGTCTTCGAACGCACTATTATCAGTATTTATAATAGCTCCAGTAAAACTATCTCTAATTAAATAATCATGATCTATTACTTTTAAATATTCCATTAGAAAGTAGCAACCACTCTCACATCTTGAATCTTAGGAACAAATACTGGTTGTGAACTTCTCATAACAATTTTTATAGCAAATGACGAAAATTCATTTAAATTGGAAATACTATATTTGTATTCTTTATATGAATTTTTGTTTTCAATGTATCCAGCGATTGAGTTATCACTTGAAGGAACAACTCTTATGTCTGGTGATCCATCGCCATTAAAATATTCCCACCCAAGATCATCGAAATTAAATTGCGAACTTGCTGGTTTAACTTTATACAGCACCTGAATATCATTTTCTTCAAACAGATTTGCAGTTAATTTGACATCTAATCCAGTAGAAGAATTTGCTAAAGAAATTTCTTTTGTTACATATTTTGCAATAGTTGAACTATTTTTTAAATTTTCTGGAACATAAAGAATTCCATCTGAATATGATATAGATTTAATTTCTAGGAAAGATTGGGTATCTGATGATTGGTTATCATATCCTAAGATATCACCTACTCGGAAAATATCAGTTGCCTGTGATGTACTGGTATTACTAAATGGTATTCTTGCGTAAGAAGATCCAGTAGTTGCTGCAGCAGTGTAATTATCATTAATTGGATTTTTATTGTTGGAAATTTTTAATTGTTTTTTCTCAGCATCCCATGATATTACTTTACCACTAATAACATTAGTATATGACTTTGTTAAATCTGTTTTATCCAATGCAACAACACCAGAATTATATGGGAATGCAAATTTAATCTCAGTCAAACCATCAGATGAAGTGAATATATTACTTAAAGATGGTTGAGAAGTAAACACTAATTTTTCACTTGGAGCAAATAGTATATCTGTGGTTAATTTGATATACAATTCATTTGTAGTTGTATCTAATTTTACCAGAATACCTTGTGCTTTTGAAGTATTTCCAGTTACGATCTTTTGATTTCCTGCATCTCCAACATTAATTGATGAAATATCAGTTCCAGTTACAACCACTTTATAGATTGGATAGAATTGTAGAATTTGATCTCTTCTACCAAATCTATACTCTTTACCAGATGGTTTCTCTACTTGATTGTTTACTAGTTTTACCGAAGCGGCTCTAAGGTCAATAACAGGTGATAGGGTAGAAACATCAGAATTTAAGTATAACTTATAAGTCAATGATCTATTTTCTACAGAAGAAGAATTTTTGAGTTCGTTAATTCTAGAAGCAAGGACTTTTTGATTGTTGAAATAATGAATTTCATTTAAGAAAGTTTTTTCAAATCCATCATTTAAGGTTGCTTGTGAATAATTTGAATAATTTGTGACTGAAGAATCTACTGGAATGATATTAGTAGTTTTTACTTCTGCATTAATTTTCGTGTTGCTGAAATTTAAATATGATACTTGAGCATATAATTTTTCATATTTTCTGTTATATGTGGCAAGAACTGAAGAACCGCCACCTACTGCATTTGAAGCAGCACGTAATTCTGGGTTTATATTATAAAATTCGTTTCCAGAATTTATAACTTTAAATAAACGGGTAGTCAATACATCGGAGGTAATTCCTCCAACATCAACAACTTTTTTAAAGTTTACATATGATTTGCCAGTATCTTCAAATCCGTTATTTCTGTGGTTAACTTTAATAATTTTATTATTGTTACGGAATAACAAAGAAGTTGCTGTGGTATCGGAAAGAGAATCAGTTTCAAAAGGATTCTCGTCTAATAACTCATAACCTAGTTGCTCATTGGTTAATTCGATAATGCCTTGTTTTGATTTATCAAATTCTGCTCTGTATAATTTAAACTTAATATCTTCAAAAAGATCTTCAGTCCATGTATCTACGTTTTGTGATTTGTAAACAGATCCTAAAAGTGGTTGTGAAGTAACTGTTGAATTAGTTGATATTTCTAGTTCGCCAAGTTTAGATGCCCACAATAGATAATCTGTAGAATCTGTTTCTACTGCGAATGCATATTCTGTATTATTTTGTAAATAAACAGGGTATTCAAAAGTGAAATGGGATGGTGTAGTTGAATTAGTTACTGATGTGGTTCCAGGATCTACTGCAACGCCCATCTTAACTGCTGGTGTATCGATTTCCAATAGTGCTTCTATATCAGCATTAGAAGCAGATAATCCTGTAGATTTGATAATAACTGCAGGTGGTTCTGTATAACCAGATCCACCAACAACTAATTGTGTATCAAAAATGTTTCCTCCAGAAACAGAGCATGTTGCAGATGCTGTGGTCCCACCTAAAAGTTGAGGACTGACAATTTGAAGAGTAGCGGTATCATAACCAGAACCAGTGTTGTTAATTTTTAGACCAACAATTCTTCCAGAATTTTTGGCAATTGTTACTTTTAATGATGTAGCATTTGCTGCATTGTATGTGTTTAGTGAAGGAATTGATAAAACTTCATTTTGTATGAATGTCTTACCATTGTGATTGCTCAATACTAATGTATATACTTGATCGTTTGTTAGAGTATATACTCCAGTTACAGAAGGAATTAGTTTAGTATTATTTCTATCATATATCGCTTTGATTGGTCCAGCAGCACCAGAAGACGAACCAGTGACACTTTCTCCCTCTGTTAAGTATAGAGTTCCATTAGTGTAAATTTTTAAGTTGGTGTCTGGATTCAAAACACATTCGCTACCAGGAACAATATATTTTCCTGGTTTTCCGCTTTCTATGTTAGTTATATAAACTTTAACTGGTATAGTTGAACTCTTTTTATTAAAGAACAAATCAATGCCAGTTAAAAATACGCCACCATCATAACCTTCAATCATAAATGATTGCGATAATGGATTTGGTGTAGTTTGTGCTTTTGCACTTTCTACAAATTGAATACCTTCTTGTGATTTTAATATTGCTGGTGTAGTGGAAATAATCGTCGCTGGTTGTGAAGGTAATGTTCCAGTAGCATAATATTTAACTTCTGTAAATGAATCTACATCACTTGATGTAGAACCAGTTGAATCAGATGTAAATTTGATGGTCTTTATTCCTGTTATGAAAGATAGGGGAGATCCTTTCTCGCTATCGTAAGAAATTGTATTAACATCTCCAGTCCAAGATGTTCCACTCTGAGGTGGTAACCCAGATGGAATCAATAGCATTCCACTAGCATTACCATTTGCATCAGTAGTTAATATATTTCCGAAAGTACTTAATGAATTTCCACCAATTCCAGTATACTTATAGTCAGGTACAACCCATCTGTCAATAGATTGTCCATCCATAAAGACATAAAACTTGCTCAATGGTTTCATTCTCTTGATGGTGAAATAAACTGGTACTGATCTACAGAATGTTTGAATCGAGGAAGAAACAATATTAGATCCTACGCTTCTAGTAGAAACACCTTGAGCAAGAGAATTATTTTGTGGACTTATATTAGAACTGCTTGCAGTAGTTGCATTTGAAGTGGTACTGGTTGATGAGAGAGAAGAAGTATCACTTAATGAGGTTACATTATAAAATACTCTATTAGTTCCTATCCAATTGACAATAAAATTATCAAAGATGCTGGCAAATCCTTCTCTAGCATCATTTTTTGCATAGAATACTGAGAACACTTTGCTATCATTATCTAAAATTAGTGGTGTTTCTTTTTGATCATACCACTGATCAATATTTGGTGTAATTGATGCATCGCCAACATATTGATCAACAACAAATGGATTTGGATTTAGTGTTTTTGTAGCGAATACGTTTTGAATAGCAGTGACATCAGAATATGGTAAAGTGATAACACCATTACTATTTTTATAATTTGCTAATGTTCTTTGCTCATCTCTAGTATTCACTTCCTTAAGTGAATATGAACTTTCGATTGATCTAGGTCTTAAAGTAGATTGCTGAGTATCAATAGCACATTTGTAATCTATTGACGTTAAATTTCCAACCCCATGATTTTCGAAATTATCTACGATAAATCCTGTCTTAAATTTATCAGCACCTACATCATCTTTAACTTGCATATTTAAAGCTTGCTGCTCTAATACGCTGAGGAGAGTGTATTGTTCTAGTCTTTCGATACGCTTTTCTAATTTGCCAATATCACGCATCGTGTATCGTTTGTTGTCAACTGGAATTATACGAACATCATTTGCTGTGTTCGTATAAGCAGGAACATACATGTAGTATAATGCCAATGAATCATCGACATCTGCTGGTTTTGTTGGATTTAGAGAAGAATTGCCTTCTTTGACAAAAAATTCTCCTTTTTTATTTACAAAAACTCCATCAATTCTATCTAGATATTGTCTTGAACTGAAGGAAATTGTGTATTCTAATCCTGTTTCTGTTGCTGGAGTACTCGATGTAATTCCACCAGATCCAGTAAAGTTATTGAAATCTTTTACTGAAAGAATAGCAGTATCTTGATAACCACTTACAATGGCGGTAGAATCTACTTTTGGTCTAAAATCAAACACATCTCTTAAAGAAATTTTGCCGTAAACATTAGAATTAAATACTGGGATTTCGTTTAATTCTACGCCAGATTCGTGTAGATATGAATCAACTGTACAAAAATCTCCTTGAGAATGTTCAAAATAATCGAATGAAATAATCAACTGACCAGTTGGAGCAGTATATCCTGGTTTTAAAATGAGGCGCGAAACGTCATAGAACGTATCTCTCTGACCATCATCAAAGGAAAATCTTTCTGTTACATCGGTTCCCGTAACTAGTTCTCCTGAAGCTGATACAACTGGAGGAGTCTGTGATGTTCCTTCGTAAATATATCTAATTTTAAATACGTCGGAATATGATAAAATGTCATTACTATTTGTGTCGTAGTTTCTGCCACGAATAGGAACTACTCTATCTCCAGGAGAAACTATAAGAATTCTTTGATTTCTATATGCTGTTTTTAATCTTGGTCTTGCTTTAGATACTTGTAAGGTTGCAGTTAATTTTAAGATTGGGAAATTGGTGCTAGTTCCAAAGAAAGATGATGGTAAAGTGATACTTACACTACCAGCAGTAGTACCATTTGTTGTATCTGTGGTATTTGAGATAGAAACTTGACTTTCTTTTAGATATATGATATCTCCTGATTCTAGAGTTGTTGAACTTTTTTTATCTAGAACTGTCATAATAAAATTACTTTCAGTAAAAGAAGCAAAACGTTGCGTTCCGTATGGCAATTGAGCAGCAAATGTTACATTACCACCACTAGTCGAAGCAGTAGTAACAAAATCTCTTCTGAAATAATATGTAATCTTTGAATCTTCCGAATTTAATGCAACATTTTCTAAATATTTGCATCCTGTTGGAACTACTAATGAACCAGTAGATGCATTTCCAATATTTGGTCTAACTCTAACAATAGATGCATTAGAAACATTTTCTCTGAGAACATTATCGATATAGATTTTAGATTTGATTAATCCTTGTGCTTTTTCTACTCTTTGTACTATTGTTCTATTAATGTTATTTGCATCATCAGTAAATTGAATAGCATCACCTTGTACAAGACTAGTAGAAGGATCTCCAGCAAATCCATTACACTCTAAATATTTTAATCCTTTTTTCCCAGAGAACGTGAAGTCAGTTAAGGTTTGATTGGTAATATAAGAACTTAGGAAAGA
>Ga0129333_10005953_pt1 | contig 11500 bp, 6 predicted proteins | sample CPB6_08_DNA_FD_94474 | JGI IMG/M metagenome (GOLD analysis project Ga0129333, IMG submission 94474) | Freshwater to marine salinity gradient microbial communities from Chesapeake Bay, USA - CPBay_Sum_0.6_0.8_DNA | ecosystem: Environmental > Aquatic > Marine > Coastal | place: USA: Chesapeake Bay...
CTTTTTTGTTACCTGTCAATAATCGCGTTTCCATTTCATTCCTCGTTGTCATCGTTAAATCTATATTTGTTTCCATATCTTCAATATAACTAACCGAAAATAAATCTGTCACTTGTATATCCTTTTTAACTTCTGTTACAATCATATCGTCTTGGTCAGATAATTCTATGTAATTTATTAAAACCCTTAACAAATAATATTCATACAAGTTTCTACTTGTTCTTTCATCAAATATTGGTTTTAATGTTCTCTCTTCATCTATTCTGATACTTGTAAATTTTGGAGTGTAATTTGATAAACGTATTATGTTTTTACAAGTTTTCTGTACAGTAGTCAATATATTTAACAACGTTGAGTTACCATAAAATATTTTTAGTTTTTCATAATAACTTGATATATACCCCTTCAATTTTCTTGAATGATTACTTGTAAATCCATAATAACTTGGAATATATATATCATCATAATTTACTTTATTTAAAATTATATTCGGAAAAACATTTACGAAATTGTCTATAAATATCTTGTAAAAATTTGTAATATTATATAATTTATCGTCTGATATTTTAATATTTTGATTCCTATTTGAAGTATCAGCGACCCAATTAGATAAGTTTTGAATAGTTTTTGTCATTTTTCTTACTGAACTATTACTAATGTTTGGTCCTGTATTATTTTTTACAAAATCAACTATTTCTTCTCTCATTGATGTTATATTTCTTATTAAAAAATTATTCAAATCTTTTATTTCTTTCGTATATGATTCACTCGCAATATCGAATGTATCTAATGCGGTATTAATCAAATTTCTTAATGAACCTTCTACTACTTCATCATTTTCTTCATCAATAGATTCGAGCAATTTTATTAGTTTTGTTATACACGAAACCTCAGAAATATTTAAATTCACATTTATGATGTTATTTTTACCAACAATCTGAAGAAGTCTTAAAAAATTTTGATTTGTATAATTTCTACCATCTTCTTTCAATTTTTGGATTATCCTGTCTAACGTATCATTTGGATCTATAAGAGTAGAAACAGGTTTATCTGTACAAAACGGCAATAAATCTATAGGAATAGGCATTAAAGAATTAAATTTACAAAAATGTATAAATCCTAAGTATATTGTCTTTTCACTAAATTCATTTGTGATTGAAGGATACTTATTTTTGGTGTTAATATTACTAAAAAACATTCCACCTTTGCTATAACTTATTATATCATCCATCATATCAGATAATTGACCAACTATCTTATTGAACTCACCTATATCAGCATCTAGTTTTATAAAATATTCAACCGTAATTTCATCTTCTTTTGTTTCACAACATGCGTTTTCTAAGTATGGTTCATTATTGGATGTATGAAGTAATAATTTATGTCTCTTCACTATTTGTTGTATTCTCTCTACGATCCCTAGAGAGAAGAATATTTTTTTTGATTGAATTACCAAAATTTTATCTAATTGTTCAATTGAACCCGACCTTAAATCGTTTATTAAAGATTTTTTAAATTCATTCGATATGTTTAGCAATTGTTTTATCTTAAAATTTACTAATGGAGGCAAAAATTGAGACCAATTCGCAATATCATGTTCTTTCGGAATTTCGTTTGTTGGTGATGTTAATAAATAATTGGTTTTTTCCTCAAATTTCCTTTTTACATCCGGAAGCAATAATAACACCGTATCTATTGACATTTTTATTTTATTCATAATGAAATCTAATTTTTTGCTTTTTAATACATTCCAGGGTTCTCCAGATTCCCTAATATCATATACTACACATACTAAATATGTTAAACTACTTAAATCACCTGTCCCTTCAAATGGATAACCAACAAAAGAACGAACACATCCTGGATGAGTTTTTCGCGTTTTTATTGAAGGAATCGACGTTTGTACTGCTATTAAATAGGTTCCCAATGTATAATACAAAAGCGCTGTATTATAAAAGTCTTTATATGACATCATTTTTTTACCTTTCTCAGCCATTGCTCTTATTTTATGTTTATAATCGCTTTCACTCTCTAATGTATTTCTTATTGAAGAGAGAACACAATTCATTATAAATTCTTTTTGATTTTCTACATTTATTCCCATCGCAATCGACAAGGTGTTTACTATGTTGTTTATCATTTTCGTATCAGGAGTTGTATATTTTATCGATTTTTCAGCAAGTGCAGAAATTATTTTGTTACCAGCGTCTTCCTCCATTACAGATCTAGTTGATATTTTAAACCCTTCTTCATAACCTTCCTCTACATCAAAATTTACAGGACAAATTGGCCATCCACTATGTTCGTCCGTCCACCAATCACCATCATCACTTAATTTACCTATCTTTGAAATTAACAATTTTAAATAATCTGTATACTTATATTGTTCTAAAACTGTAAACGCCTCAGCTAGTTCAAATTTAAATAATGGAATAATCGGAATATTCGTTTTTATACAATATAACCAATGTTCTGACTCTTTTTCGCCAATAGGTCCTATACCACTTATTGCTTTTCTCGTATAGGAATTACAGAATTTAATTATGTCGTTTTGTTTTTTAACAAAGTCTTTTTGACTTAAAATTAAATTTAAGATTTCTTGATATGGAGAGAAAATATTTCCTTCTGTTTCTAGTTCTTCTTTAAACCCTATTTTGTATTTTTGATTATTATATTTAAGTAATTCATTTATTTCTATTTTATTTATTAGAGGTATTACAGATAAACTATAATTAAAATTATTCATTATCAAATTTTTAAATTCTTCATTTGATATTTTATATTTCATGTCAAATTCGCTAATAACATCTTTTAGTAATTTTGTCTGTAATCCCAATTCATTTTCTTTCATATCTTGACACTTATCATCAATACTATCTTGTACATTTATACATTCCTTCTGTAAATCACATAATATTGAGGTCTCATCACTATTAACATCTAATTTATTCAACTCTTTATCTATTACCCATTTATTATCTTTACGAACATAAAAACTTATTTCATCTGTATATTTTTCTTGAAACCCTTTGTATAATATTGCGTATTGACCATCCATTACTTTTTTTGCTCCATCAACTAATGTATCAGCCAAATAAGTCGCATCTTTTTCATTCATCCTCTTTTTAGACATTAAATCTCTCGTTATATGCGCTCTTAATTCATCTGGAGACATCGTTAACACTTGTTTTTCATATCCGTCTTTATCTTCTAATACACCATAATTTGTTTTATCATATTTTTTATCAAAATATATTATTCTATCGTTATCCTCTTGTAATTTTTCGAGAGAATTATAATATTTAGCGATGGTTATCGTTTTACATTTGTCATCTTTCTCTTCAGTTTTAAGTTTTTTATCCAATTTTGTTTTTTCATCCTCAAATAATTTTGAAAATTCACTCGGAAACATTAGAGGCAAGTTTTGAACCGAAATTGTATTTGTATAAACTTTACCGTAATCTTTTAGAACCATTTTTTTATATATTTCTGAGTTTGTAAATTTGGATTTCGGGTCAGACATACCATAACCTACATCAAAAACTTCGTTTCGATAATTATTATTTATTATTTCAATTAATGAATAGGCGCGACTACCTACTATTTCTTGATTTCTAATTGAAGATAATGTTCGGAAAATTCTAGAACGTTCTATAAATTTTCTATTGAACTTTGATATTTCTTCACTTATAAATTCAATAATCTCTCTATATTGCATAAATGTTAAATCATCCGTATAAATTAAAAATGGTTCTAAATATGATACTACATCAACAATAGAAAGTTTACCTGATATGTATTTTTTCATTAAATTAAAAACAATTTTTGTTTTTGGAATTATAGTGTCTATAAAATTCTTGTAAATTTCGGCGCGAGTAAATCCTTGCTTTTGCTCATTTGTTAGGTTTAGAACAATATTTTTTATGTTATTTGCGAAGTTCTGTTCATTAAAATCTATATCTTCATCTATATTATCGACAAAAATGGTATTAATATTTGTCTTTTTTTTAAGCAATTCCCAATAATTTACAAATGATAAATTTAAATTCACTCTGTCTAGTATATTTGTTCCTGGAAGATTCACTTTTGAAAACCTAATTATAGGTTCCGGTAATGTAATAAAAGATTTTAAAGACGCTGTGTCATTTTCGGATATATTTGTCCTTACTGTTATCATTTTTGAACCAGTTATGTCTACAACATTTAATTTTGATAACGCTGTATTATATTTTTCTATAACAAATCGTCTATTTCTTATTGAGTTTGAATTAAATACTGACGAATATAAATCTGTTAAATTATCTATTACCATATTTATATTTTCATTAACATCTAACTCATTTATTATTCCATCTGTATTTTCATTATCTATTAAATTGAAGGGAGTGAAATATGGTCTTAATTCTGAATATAAAGCATCATATGCGTTTTGTTCATTCGGTAATGTATTTGACCTATATGTTTCAATAATGTTATTGATTTTTTTTAGATCTGTCTTTAAATCCAAATTAATTATATCATTATTTTCTTCATCAATATGTTCAACATTATATATTTTTTTCACATTTTTAACAACAGGTAATAACCAATATAAATTTTTATTTAGATTTTGAAAATATAACGATAGCGGTTTATATCTTGAACCAATTGTTTTAAAACTTTCTACGTTACCATATTGATCAAATAATGAAAAATTTTGTCTCAATTGTTTAAATCTCTCTATCATTATATGAATGTTGTTTAAAACTCTGTTTGTTCTTTGTGTACTAGGAACAGTAGAGAGAATATCATCTAATAAATCGCTTACTTGCGTTTCAATACTATATCTTTGTGCTTTCGATGATACATCAATATATTGTACAACGGGTCCCAGTTCTTCATCACTAAATTTTACTTGATCTGCTTTTATAATGAATTCTCTTATTTGATCTTTTATTTCTTTCACAGGTATAGTAAGTTTAATTTTTTCTGGTTCAACATATATTTTTTCTCGCTCAAGTTCTTCAATCGGTTGAATTTTTTCTTCAACCAAAGGTGTTTCTCCTTCAACCAAAGGTGTTTTTTCCTCAACCAAAGGTTCTGTTGGTTTCTCTCTAATTTCAATTAACTTAATTGGTAAATCTTCAGGTAATCCTTTATAATCAAAGTTTAAATATATTAAATCTCCGTCAATTGTTTTTATCTCAATCATATCATTTTCTAAATTAGTTATTTCTCCCGTTATTATTACCGGAAAATCTCCTCCAAAATGTATATTTATCCATTTTCCGGGTAAGAGACCATTTTGTCTCGCATAACTAGGACTATCACTTCTACTTAATATTGCTATACGTGTTATATTTCCGTCACCCATTATTCCATCAGGTGATATTGTAACCCTTATATTATTAAGCGTATCGGCATTTATTAAGTTTACTTTTGTTTTATCTATATAATCAATTATAAATGTTTGTTCATTTAAATTGTCATTTAATGGATTTGTTATATGTATAATATCGCCTAATTGTAATTCTAATGTACTTTCATTTTTATTGTTTTCTGTTTTAGTTTCTGACATTTGTTTCTATATTTATATTAGATATTTTTATACTTAAGTATAAATCTATTATAAATATAGTTTAAAGACAAATTATTAATTATATTTAATAGACAAATGATATCGAAATATATATTATCTGATATACCTGAATTTATGGGAATGATTACTTCTAATAATATTAATAATTCAAATATACTAAAATTAAACAAAATTGAATGTAGAACTGCTAATAATATCCCATTTAAAGTTATTAGATACGACAAAAATTTTTTAACTTCTGACCTATTCTCTAGTTATGGATTATTTCGTTCTGTTATTGTTAATAATGATAAGGTAGTCGGATTTGCACCACCAAAATCTTTAAATTGCGAACATTTCATTAAAAAATATCCAGAAATTACAAAAGAAATTGTTGCTGAGGAGTTTGTTGAGGGGACTATGATTAATGTTTTTTGGGACCAAACTATCGGATTAACTGGCGGATGGGAATTGTCTACACGTAATACTGTTGGCGCTACTTCAACATTTTATAAAGGAACTAAATCTCAAACATTCAGAGATATGTTTTTAGAAGCTGCCAAAAATAATAATCTCGTCCTCGATACGTTAGAAAAAGATAAATGTTATAGTTTTGTCTTACAACATCCAAATAATAGGATTGTTGTGCCCTTTAATAAACCACAATTGTATATTGTCGCATTATATTCAATCAATCATAACAAAAATCAAATAATCGTTAATTCTTATGATGTACAAGAATATAAACATTTTTTTCATGACGTAATTAAAACCAGTATTCAATTTCCAGAATTATATAAATTTAACAATTATTCTGAATTAGTTGAAAAATATGGTTCAATGAATACTCCTTATAATATTGTTGGTGTGATTTTACATAATAAAATTACCGGAGAGAGAACAAAAGTTCGTAATCCAGTATATGAACAAGTGAGACACTTAAGAGGCAATCAACCTAAACTTCAGTATCAATATTTATGCTTAAGAAGTGAAGGAAAGGTTAAAGATTATTTAACGTATTATCCTGAACATAAAAGTGATTTTTCTAGTTATAGAGATCAAGTACATTTATTTACCGATACATTATTTTCAAACTATATATCATGTTACATTAAAAAGGAGAAACCATTATTAGAATTTTCTGACCAATATAGAACGCATATGTTTAATATTCATCAAAAATATTTACATGAACTTAAAGATAAAAAACAATTTGTAACCAATACAGTAGTTCAAAAATACGTTAATTCATTACATCCGTCTTTATTAATGTATTGTTTAAATTATAATATGAGAGTTAGAAATATTGATATTGTCAAAACGGATATGTAGATTTATATACAATAAAATACGCGACAATCATATTTATAACTAGTATAACGCAACCTAATGAATATATTATTATATAAGAAAACTCTGATTCTTTAATAATATTTTTATAAATTTTGTTATTTTCTTTGTAATTAATATTTTCCATTTTATATATGAACTTTATTATATATTTTACTTTTTATCTAGATAAATAGTTAAAAAGTAAAAAAATTATAACTTATAAATATTTATAATACTTATTTATATTTTTAATTTTTAATTAATTTTGTAAAATCTTTCTTTAGTTTTTCATATATTTCTTTTGAATCATTAATACATTCTTTTAAATGACCTTTAACAGTTGATTTTTCAACCGCTTCTTTATAAGCAATACGAATTAAACTATAAGTATCATGTGGATGTAATTTCTTAAAACCACAATATGTCAAAATATTCGTTTCGAAAAACTTTGAATATAAGAAATATTCTAAAACTTTTCCAATGGTATAATCTTCATTTTCCAATATAATATCAAAACAATTTTTCATCGTATTATCTGCATTATTTATTTCCAATTCATCTTTCTCAATTAACTCATCAATAGCGTCTAATTTACTAATTAATACTTTACAAGCTATGTCTAAAATTTCATTGTTTGTATAGATGCCTATTGATTCTACAATAAAATCAAAACTATCTTTTAAATATAAACGTTTACCATCTAAAAGTTTCCAATTTTTTGTTTCAAAATCTATCTCTTTTTCGTTTTTCCCTTCGTCTTTCCATTTTTGTATTTTTTTTACTAATTCCGCTTCTTGGAGCGCTACATCTGGTGTAAATCCATATGAACATGTCGATACTACATTGAACATTCCATCTTCTTTTGCCGTGCCTATATCAAATTCACACGTTAAATTAATTTTTTCACCCGGAATCTCATCCGATATTCTTGGTCGCAATCTTAAGAAATCAATATAATAACCTGTCATGTCATTTGGTGGAAAAATCTCTCTAACTTTATCTTTAGAAAGATATTTATCATTTACCAAGTCCTTTATATTAAAATTTTCAGTTGTAACATACATTATAGTATCTGTATTGTTTTCAATATTTACTTCTAACATATAATTTTTTAAAGGAAACTCTGTTGTTTCTTTTATATGAATTGGAATACAACTTAATCTATGTTTTATTATTTCATTATTAAATCTGCTAGTATTAGAAATAATATTACACTTGTTATTCTCGTTAGGCGTCGTTCTAAATACTACAATCGGTATATCAGATAAAATTGTTCTTCTGAGAGCGTTAGCTAAACTTAAATTTAATCCACTTAATACAAAACTAAGTGTATCATTATCTGTATTGATAAGTTCTATATTTGGGTTCATTATATCTAATATAACTTTATATTTAAATTGTAAATTTAAATCAATTTTTTTAAAATAAGTTAAATATTACTTTTTAATTAAATTATATTACATTATGAGCAGTATTTTATATTACAGTAAATATTGTGAAGTTTGTAAAAAATATTTACAAATACTATCGAAAATGAATGTACAAAATGATACACATTTTATTTGTATTGATAAAAGAATTAAAGAAAACAATAAAACATATATTGTTTTAGAAAACGGACAAAAAATTATATTGCCGGATAATGTAACAAAAGTTCCTGCTCTATTACTATTGACAAAAGGTTATCAAGTTTTATATGGAGAACAAATTTTATCCAATTTTAAACCTAGACAAGAAGTTGCTGTTAGACAAGCGACTCAAAATAATATGGAACCTATGGCGTTTTCTTTTGGTGGAGGAGGTGGATTTGGTGATATTGTTTCCGACCAATATAGTTTTTTAGATCAAAATGAAGAAGACCTTAAAGCAACAGGTAATGGTGGTATGAGACAAATGCATAATTATGTGGATTTAAATACCGCTTTTAATGGACAAGTTTATCAACCCAATAATGATAACGACAATTATAATACTACAATTAGGGGAGCACAAAAAATGGGCGAAGACGTTTCAAATCAAGTCATGGAAGACAGAATTAAAAAAATGAGAGAAGAAAGAGAAGCCGACATTCGAAATATTACTGGTAATAGACCGCCCATGAGTTATTAAATTTATAAGGTGTAAAACGCCGACTTTCTTCTTCGAAGAAAAAAAAATACAAAAATGTAAAATCTATATTAGAATTATCTTCCGTATAAAATAATTAAATATAATTTATTTATAAATAATTTAAAAAAATAAACTAATAATAATTAAATGTCTAATATATTAACCGTATTTAATGACCATTTTATCGAATTTTTAAATGATGTACATAATGTCTTTCCGGATGACGCTGATATTTTAACGGCGCAAAACGCATTAATCGCTATCAGGAAAGCAAACCCTAAAATGATTGTTAAAATTTGGAAGAAATTTATTGCCGAAAAATACAGACCTCAAATTGAACTTGGTGATATTTCTTTCTTTGTTGATAAAGATTATTCTTCTGATGTATCCAACACTCAAAATTCTGACAAAATAATGGACTCTATTAACAGATTAAGAGAACCCGTTAGAAATATGAGTCCCGAAAATCAAAGTAAAACTATGAAATATATCCAAAATTTAACGAAATTATCGGATTTATGTGATTAAATGATTTTTTATATTGAAAATTAAAATATATATTCAAAATTAAAATATATATTTTAATATTAGTTTAATTTAAATATAATATATTTTATATTAAATAAATGACCGACGAACAAAAATACATTCCTGATGAATTTGCTAGAGTTATTAAAGATTTTATTAGAGACATAAAAACTACCTTCCCCGAATATCATCCTCTTATCAATAAATGGTGGAAAAATGAAGAAGATTATAATTACATTGAAAATGTTAGTGATAGGAACGCTGCGTATGAAAAATCACAACAAAAATCTATCAAATTGTTGTTTGATTTTAGTAAAAAAAAATTCCCACCTAGGTTCTTCGATATATTATATCAAAATGAAGATATTTTTAAAGTTGAATCTGATATTGATACTGAATTTTTACCCAGTATACATTTCAAAAACTTATGGCAATGTGAAATAACTGACAAAACTAAAGAAACCATTTGGAAATATCTACAACTAATCACATTTTCTATTGTCGGTACTATCGATAATAAAGATGCATTTGGGGATACCGCAAAAATGTTTGAAGCCATTAATGAAGAAGAATTTAAAACGAAATTAGAAGAGTCATTATCTCAAATACAAGAATTATTTGATTTAAGTAGCAACTTTGTTGAAGGTCTTGGAAATGGAATCAACGCTGATAATATTCCTGACGCTAACGATTTACATAACCATATTACGAGTATGTTAGACGGTAAATTGGGACAACTTGCTCGGGAAATTGCCGAAGAAGCCGCATCTAATTTAAACGTAGATTTCGAAGACGCTACTGATATGAAAGATGTATTTCAAAAGTTAATTAAAAACCCATCTAAATTAATGGGACTAGTTAAAACTGTTGGCGACAAATTAGACACTAAAATTAAGTCTGGAGATATTAAAGAATCCGAACTTATTGCTGAAGCAACCGAAATGATGAACAGAATGAAAAATATACCTGGTATGGAAAATATACAATCCATGTTAAATAAAATGGGAATGGGTGGTCTAGGAAAAGTTAATACCGGCGCTATGGAGTCCAGATTAAATCAACAACTTAAAATGGCCAAAACTAAAGAGAGAATTCGCGCTAAAGCTGAAGCCAACGCGAAGATTAGAGCCGAAAGAGAATTTGCGCTTTCACAACAACCCGTAACTACTACACAACAACCACAACTTAATGATGAAGAAATACTTAAATTATTTAATACTGGTGAAAAAGTAGAGAGAACACCTAGAGGACATAATCCACAACAAAACAATAATAAAAAGAAAAAGGGTAAAAAATAAACTAATCTTAGACTCTATTTTAGTTGAAATTATATTGTGAGGATAGTATTTTTTTTTAAATCATTATATATATAATAATGACAATTCAATTTTGGATTAATGAACCAACTATTTTATTTAATAAAGAATACATACTTGAATTATGGCCAACTAACTCTATGTGTTATGAACAAAAGTTAAACGCAATCACTAGATTAATCATATTAATCACTATTTTAGGATATATTTTAACTATGTCTCAACGCATATTAATTATTGGAGCAATCACACTTTTCATTATTTTTATTTTATACAATATGAGAAAGCAAAAATTAACTAAAGAAATATTAGAAAATTTTGAACTTCAAGGCAATGAAGTTACTGGAATGTTTGATAAAAAGTCTAATACATATACTAATCCGGTTACTTTAGATGAGGTTTTAAAAAGCGAATTTAAAGAAGGAAATAAAAAAAATCCATTTAGCAATGTTTTATTGACTGAAATTATGGACGAACCCGATAGAAAATCCGCACCACCTTCTTTTAATGTTGATGTCGATGAAGATATTACGAAAAATGTTAAACGTTCAGTCCAGATGATGAATCCTGGTATCAAAAATACAAATAACCAATTATATGGTGACCTCTGGCAGCAATTTGAATTAGATCAATCTAATAGGGTATTCTATTCAACACC
>Ga0129333_10005954_pt1 | contig 11498 bp, 23 predicted proteins | sample CPB6_08_DNA_FD_94474 | JGI IMG/M metagenome (GOLD analysis project Ga0129333, IMG submission 94474) | Freshwater to marine salinity gradient microbial communities from Chesapeake Bay, USA - CPBay_Sum_0.6_0.8_DNA | ecosystem: Environmental > Aquatic > Marine > Coastal | place: USA: Chesapeake...
CTACAAAATTAGCGATGTAGAAATTTTTAATTTCATCATCGCTCTTTTGTCTGCTTAGTTTTTCAAACCAATACTTGTCTTTCCTTTTATTGAATGATTCTACTGATGCTCTAGATTTACCTGCATATTTGTGATAGTCATAATTAGGTTTGCTGAAATGATTTTTCAAAGCAAGGTATTGTTTATAAGCATCAAAGGGAGTCATATCAAAAGTTTTGCTCTAGAAGTTCTTTTCAAAAAGTTTAAATTAATAGCATCACATTTAATTTTTTCCTTCAATGGTTTGCTGATTAATTTGCCAACAGAATCAACTTCAATATTGTTCTGATCACAGTAATGAATTATAGCATCAATATAATTCATATCTTTATTAACCTTAACAAGTTCTTCTATGATCTGAGAGAACTTTGCTTGGCATAAGAATTTTGATTCTAATGCTGATTTTAATTTACTTTCCATATTCCTTTAGTTTTGTTTCTATAAAATCCTTAATATAGTTTGAAAGAAGTTTGATGTATTTCATTTTATCATACTCCTCATAGACTACACAATCACCATCTTCACATGCCATTAGAATGACAAGTTTTTTAACAGGAATATTAGTCAGCTCATAGAACATGCAAGCATATGCTGCTGCTTGAACAAAGTAATGTTCAATCCATTCTCTGGGTTTTGCTTTCTTTGAGGTTTTAAAGTCAATGATTGCTAGCTCACCATTATATTCAGCAATGCAATCTACTGTACCTGCTATGCCTAATTGCTTACTGTATAATGAAGACTCAAGTGCATAGATATTATTTATCTTGTTTAGTTCAGGATTAATTATCCTAAACAAGTGTTTAGAAATAAGAGACTTTTCAGGAAGTTCTGGAATGTTAAGAAGATAATTTTCAACCATGCTGTGCAAATCTGTGCCTCTGCTGGTTGCTTGTTTGTTAATTTTGTTTGCTTCCTCTTCTCCTACTCTCTTTCTCCAGTCCTCAAAAATATGTCTATTGTGATGACTAGTTACAGATGTGATGGAGACAAGCTTTAAAAGTTCATCTCCATTAGGGACTTTATAGTATCTTACACCATCAATAGTCTCCCTCTGCAATTGAGGGAGATCAATTTTCACATGATTAAACATCAAAAACCAGCTGCCATTTTATTAACAATATAAGATTTTACAAGACCAGATCTTACAATGTCCTCAACTCCAAACTCAATGGTTTCAAACTCAGGCATTCTCTGAATAATTTTCATGAAGTCCATGATACCATTGCGTTCATTTGTTTTTGTGAGGTCTGATTGTGTGGCATCACCACAGAACATGATTCTTGAATTGTCCCCAACCCTTGTAATTATACTATCAAGTTCATGGAAGTTCAAGTTTTGACACTCATCAACAATAATGATGGAGTTGTCTAGAGTAGTTCCTCTAATAAAGGAGGTGCTCCAGAAAGTAACTGTTTCCTGAGACTTTAGATTGCCATAGAGCATTTCAAACTCTGCATCAGTTGGCATCTCAAACATGTACTTAACCATGTTCTTGTATGGGATCTGATACAGAGCAGACTTATCATCATGATCTCCAGGGAGGAAACCAATTTCTCTAGTGGCAACAAGAGATCTAACAACCACAATCTTTTGATATGGAGTAATCTCACTTAGAACATCTTTGAGTGCAAGATAAAGTGCACAAAATGTTTTACCAGTTCCTGCACATCCATATACAAACAGATGTTTATCTGAGTTGTATGCTTCAAAAAGTTTACTTTGATTCTCTGTTACAGGAGTAATATCTAAGAGAAGATCACTATTGATTGGTTTTCTTCTCTTCATTTGTTTTGCAGTCATGCCAATTCCAATTGGCTGCAAATCATTGCCTCTTCTTTTTCTTGCCATTAGATTTTCTTTACACGTGAACCAGGAGCTTTACTTGCCTTAGCAAGTACATCATTCCAACCAGGATTTTTAGAGACCAATTTATTTCTCCAGTCTCCTACTTCTCCTGGACTTGCACAACCTTCAGACCAATCCCTTCTCCATTCTGGATTGTCTTTATACCACTGAGTAATATCATGAACACTCATTTCTACTACTCTTTTTTCTCCTGTCTCAACATGAACAATAGGATAAATCGCCATAGATTATATCAGAATGTAAAGATATTTATTCAATAGTAATGGATGGTGCATCCACACACTCAGGACAGTTTTCAGGTTCCCATCCAAGTGCTTCTGCAACAGAAGGGAACTGACAAATAAAGACACATCTAGCTGCCTCTGCAATGTCCATATGCTCTTTCTGTGTGCCATGAGCAGATCTAAGATTGATATAATGAATCCAAGATCTACAAGAACCAGTCATATAAATTCTGGTAGGTGTTGCCAAAGGAAGAACAAACCTTGCACATTCCTTTGCAACTCCTGCCTCAAGCATTCTCTTGTAGAGATTGTTAGAATGTTTAAACAGTTCAGCAATTTCTGTTTGAAACTTGAGCTTCACATAGTCACCAAGATCATCAGTAGAATTTTGACGATTCTTGGTATCTTGTTTGCGAAGATCTGGAATAGGAATATTCTCAGTGATTAGATTTGTGTCTGCATACCTCTGTGAAAATTCTTGAAATGTGAAGCTTCTATGTCGAAGCACTTGTGCTGCAATGCCACGAGTAGTTTCAATCTCAAGAGTCATAGTAGACTGTTCAAAAACAGACCAATGATTATGCTTAATACAATAAGCAAGCAACTTGGCATAGTTTTCATTGTCTTGATTCGCAGGATTGCTAACTCTAGCAATGTATGCCATTGTTTTTTCTGCATCTGGAGTGACTGAAATTAGTTTAACTTTCGAACTCATCTTGTTCTCCTTTCATATGTTTTAGTAGCAGTGCTTTTTGAGCAAGTTTTTTTGCTTTCCTCATGTATCTGAGTTCCTTCTCATCATACAACCAAGGTTGTTTTAAAGCAACCTTAGAGAGTCTTATGGCGTCTTGAAACTTCATCAAAACACCTCATCATAATCTTCAGTGTAAGGAGTAACCATTGCTCCTTCTTCTGTTGAGATTTGCATAGGAGGTCCTTCTACTTCATGCTTTAAAGATTGAACTAGAAGTTCCATGTTTCTAACAATCATTCTAACTTTTTCTGTGTCCATGAGAACTAGTATTCTCAAGAAATTATAGACAAAAAAAGGGGGGAAGTCAATCCCCCCTTAAAATTATTTAATTGATGCAAGTTGTGCTTGTTTGCGTCTTTGTTCTTTTTCAATTTGCTCCTTAATCAATTGAAGAACATTTAATTTACGATCTTCAACATTATATTGAACACCACGATATGTTGCTGTTGTCATAGGTTTGCTCCTTTACTAGGTTGTAAAAGTGCGTTCCTTCGGTATCCCTACTTCCGTTTGCTATTTGCAAATAGCAAATGAACGTGTTTTATCTATAAGATTAATTTTGTAAAATTTGATACAGTTTTAATCTCTTTGTCTCCAATCTTCTGGTTTGTCTCTACCATCAGTGAAGAAGTCTACAATTTCATCTACATTATTAAATCTACTGACACCAAATCTTTCGTTTCCTGTACCACCAATGTCAAGTTGATTTAAAAAATCGTCCATATCTCCCTCCCTCATGTCAGGATTCTCTGCCTTTCTTCTTGCTTGTCTGAGAATTGTTGCTGCAGTTCTATTTGCTTTTGCCAACTTCTCTGCCCATATCATATCCTCTAAACTTACTTCTTCATGGTTTGAAATTTTTTCACAGATTGATTCTAAGCGTAGACGATATTGAGTAGAGAGCATATGTAGTCTCCATATAGGGTTATTTAGCATTTACCTTTCAATGTAACTCAAGGTGTGGCTTTGGGCATAGAGTTGTTGGATGATAATATCACATCCAATTTTGGGGTTACAATCCCCACAAGTGTAAACATCCACAGCTGCTTTACCTTCTTCAGGCCAAGTATGAATACTGATATGACTTTCAGACAGCAAACAGATTACAGTAACTCCTTGAGGTTCAAACTTTTTTGAGATAGTCTGAACCACAGTGGCACCACTAGCAGATGCTGCATTTTCAAGCAAATCTATAAGACAATTTTCATCATCAAGTAAAACAAAAGAGCAACCATACAAATTCAATAAGTAATGTTTACCCATTATTTTTTCTTTCCTTTTGGATTGGATTGATATGTTTTTGGATTTACTGTTCCATCAGTCCATTTTATTTTTTGAATGGACCCTTTCCCAAAAGTATCATAGTAATTATCAAAAACTTCAACAAAAGAATTTGCCTGAACTATGTCATACTTTTTAATTTCATTTTGTAAGTAAGTAACTAAGTAAGAATTTCTGGGAAGTGTTTTGTCTTTAGACAAAGAAGAGTCACAATCTTTATGAATGATCTTCATTTTTTCACCTCCCAAAAATCATGAAGAAAATACTATTTCAGGAAATGCATCTTGCACTACTGCTTTAGTAATTTTAAATCTTTTGTGAATTTGTTTATCTTTCATTAGACAAACCAATTCTGCTTCAGAAGCATGTAGTCCTTCTAGAAGCTGAATGAACATGACTTCTTTTCTCATTTTGGTGGTGTTTGTAACACCCTTTACAAAATGATTAAACTTTTGCCATTCATGCAAAAGTTTAGTGTGCTCTGTATCTACAGGAGCATCATTAGGGGTATATGGAACTTCTCCATCAGGAAGATCTGATTGTACTCTATCCTCAAAGTTCCAAATTAAAACTGCTCTTAGAGCAGGACTATCATAGTGTCTTAGTATTTCTATCTTTTCGTCTCTTGTCTTAGCATTAGAAACTCTTTGAATAACTTCAGACACCAATTGATTTGGTGGCAATTTCATAAGTAAACTCCATTTAATTAATCTTCAGGTTCTTCATCCTCCATATCACCTTCAAATCTAAAGGCAATAATTTCGTCAGGAATAACATTTCCATCTTCATCATACATTTCAGGATGTAATCTAGCAATTTGTTGAGACCAAGTGTGTTCTCTATAAACCCACCCAACTAATCCTCCAACAACTAATGACATGAGGAAAAACATCACAGAAAAAACTAGGGTAACTGCTATCATTGACCTACTCCTTATTTTTGAGGGTTCCTTATGTTTAAGGAAAAGTTAAAGGAGATGGTTACTTCCCTTTTAAAGAAGGAAACCATCTTCTCAAAATGAAATGAAAATGTTTTCTTTTCTGGTTTCCTCCTTCTTAAAATAAGTTCAACTCCCCTGTTAATTTCAGGGGCATCTGCATTATTTATAGGTGTCATCAAAGAAGAGAATTTTCTGAAAGGTATCTTACTGTATCAGAACATCCACCAAGATGCTGTTCTCCCATGATTACTTGTGGGAAAGTTGATCCCTCACCAAACTCAGCATAAAACTCTTCTCTGGTGAAATCTGTACCTAGTTCATAACAAGTAACTGGACATCCTTTTTTGACGCTTAGATCAGAAAGGACTACTTTAATTTTGTCACAATAAGGACAACCTTTTTTACTGTAAACTGTAAAAGTCATATGTTTAAATTCTAACTGGATGTGGTCTACGTTTATCTGATTTTATAGCACATAACCAAGCAGTTGTCACTGCTATGTTATCTTCCCACCAATTAGTTTCCATTCTAAATTCCTGGAATCTAATTGAAGTGTTCCTAATAAATTGTGCTTTATCTGCTCTGGTATAATACCAAAAACTATTTTGATTCCAAAAACTTACATGGGTTGGATCTTGCCAAGCACCCCTACCATCAGTAGAAGGAACTTCAATAAATGCCCAACCACCATCACAAAGAACTCTATAGATCTCACTCATGGATTTGATAGGATCCTTTAGATGTTCAAGAACATGACTAGCATTGATAACTCCCACACTATTGTCTGGAAGAGGGATGCCATCATTAAGATCACAAATAATATCAGCATTACATTGATCAATTGTTACATATCCTGGTCTTGGATACAATCCACCACCAATATCAACCTTCATCAAACCTTTAAGATCTGCATCTCTTTCAGCAAGTGCTTGTCCATACTGATGGAACAACTCAAATGTTTTAATTTGAATGTCATCAATTCTTTGAGTCTGAGTATTGTTGTTATCAGGAAGCCATCTATAGTAATAAAGAATTTTATCTATAAAATGAAACTTAGTATTTAAATAAGATCTAATGACCAGATCATGATCATCACATATATTTAAATCTGGATTATGACCTCCAAGTTGATGATAGAAACTTGTTCTCCAAGCTCTAACATGATCTGGGGCATACCAAATAATACCAATACTATGACTGGTAGCAGGAAACATATCAATCTTCATGAACTGTTCCCCCCTAAACTCCACCCATTTATGAGTCCATCCATTTGCAGGATTCCAGGGAATTTTGTAATCATCTCCCCTCATATCATAGAGAAGATCTTCACTGTAAGCAAACCCAACTTCAGGATCTTGAAATGCTTTATTAAGTTCTTCAAGACAATCTAAAGACAGAAGATCATCATGATCTACCTCAACAAGAACATCACCTTTTCCTAAAAAGAAAGCTTTGTTTTTAATAAATCCTACATTTGGATTTGTAATTCCAGTATGTATTCTAACTCTAGAATCATCTTTGATTTCCTGAGGGATGTGATGGATTCTACAATCGCCATTCAAATACAGAACCCATTCCCAATTTTGATATGTTTGATCTCTAATGGTTTCATAGAGTTCATAAAGGTATGGCATGTTTTTAGAGCTATGCTCTGGAGTAATGATACTAAATTTGTGATCAATCATATCAATCAAAAAAGAAAATGTGAAATAGTCTTGAGTCTTCTATAGTTGTTCCAAAATATTCTGTGGCAGCATGAATTGATTTGGCATCAAACAATACTAATCTATTAAAAATATTTCCAACAGTATCAACTAATCTAAATTTAGTTTTATCATAAAATCCTCCAGAAAATGCTTGTTCTGAATTTGGATCTGACTCATGCCTTACTCCACTTTCATGAGCATAAAAGGATGTGCCACATTGATATGGAGCGTCAGGTGTTAAGTATACCATGCCAGCCCAAGTTTGTCCATCCCAGTGGTACACTAAAGAATCTTGTGGAGTGCAATATTGAAATCTACCACACATTCCATGACTTTCCCACTCAGTTATTTTTTTACCCATAATATCTTCTATTGATCTTTTTGTTCCAGGAACAAAATGTTGATCAATAGTTCTTCTACCTTTATACCATTCAGATTGGTCTTCATATTGTTGCTGCAAAGCATACTGTCTTACTGCATAAGGATCTGAATAAAAATTATCAACAATCCATATTTTTTTATTATAAAGTTGATTTATTGTACTAGTTGGTACGAATTTCATTGTTATATTTTTGCAATTGTTGCTCTGCTATTCCCCTTAAAGTCTCTAAGTAATCACCACTATCATAATAACAATTATTATCAATTAAAAACATAAACTCTGGAAATGGATTTTTTCTTTCTTCACTCATAAGATAATTAATCATTCCTATTGCTGTGGTAGCATCTCCTTGCTCTAAGCAAATTTCAATTAATCTGACTATATGTTCATTCCTTTTTGGACAAAACTTTCCAGATCTATTAAAGAATTCAATAGAGTCTTCTAAGTTTCCCAACTCTTTAAATAAAATTCCACAGCAATACATAGCAAAGTATGAAAGTTCATCTAATTTTACTGGAGTTGAAGTTTGTTTATATCCATCATGATGATGACAAACATATTCATAAAAATAATAAATTGCTCTTCTAGCAAATTCATCTTGCTGGGAATTTCCTAAAGGAAACTCTTTACAATAATGAGCATCAAAATAACTTTTTCCAATGTACCAAAAATGATAATTATCCTTTAAGATAGAATTTTCTCTTATCATCTGCTCTTCTAATTTTAGAGCATCACTTACATACTTAGTTGGAGACTGATAACTTTCTCCATCCCTTGTCCCAATATGTCTAAAAGATAAAGGCAAATTTACTCTTTGAAAATCCTCTCCAATTCCATCCATTTCAAGAGAAATTGTTTCATGAATTATATCATGATTGAACTTCCAGGGCAATTTTGCATTCCAAATCCAAGCACGATAATAAGTAAGTCCAGGAGAAATAGAGGGGACATGAAAACTTTGAATAGAAGTATCATTAAATATTGACCAATCAAAATTTTCATCCACCTCCATATATTCATCACAATCCATCTTCATAATCCAATCACATCCATGATTTGTGCTCAAACATTTTTGAAGAAGATGATCTCTATTCCATCCAAAACTAACCCAACCTTCTTTAACTTCATAAATGAATCCAGGAACTTTATGTTCATTAAAAAATTCTCTTACTATTTCTGGTGTTCCATCAGTTGATCCATTGTCCTGAAACACCCAATAATCAATATACCTATAGCAAGATTCCAACATCCTTCGAATGTTTTTTGCTTCATTCTTGAACATTGTGATCATTACAATTTTAGTAGTTTTATTCATAAAGATCTTTTTTTAATTAGTTCTAAAATTTCTGGATTATATTTTTGATCCTTGTAAGGAGAATATAAAGCTCTAGTTCTTGTTTCAATATTTTTTGGGGGATCTGTTAGATAATAAAATGCTATACTCTTCCTATAAACACCTTCTGGACAAGTTAATGGTTCTGGAAATCCATGCCATGAGTTTTGAGTTGTATCAAATATCACAGCCCTATTAAAAGCATTTTCAATAGCAACTCTTTTATCCTTTGCCCTATTAACTCTTGTGTCATGAGTCCAAAGTTCTAATGCACCTCCCCATTCTGGATTCCAATCCTCAGACAAATATAAAATTAAATTTAATTTTCTTTGTAGTTTTAATTTTGGATGAATTGAATAATCCAAATGAACATTCAATTTACCACCAGTGCCATGAATATGCCATCCAGCTCCATGAAGACCTATATCTGGATAAAGTTTTTCAATGCCAGTAAGACTCTTTAATTTACCTACAAAATCAGCAGAAGCCAAGTACATAAAAAATTCATAAGTTTTTGAAGGGAATTCCCACCAATCATTACAAGTTTTTTTATTTTCTAGTGGATTATTATAACAATACCACTTTGGATAATTGTAGTCCATAAATTCACTAGACAATTGCCTAGCAACATCTATAGGAGCAAAGTTATCAATAACCCAATAATCAAAAGGTTCTTTCATTAGTATCTTGTATTAAAGAAAAATGTTTGAAAAAGTCTTCCAGTATTCATATCAGATCCAAAATAATCAACAGAGGCATGATAAAGATTACCAGGATATAAAATAAGTCTATTATAAACATTACCTATTCTATCAACAACTTCCCATTTTGTATAATCATACGCATCTTCTCCATGATCAGCAGGTCCAGAAGATTTTCTTTCTCCAGATGCTTTATGTCTATACAATGCAGTTCCCCCACTTAAAGGAGGATCTGGAGTCAAATAACAAACTCCAGCCCACATATTATTGTAATCAGAATGAATCCATGTCCTATCAATAGATGTACATAATTGAAATGCTCCTGTATAACTATTACCCTCAGCATCAACTAACCAATCAGTTACTCCTCCTGCAGCATGAGAGACTAAAGCATTAATAACTTCCTTAAGACTATCACTGAGAAATGATTTAGTTCTAAGACCAGGATAATTTCCTCTTACTGAAAACTCTTGAGATAAGGCAAATGTTCTTACATCATCTGGATTATCATAAAAATCATCAGCAATAATAAGATTAACTCTCATTCCAATAAGCTCCAGTTCTAGAACAATACTTAATATTTGGATCAATCATATGAAATCTATCCCATCCAGGTTCATTTTCTGCAACTCTTTTGCCATGAAAATAATCCCCAATATGATTGACCATCATACCACCATCTGAGGTTTTTAATAGTCCAGCTCCAATACCATATTTTCCTGCTAAGTATTGAGCAATTACAGACTCTGATGGGTTATATCCAGTTTCCTCTAATATTGGTTCCTTTGCAATCCATGCTGGATATAAAGACATTAGCATCCAGAAATATGGAGTTGCTTTTTCATACCTATAATTTTTAAAAATTACATCATCTTCCTTTGCCCCAATATCTTCAACCTCATGAGTATACCAATTGTTTCTTTTCAATTGAATTTGAGATAATGTATTGTCTTGCTGAAGAAGTTCAATTAAGTCCAATATCTTCAATGGGTACATAACCTCAACATCATCTTCATGATGAAAAATATAATCATAATCTCTTTCTTTGATTAAATCAAAAAGTTCTTGCCAAGTTTTTGTAATACCTTTATTTTCTTCATGGAAAATAACTTCATTATATCCATTAGAAATTACAAACTCTGCTAAAGATTCATTATCTCTTCCTATTGGATAGTCATCAATAAACAAATGATGGACATCCAATCCACTAAAGTCTAACTTTCTATTTGCATCAAATGTTTTCTTAAGGAACTCTACTCTGTTGGTAGAGAAAACTACATGAAGTAACTTCATTGTGATTCCATACTATCTGTATTATGTATCTTAATATGATTATGCTTCTTTGCACAAGCACCACGTGCATATGCTCTAGTAAGACTGTTTATATTTGAACAAGGTTTTCCTCCTTCACCACAATAAGGACACTGTGAATCTGGAGGATCATCTGGATACTTAAACTTACTCATACTACCACAGGTTCTCCTTGACCTTCTGGAAGAACAAGAGGACTTCCATCTTCAGGAACATCTGGGTACATAGATTCAAGATACTCTTGTCTAGCCTTTTCATAAACAGGTCCAGAAAGATTAGAAGTTGGAAGTGCCTTTGGCATCTCAATATCTACAACAGGACCCATCAAAAACTTATTGCGAGTATAAGTTCGGTTCTGGGGATCAAGAGCAACCATTGCAAGTGCGTCTTGTTCATCACCACAATCTAAAATTTTTCTTCCAGTTTTTTTATCCAGAACTGAAAAATATTCTTCATTATACTTTTTCATCTTCTAGTTCCTTTTCTTCATTATAAGATGCTTCTGGTTTTCTGTAAAGACCTGGCCAAGTATCTCTGATGATTTCTGCTAGTTTATATGGAGTTTCTGAGGTTATCATAAATCTTGTGTAAGAGACATTATAAACATAAAAAATCCAAATGCTATAAAAGTAATAAGCATAAAGAACATAAAAAAAGGAGTTCAGAGAACTCCCTTATTTATTTTTAGAGGGCATTTCCTCTTGGCAAGACCTCTTCTGGGAACACAAAGTTCTCATGAGGTTGATCTACTGGAGCCATCCACGCTCGAAGTCCCTCATTAAGGAGGATGTTCTTTGTATAGAACGTTTCAAACTCCGGATCCTCTGCCGCTCTAATTTCCTGAGATACAAAGTCGTATGCACGTAGATTAAGAGCAAGACCGATGATACCAATAGAAGAAGTCCAGAGACCCATAACTGGTACAAAAAGCATAAAGAAGTGCAACCAACGCTTATTACTA
>Ga0129333_10005956_pt1 | contig 11497 bp, 10 predicted proteins | sample CPB6_08_DNA_FD_94474 | JGI IMG/M metagenome (GOLD analysis project Ga0129333, IMG submission 94474) | Freshwater to marine salinity gradient microbial communities from Chesapeake Bay, USA - CPBay_Sum_0.6_0.8_DNA | ecosystem: Environmental > Aquatic > Marine > Coastal | place: USA: Chesapeake...
CATAATAGAAGGCAAAAGAATCGCAACTCTGCAGCAAGCGGGTTCGAGCTTGCTGTTCAACGACGCTTGGCGCAGGAACATCAGGCTTCTGGGCAGGAGCAGTTGCAGTTGCAGAGCAGCCGTACCAGGCTCGGGCGCGCTGGGCAGAACCGTCATAAACGCCCGTCCATATCAGGATTGCGCCAAAGCATAACCCCATCGTGATAAGTGCATGACCAAAGAAGTTAAGCCTGACCCCTGGCGAGAACGAGGGAACAGAACCAGCGTCACCAGCATCTTGCTTGTAGAGAAAAAAATCCATGAAACCCTGCCACGCAAAAACGCGCCCTTGATTTCCAGTAGAGTGACTCATGGCAGAACATCAAGCAGAAATAACAGCAGAGAGAACCCGTATGGGTGTAAGCAAAGGCTGGCAAGTCCTTCTGGACATGTCAAGGCGATCCGGATCCGGGAAGCGGCGGGCACATCCCTGGTGTGATGCGATGTTGATGGCGACCAGACAAACAACTCCGGCGGCCCGTGCAGACGAGCAGCCCTCGGGTTAGACGGACGGAAGCCAGAGGTCCTGGACAAGGGATCGCAGGCCCACTTGCTGGGTCAGATTGAGTCTTCCCATCGGTGATCTGGGTTGATGCTGCGCCGCGCCGCCGTGCTGGCCCTGCGCGCCTTGCTGGAACTGGCCCAGCAGCCGACGCGCTGGCTCTCGGTATCCGAGATCGCCAACGCCCAGGAGCTTCCGGCGCCGATGCTCGAGCAACTGCTACTGCAACTGCGGCGAGCCGGGCTGGTGGAGGCGCGACGGGGACGGCATGGCGGATATCGGCTGGCCCGCCCGGCGACTGCGATCGCCGTGGCGGAGGTGCTGCAGGCCGTGGGAGCGAACCTCGATCTGAGCGCCGGCCTGGCGGAGGATCCCGCCGTGGCCGAAGCGAGGGTGCTGCTGAGCATGGGCAGGCGCCTGCAGGCGGCCCTGGAGCGGGAGCTGGCGACCTTCAGCCTGGAGGAGCTGCTGTTCGACCTCAGCAGCTGCAAGGAACGTCTCAACAACGATGGCGGCGTGATGCTGGGTTGAACAGCCACGCCGGCGCTCGCCACGACCGATCAGCTACAGCAAGGACCCGCGACGCAGATAGACGCGGATCAGCTTCTCGTCCATCAGGCCAGAGCGGGCCACCGGCGCCTCATTGCAACGCTCGAACAGCTCCAGAAGGGTGCCGGGCTCAACGCTGTAGCCGCGATCCGCAGCGATGGCACTCACCTCATCGGCGGTGCACACCTCATTGAGCTGGGCGCGCAGCTCCGGGTCGGTCTGGATCTGGGCCAGGAAGTCGAACAGGGCGCGCAGATGGTCAGCCATGGCAAGGGGGAAGCCATGCCCGTGTTAGCGACAACCGGCACGGGCGGCCAGAGTCGCTGCCGGCCACTGCCTACGCTCGCCCCACCGCACACCCCGCCCATGTCGCTGACCCTCGGAACCACTGCCGGCCGCAGCCTGCGGGGCACGGTGCGGGTGCCGGGCGACAAGTCGATCTCGCACCGCGCTCTGCTGTTCGGGGCCATCGCCGAGGGCAGCACCCGCATCGAAGGCCTGTTGCCCGCCGAGGATCCGCTCAGCACCGCCGCCTGCCTGCGGGCGATGGGCGTCGAGGTGTCGCCGATCGCAGCGGGCCAGCCGGTGCTGGTGCAGGGTGTGGGCCTCGATGGCTTCCGCGAACCGGAGGACGTGCTCGATTGCGGCAACTCCGGCACCACCATGCGCCTGATGCTCGGACTGCTGGCTGGCCGCGACGGGCGCCACTTCGTGCTCAACGGTGATGGCTCGCTGCGACGGCGGCCGATGAAGCGGGTCGGCGGGCCCCTGACCGAGATGGGTGCAACGATCGCCGGCCGCGCCGGCGGCAACCTGGCCCCCCTGGCCATTCAGGGCCGCCGCCTGCACGGCGCCACGATCCGCACACCGGTGGCTTCGGCTCAGGTGAAGAGCGCGATCCTGCTCGCAGCCCTGACCGCCGAAGGCACCACCACCGTGATTGAACCGGTGCAGAGCCGCGACCACAGCGAGCGGATGCTGCGCGCCTTCGGCGCCGAGCTCACGGTGGGCGGCGACGGTGACACCATGGTGACCGTGACCCCCGGCGCCACGCTGCGCGGCCAGGAGGTGGTGGTGCCGGGCGACATCAGCTCCGCCGCCTTCTGGCTGGTGGCAGGCGCCATCACCCCCGGTGCCGAACTCACCGTGGAGAACGTGGGCCTCAACCCCAGCCGCACCGGCATCCTCGATGTGCTGGCGCAGATGGGAGCCCGCATTGAGGTGCTCAATGCCCGCGATGTGGCCGGCGAGCCGGTGGGGGATCTGCGTGTCAGCCACGGCCCGCTGCAGGCCTTCACGATCGGGGCCGAGCTGATCCCGCGCCTCGTCGATGAGATCCCGGTGCTGGCTGTGGCTGCCTGCTGCGCCGAAGGCCTCAGCCGCGTCACCGGCGCCGAGGAGCTGCGCGTCAAGGAAACGGACCGGCTCTCGGTCATGGCCCGCCAACTGGGGGCGATGGGTGCCGTGATCGAGGAGTTCGCCGATGGCATGGCGATCCAGGGTGGGGTCAGCCTCAAGGGCGCGGCGGTCGACAGCGAAACCGATCACCGCGTGGCGATGAGCCTGGCGGTGGCGGCCCAGATCGCCAGCGGCGCCACCGAGCTGCACCGCCCGGAGGCGGCGGCCGTCTCCTACCCCGGCTTCTGGGACGATCTTGAACGAATCCAGGCTTGAGCCACGCCGCACCGGCGACGGCAGCCTGACTCTCTGGAGCGAGCGCTTCGGCGAGTGCTTCCACAGCGGCAGCGGGGCCTATGCCGAGGCGCAGCAGAAGTTCGTGGTGCCAGCGTCACTGCTGCGCTTCGCCCCCGGCAGCCGCCTGCGGGTGCTCGATGTCTGCGTGGGCCTCGGCTACAACAGCGCCGCCCTGCTGGAGGCGGCCGAGCGGCAGGGGCTGCAGCTGGAGTGGATCGGCCTGGAACTGGATCCCAGGCCCCTGACCCTTGCTCTGGCGGACACCGGCTTCCGCAAGCTCTGGCATGCAGACACCCTCGATGTGCTGAGGGATCTGCAGCGCCATGGCCAGTGGTGCAGCGCCGCGGGCAGCAGCGGTCACTGGCGTCTGGGCGATGCCCGCCGTCAGCTGCCCGATCTGGTGCGGACCCACAGCGGCCAGCTCGATCTGGTCCTGCATGACGCCTTCTCGCCAGGCCACTGTCCCGAGCTCTGGAGCGTAGAGGTGCTCACCGGGCTGGCGGCCCTGCTCAGGCCCCGGGGGCGGCTGCTCACCTACTGCGCCGCCGCCGCCGTGCGGCGCGGCCTGCAGGAGGTGGGCCTCAGGCTGGCCAGCATCGCCGGGCCATCGGAGGGCAGTAGGCCCGGCCCAGGAGCCGGCCGGTGGTGCCACGGCACGGCCGCCAGCCCGGAGCCACTACCTCTGACTGAGGATGGCGGCGTGTTGCGGCCCCTCTCAGCGATGGAGCGGGAGCACCTGCTCACCCGCGCCGCCGAGCCCTACCGCGACCCCAGCGGCACAGCCGATGCCGCGCGACTGCAGGCGGAGCGCAGCGAACGGCAGAACCTGCACCGCGGCGAGAGCACAAGTGCCTGGAGGCGGCGCTGGCAGCTGGAACGCCGGGCCTGACCGACCCAGCCCGCGTAGATTCCGCCGCAGTTGCCCGCCGCCGCTGATGCTCGCCGTTGCCGTTCTGGCCGCCGGGAAGGGCACCCGCATGAAGAGTGACCTGCCCAAGGTGCTCCAGCCCCTGGCGGGCGCCACCCTGGTGGAGCGGGTACTTGCCAGCTGCCGCAGCCTCAGGCCCGAGCGCCAGCTGCTGATCGTCGGCCATCAGGCTGAGCGGGTTGAGGCCTCCCTCAGCGCCTGGGGCGGGCTTGAGTTCGTGCTGCAGCAACCGCAGAACGGCACCGGTCACGCCGTGCAGCAACTGCTGGAACCCCTGGCGGATTTCGACGGCGAGCTGCTGGTGCTCAACGGCGATGTGCCATTGCTGCGCGAACAGACCATCGCCGACCTGTTGCAACGCCATCGCGCCAGCGGCGCCGCCGTGACCCTGCTCACAGCCCGACTGACGGACCCCACCGGCTACGGGCGGGTGTTCGCCGACGCCGAAGGCCAGGTGAGCGCGATCGTGGAGCACCGCGACTGCAGCGAAGCGCAGCGCCGCAACACGCTGATCAACGCCGGCATCTACTGCTTCGACTGGCGGCGTCTGGCGGCAGTGCTGCCGCAGTTGCGCAGCGACAACGACCAAGGCGAGCTCTACCTCACCGACAGCGTCGCCATGCTCAGCCCGGCGATGCACGTGGAAGTGGCCGATGCCGACGAGATCAACGGCATCAACGACCGCCTGCAGCTGGCCCAGTGCGAGGCGGTGATCCAGGACCGCCTGCGCTGCCACTGGATGCGTGAGGGCGTGACCTTCGTCGATCCCGGCAGCTGCACCCTCAGCGACGGCACCCGCTTCGGCCGCGATGTCGTGGTGGAACCGCAGTGCCACTTCCGCGGCGACAGCGTGATCGGCGATGGCTGCCGCATCGGCCCCGGCTCCCTGATCGACAACGCCCGGCTCGCCGATCGGGTCGAGGTCGTCTACTCGGTGGTGCGCCAGGCCACGGTGGCCGAAGGCTGCGCCATCGGCCCCTTCGCTCAGCTGCGCCCCGGCGCCGAACTGGAAGCCGACTGCCGGGTCGGCAATTTCGTCGAGATCAAGAACAGCCACATCGGCAGCGGCTCGAAGGTGAACCACCTCAGCTACATCGGTGATGCCGATCTCGGCACCGCCGTCAACGTGGGCGCCGGCACGATTACCGCCAACTACGACGGCGTGCGCAAGCACCGCACCGTGATCGGCTCCGGCAGCAAGACCGGCGCCAACAGTGTGCTGGTGGCGCCGATTGCGCTGGGGGCCAACGTCACCGTCGGTGCCGGCTCGACCCTGACCAAGGACGTGCCCGCCGGTGCCCTGGCGATCGGCCGCGCCCGCCAGCTGGTGAAGGAGAACTGGCAGACGCCGGCCTGACGTTCAGCCAGGCCACTGCGGCAGCAGCGGAATCAGGCGCTCCAGGGCCACGCCACGGCTGGCCTTGAGCAGCAGCACATCGCCGGGCTCCAGCCACTGGCTCAGGGGTTCAGCGGCCTGCTCCGGGCTCTCCACCACCGCCAGCTGCGGCAGCCCCGCCGCTCCCTCCGCCAGAGCCCTGGCCTCGACACCGTCGGCCACCACCACCAGGCCATCGAGCCCGAGGGCCGCAGCCCGCTCGCCGATCCGCCGGTGCAGGGCTTCGCTCTGCTCCCCCAGCTCCAGCATCGTGCCCAGTGCGGCGAAGCGGCGGCCGGGCTGGGTCGCCAGCAGATCGAGGGCAGCGAGCACTGCCTCCGGTGAGGCGTTATAGGTCTCATCCAGCAGGGTCAGGCCGCCGCGCTGCAGGCGCCGGTTGCGGCCGCCGGGCACGGAAACCGTCAGCTCCGTGAGGGCGTTGAACGGAACCCCCAGCTCCTGGGCGACGGCAACGGCCAGCAGCAGATTGCGGGCGTTGTGACGACCCTCCAGGGGCAAGGCCAGGGGGGTGCCGTTCAGCCTGAGCACAGCAGTGGTGGACTGCAGCTCACCGATCAGATCGGCGGGCGGGCAGTCCAGGCCTGCGATGCCCTGCGGGTCGTCGTCGCTGAGGGCTACCCGGCAGACCCGCCCCGTCCAGACCTGCGCCAGGGCCTGCTCCAGCAGCGGGTCACCGGCGGGGATGACCACCAGCCCATCAGACTGCAGTCGGTTCGTGATCTCGCACTTGGCGGTGGCAATCGCCTCACGGCTACCGAGCCGACCAATGTGGGCGGTGCCGATGTTGGTGATCACAGCCACATCCGGTTCGGCGCAATCGCTCAACCGCGCGATCTCACCCAGACCGCGCATCCCCATCTCGACCACCACGGCGCGATCGGCAGCAGCGGCCTTGAGCAGGGTCAGCGGCACGCCGATGTCGTTGTTCTCATTACCGCTGCTCGCCACCACCGGCCCGAGTGGGGCCAGGCAGGCGCGGATCAGCTCACGGGTGGTGGTCTTGCCGGCGGATCCCGTCACCGCCACCACCGGCAGGGCCAGCTCGCGCCGGTGCAACTGGGCCAGGCCCTGATAGGCAACGGTGGTGTCATCCACCAGCCAGTGGGGCAACCCCTGCGGCACGGCGCTGGCCCGCTGACGTTGCACCAGGGCCGCCTGGGCGCCGCAGGCGGCAGCCTGGCCCAGGAAGGCATGGCCATCGAAGCGCTCGCCCACCAGCGGCACGAACAGATCGCCGGCGGCCAGCTGGCGGCTGTCGGTGCAGACCGGACCGACGGCTGCCTGTGGATCGAGGGCGGCGAGCGGCCCTTGGGGTAGCCCCCAGCGCTCGATCAGGGCACGCAGTTGCATCGGCTCAGGGGGCGGGCGGAGCTGGCAGCACGATCATGCCGCTGCCCACCAGCGCATCCCGCGCCAGCAGGCTGCCAGCACCATCGCGCAGCTCCAGATGATCAAAACCCAGATCATGGGCGTAGAGCTGCCAGGCCTCGGCCCGCTGCTGGCGCTGAGCACTGCCCAGGGCCGTGAAGGCCGGCTGGATCTGAAGGATCAGGGTGCCGGAAGGGGGCTCAGCCGCGGCACCGGCCAGAAGCTCGGCCGCAGGGGCGACACGCAGAAGCTGCTGCTGCGGATCGATCGCGGCTGGCTGGGGTGAGGCCGACGGCGACGCGGCTGACGTTGACGGGACTGGCTCGGGGAGCACCGCATCATCAAACTGCGGCACCTCAGCTGTCGGCGCAGATGCCACAGGGGCTGACTGAGCCGTGGCGGATGGACCGGAAGCACCAGCGGCAACGGCATCCGGCGCAACGGCGTCGCCAACCCCATCGGCCGCTGGTTCGGCTGGGCCTGCGGCCGGCCGGCTGAGTAGCAACGGGGGCGTCACTACCAGCAGCAGGACCAACACCAGAACCAGAGCCAGGCTGAGCGGCCAGAACAGGGGCGCCAGATCGACCGGCCACCATGAGGGGCGCCAGAGGCCGCCCTCGCGGTTGCGGCGCAACTGACGCCATAGCCGCAGACGCAGGTCCGCGACAACGGCGCGCAGGTCGTCGAGGAGGTTGCGCCAGGGGTTGCGGTAAGGGGCCGGCAGGCCGGAGCCGGAAGAGCCGCCGCCGGCATCGCGAGCGCCCACGGCGGCGGGGCTCAGCCGGCGCTGCGGCGACGCAGCAGCGACAGCGGGTTGCGCAGCGGCGACAGCGATGACGCCGCCGGCTGGACCAGATCCTGGGCGGCTTCACCCTGCTGAAAGCTCGGATCGGCCTGCTGGCCCTGGGAGAACTGCTCCACCGCCTCGGCATCGGGGGTGGGTTCCTTCCAGCCCTTCACCTCCTTGTACATGCGGTCGTACTCCAGAGCGGAGCGATCCCAGCTGTAATCGGCGGTCATCGCCCGACGCTGCAGCTCGCGCCAGCTCTGCGGGTGGCGGTAGGCCTCCCAGGAGCGCACGATCGAGGTATAGAAATCGAGTGGGTCGTAGCGGTCGAAGCAGAAGCCGGTGCCGCTGGCATGGGCCGGGTCGTGGGGAGGCACCGTGTCCACGAGTCCGCCGACGCGACGCACCACGGGAATCGTGCCGTAGCGCATCGCCAGCAGCTGGCTGATGCCGCAGGGCTCGAACCTGCTCGGCATCAGGAAGGCATCGCTGCCGGCGTAGATCAGGCGCGAGAGGGCATCGTCGTAGGTGAGGAACACGGCGAAGCGGCCGGGATGGCGCGCCGCCATCTGCCAGAGGCCCGATTCGAGGTGGCGATCGCCGGTGCCGAGCACGACGATCTGGCTGTCGGAATAGGCGAGCACGCGATCGGCCACCTGCAGCAGCAGATCGATGCCCTTCTGATCCACCAGGCGGCTGACCACACCCATCAGATAGGTGTCCGGCTTCACCTGCAGGCCCATGCGTTCCTGCAGCAGCCGCTTGCATTCGGCCTTGCCGCTGAGGTCATCGGCGCTGAAGCTCGCCGGCAGGCTGCGGTCGGTGGCCGGGTTCCAGGCCTCGAGATCGATGCCGTTGAGGATGCCGCGCAGCTTGCCACTGATGTAATTCAGCAACCCTTCCAGCTTCTCGCCATATTCGGAGGTGCGGATCTCCTGGGCGTAGGTGGGGGAAACGGCATTCACGCCATCGGCATAGAGCAGCGCCGCCGCCATCGTGTGGTCTCCTTGCATGTACCAGGGGCACCAGGTCATGCGGTCGAGCTTCCAGCGCCAGGGGCCCTGATACTTCAGGTTGTGGATCGTGAAGATCGTGCTGATCTCCGGATCCTGATGCATCCACACCGGAATCATGCCGGTATGCCAGTCGTGGCAGTGCAGAATTTCAGGCTTCCAGTGATTCCAGGCGAATTCGGCAACGGCGCTGGCAAAGAAGGTGAAGCGCCAGTCCTCGTCCTCGCCGCCGTAGATCCGCTCCGGATCGAACACTGGGTGCCCCACCAGATAGAGAGGCAGGCCGTTGCTGGGGTGGCGCGTCTCGTAGACCGCAAAATCCGTGCCCATCGTGTGCGCACGCCAGATCGGCTCTGCTGGAATGGCGAGCTGGCTCCAGAGCCGGCCGTAGCCGGGCATGATCAGACGCACGTCGTGGCCCAGGGGGGTCAGTGCGGGCGGCAGCGAGCCCACCACGTCGCCCATTCCCCCCACCTTCACCATCGGGGCACATTCGGCTGCGGCAAACAGCACCCGCATGGGGAAATCCGGCTGAAGTGGCCGCAACTCTACGGGCTGTTTCAAGGCAGAACGGTCACGACCGTGCCCACCTGGACCAGGTCGAACAGCTCCTGCACGTTCTCCTCGTAGAGACGCACGCAGCCATGGGACACGGCCCGACCCACCGTCCAGCGATGCGGTGTGCCATGGAACCCGGCCACGGTGCAACCACTGATCTGGAGCTCCCGTTCCCCATCCCAGCCGCTGCGACCGTTGCAATCGCGGTAGAAGCCGATCCAGCGGCTGCCCAGCGGATTGGCGGCACCGGACGGCACGGCACGGCCATTGCCGGGGTGCTGCCACACCGGGTGGGACACCTTCTCCAGCACCTGGTGGCGCCCGGCCGGTGTCTCCCAGCCGATGGTGCCGACCGCAGCCGGGAAGCGGCGCTTGAGCTGGCCGTCCTCCAGCACCATCAGCTGACGGTTGCGGCGGTCGAGCACGATCTGCAGACCGGGTTCGCGGAGCAGATCAGCCGGCACCCGCGCCAGCGCCACCTGATCACTGATCACCGGCGCCGGTGGCGGGATCGGGTCAGGCTGGCGGGCCAGAGCCGGTGCCAGCGGCAGCAGGGCCAGGGCGAGCAGAGGCGAAACGATCGCAGACGGTGGCAGAGGTGTCACGGTGACAGGGGCCAACTGCCCAAGCACTAGCTATGGCAACCAGGGAGAGGAAGAGAAATCCGGCGCCCGCTTCTCCAGAAAGGCGTTGCGACCCTCCTGACCCTCCTCGGTCCGGTAGAAGAGATGGGTGGCCTGGCCCGCCAGCTCCTGAATGCCGGCCAGTCCATCGGTCTCGGCATTGAAGGCAGCCTTGAGGCAACGGATCGCCGTGGGGCTGTGGCTCAGCACCTCCCGGGCCCAGCGCACGCCTTCGGCCTCGAGCTGCTCCAGCGGCACCACCGCATTGACCAACCCCATCGCCAGCGCCTCCTCCGCCCCGTAGCGGCGGCAGAGGAACCAGATCTCACGCGCCTTGCGCTGGCCCACCACCCGGGCCAGATAACCGGCGCCGAAACCGCCATCGAAGCTGCCCACCCGCGGGCCGGTCTGGCCGAACACCGCGTTCTCGGCGGCCAGGCTGAGATCGCAGAGCAGATGCAGCACCTGACCGCCCCCCACCGCATAGCCGGCCACCAGGGCGATCACCACCTTGGGCAGGCTGCGGATCAGCCGCTGCAGATCAAGCACGTTCAGGCGCGGCAGCCCGTCATCACCGACGTAGCCGCCATCGCCGCGCACGCTCTGATCGCCGCCGGCGCAGAAGGCCCAGCCGCCATCGGCCGCAGGGCCGACGCCGCCGAACAGGACCACGCCGATGCGCGGGTTGTCGCGCACGCGTGAGAAGGCATCGAACAGTTCCATCACCGTTTTGGGCCGGAAGGCATTGCGCTTCTCGGGCCGATTGATGCGGATCCGGGCGATTCCCTCGTCGCAGAGATCGAACAGCACGTCGTCGTAGCTGGCCTGAGGGATCCAGAGCGGAAAGGGCTGCTGATCCGCGGGGTGATCGATCTCTTGACCAGGCTCGGACATCAGGGCTGGACGCTCAGCTGGGCCATTCTGCGGCGCAGCTGCTGGCGCAGCAGCGCATCGGCGCTGCGGTCGCTGCGCAGCTCCAGCAGCGCCAGCGGCTGCTCCAGGCCCCACTGCAACCCCGCAGCCAGAGCATCCAGGCCCGCAAGTCGGCGGGCCGGTACGCCGTAACCGGCCGCCAGGGCGACGTGATCAATGCCCTGGGGCATCGCGAACAGACGCTCGAAATCCATGGCGTCAGACCCATCGGCCAGGCGGATCGGCAGCTGCTCAAAGATGCCGCCGCCGCCGTTGTCGACCACCAGGACGCAAAGGCGCGCCCCCCGGGAACGCAGCTGCTCTCGCCACAACCAACCGTTCGCATCGTGCAACAGGGCGAGATCACCCGTGAGCAACAGCAACTGACCACTGGCGCAGGCCAGACCTGCCGCCAGCGACAGGGTGCCATCGATGCCGGAGGCGCCGCGGAAGCCATACACCAGCCGATGAGGCGCATCCGCCGCCGCGAAGCTCTCCCAGTCGCGCACCGGGCTGCTGCTGGCCACCATCAGCGGCAGTCCAGGGGGCAGGCTGCGGCTGAGGGCCCGGGCCAGGGCCGGCTCGCGGACAGGGGTTAGGCCGGCGGGCTCCAGCGCCAGATCCAGCTGCCGCTGCAAGGCCATGTCATGCGCGAACCAGCGGCTGGCGAAAGCCCTGCAGGTGTCCGCAGCAGCGCCGGGGAGACCATCGGCCAGCTGCGCATCCACCCAGGTGGCGAGTCCACAGTTCAGGCGGCCGGCGACCGGAATCCCAGCATCAAGGTTGCGGGGATCGGCCTCGGTGATCAGCAGCTGGGGGCCGGTGCAGGCCCCGATCCACTGCTGCAGGCGGCGGCTGGCGGGCATCGGACCAAGACGCAGCAGCTGCGGGGCCGGCGCCAGGCCGTGGCCCTCGGCGAGCAGCAGGTCGTAGCCGTGAATCAACTCCAGATCGGCCAGGCCGCGCAGGCAGGACAGCCCATCGGCCAGGACAGGCCAGCCACTGCGGCGCTGCCAGCGGATCAGGGCCGCTGCAAAGGCAGGCAGGTCCGCACCGTTGCCGCGCCAGGGACCGACCACGACCACCCCGGGTTGGTCGGGATCGAGGCGAAGAGCGGCCAGGGAGGC
>Ga0129333_10005957_pt1 | contig 11497 bp, 25 predicted proteins | sample CPB6_08_DNA_FD_94474 | JGI IMG/M metagenome (GOLD analysis project Ga0129333, IMG submission 94474) | Freshwater to marine salinity gradient microbial communities from Chesapeake Bay, USA - CPBay_Sum_0.6_0.8_DNA | ecosystem: Environmental > Aquatic > Marine > Coastal | place: USA: Chesapeake...
GAACAAGCGTTTGATAAGAGTTATGATCAAAGTCCCTGGAAAAAAAATTTTAACACTCACACAAATAAATTGCCTATTGATTGGCATATTGATTTTGGAAATGAATGTAATTTAGCATGTAAAATGTGTTATCCTCGTGCCAGCAGTAAAATTGCCGCACAATATGACAAATGGAATATTTCTTACCAGAAGAATAAAAATTGGATCAACGATGATACTTCCTGGCAACAATTTTTAGATAATGTAAAACTGGTTCCAAACTTACACAGAATACATGTAATGGGCGGTGAACCATTTGTCAACAAAAAGTTTACATTATTTGTCAAGTGGTTATTGGACAATAACTTAACCAACATTAGCTTGAGTTTCGTTACAAATGGTACGATACTTAATAATGAATTGATAGCAGATTTAAAAAAGTTTGCCAAAGTCGATATTGAAATCAGTGTGGAATCCATATCAGACAACAATCACTATATACGTCAAGGTAGCCAGACTGAGCAAATTTGGAAAAATATCCAATACCTGCATAGCTTACAAGACGACTCTTTTACTATCGTACTGCGAAGTGTACCGCAACTGTTAAACATAAACAATTATCATCTATACATTGACAAAGCTTTTGAAATGGGCGTGAGTATCCAAAGTATACCATTGATAAATCCAGAATATCTTGCTATATCTGTATTACCATACGACATAAGACAATCATTTAGAAACAATTATGTCAAGACAAAAGAAAAAATTTTAGAAAAATCTCAGCATAACTTTAAGACCATAAGTGTAGGTAGAGATACATCAAGATTATCGCTTCAGCTAACAAGAGAATGCGACACTGTAATTGCATTTTTGGACAGTGCAGAACCAGACAATAAAGAACTCCTAAGACAAGAATTGGTTGAATGGCTTGTTAAATGGGATAGAGTATACCAATTAAATGCATTAGATTTCTATCCAGAATATCGTAATTTTTTGTTGTCTTATGGATACAGTATATAATACAAATATCATTGTTCATTTAACTCCTATACACTGGCGTCAAGTACCAATAGTATCCTACGGAGTTGATGATTGTCAACTGGGTGAGATAATTTTATATCAATCAAAAAATTTAATTTTCAATCAAAATTTAACTTCAGGAAGTCATAAAATTTGGATAGATTTTTTAAACAAAGATTATACAGATTGTTGTTTAGAAAAGAACTTGGATATGGCAGTTGAAATCAGCAGGGTCAGCATAGAAGGCATGACATACGATAGATTTCGATGGGCCGGCGAGTATCGTCCAGATTATCCCGAAGAGTATCCAGTTAAAACACCTGTTATAAAATCAGCAACTTATTTGGGGTGGAACGGCAGATGGGAATTGCCTTTTACTACACCAATTTTCACTTGGATACATCGTTTGGAAAATCTTGGTTGGTTGTACGAACCTTGACCTAATCTGAAACTGCTGCTATAATGCAGTATGACTACCTTAGTACTAGACAAGAAACATTGGAAAGATATTAAAACTCGTATTGTCGCAGAATACGGGGATACGTTCTTTTTGATTCGAGCTAGAGTAGAAAGAGAATTGGGTTTTACAAGTCGTAATCACAGAGAATGGTTTCATGAAACCGGCTGGCTTGATGATATTAGATTAGACTTTAAAGATCCAGCTAGGGCAACTTTTTTTCAAATAAAATATCTATGACCACCAATGCTTATTTGGTTTACTGGTGTGAAGAAGGCCTGGAAAGTGTGATTCCAATCACTGAATACGAACAGTGGGATAGCGAAAACACATTTAGAATATTAAATAATCAAGAGCCGGTCCGTAATCCGCTCAATCAGATGATACAAAACATGGTGCTTAGAGCTCGGGTGAATGGACAGAGACACTATGAACTGTATGCCGTTGATTGTGATTATAGTGTGAGCAAAGAGGATATTGCACAGATGTTTGAAACAGATTCTCAAGCAGCAGCAGATTTGTTTAGATCGCGCGGCCATCGACTTTACAGCGACCGTGCAGAAAAGAGTCGTGTTCGAATCACATGAAAATAGTTTGGGAAAGAGATGCAGCATATCCGTTGATAGTAACCGCCAGAATTGCCTACGATCACGGACCTATAACCCAAACAGGATTGAGAGAACATGACCTTGAGCCAATACAACTATGGTGTATGCACAATAGATGTGGTAGGAGAACAAGTTTTGATACATTCAAGTTTCGCAACGAAGCAGAGTTGTCAATGTTTTTGCTAAAGTGGGGATAGTATGCAATTTCGTTTTAGAGATGGACCCGAATGGTTTCATGATCATATATTAAAATATATTGATGAACTTCACAGTATTCAAATGGCAGGAAAAAAAAGTAAAGAATACAATGACAGTGAATTTAAACAAATAGCCGTAGAATTTTTTACCAACAAGGGTTTTCAAGTTTGGCTAGACAAAAACAATCAGTTATGGTTTGATATAGATCCTGATAGTGCCAGATGGACTTTTGAAATTTTAAGGACATGATATGTTAGATTTGATGCCTTGGATACTAATTGTACAGTTATGGTCCGATCCACCACCTAAGATGAAATTCGTCTACAAAAAAGAATACGCCAATTATCAAGAATGTATGTTGGCACGTAAGGAATGGGATGACAAAGGATTAGTAGCTATTTGTGCAGTAAAAGCAGTTGACGATAAAGACAAGAAAAAATGACTGTGGTATTTCCAGCAGAAAAAGGCAGATTTATAGCTACTGGTCCTTTTGATGAAGAGATGCCACACCACTATATAATCATTACTGATTATAGTTGGTGGACTGATAACGAAAAGGAAATATATACTTGGATGGATCAATGTTTGCCCAAGGGCAGAAATCATCAACAGGGCATGGTGGTTGTAATAGAAAACGAATTAGATGCCAGTAATTTTTTATTAAGATGGCAATAGTAAAACTTTACGATATAGACGAAGCCAAACTAAGCAAATGGGCTTTAAAAAATTGCTCAAGTTTTTGTGGTTGGATATTGTACGAAAATTCTGATGCCTTTGGATTCGTAAATTTAGATGAGGGTCAAGACTGGATGGTCCGTTACGAATTTGAATTTGGTGATGAACAAGATGCATTTATTTTTCAATTGCGCTGGGAAGGACAATAATGGAACATAATTTAGAACGCGATATGAAAGATGCAAAATGGTTTGTAGATAAGGTACGAGCCACAGAATCTTATGCACAAAATGTATACGCTGCTTTGTGTAATAATGCATTTCAAAAATTAGAAGTTGTTCCTGTTCTTAAAAACGAAGTATGGTCATGTACCTGGCGTTATGCCGGCGGCCTAGTAGCAGACATTCGCTGCGAAGGCGGTTATATGGATTGGTATTGTTCGGGTATTAGAGATACTGGACTTTACAATGAAGATGGCTTAACAATGCCAGTGTCAGAAGAACAAATGGCTGATATGGCCGTGTACGGTCAATACGTTGCTGAAAGTGTTATAACCGAAGAAATACGCCAAGACCTAAAACAGTTGGGCTGGGTAGTTATCGAAGATTACTTCGACGATGATATCTAATGCAATCTTACAATAAACGATATTGGCCATATCAGTTCCGTATGCTACCTGAACCGGATGCTTGGGAACAGGCTTGTAGATTGGAAGCTTACTGCATTGATAACTTCATAAGAGGCACTTGGCGCAATAACGGTTTATATTTTGCCTTTAAAAATCAAGCAGATGCTACACTTTTCTTGTTAAGGTGGGGCGGTTGAAATATGCCAAGTGAAATAAGAATACCATATCCAAAAATGGAAAAACAACAAGATCAAGTTGATGCTTGGTTAGTAGCCAATGCTGGCGTGGGATCAGTAAGACATGGCGGTAGAGAAGGAGAAATTCGGCATTGGTTAAATGGCGACGATTGGTTGTACTATGTGCAATACAATATGAGTGAGCAAGCTACCTTGGAACTGGCCGCTACAGTTTATATTTTCAAGGACGAACAGATTGCAACCGAATTTGCTCTAAGATTCTTATGATTGACATTAAATTTGATCATTGTTAAAATTTACTTTTTATCTATTTTATTACTATGCATACTGACGCTCTAGGCAAAGATATTGTAGTCAATGACTATGTGGCTTTTCCGCAGGCCAATCGACTCATGATTGGCAAAGTAGCCAAACTAAGCAACAAGATGATCATAATTGAAGCAGTGATTAAGAAACGAGTAAATAGACGCACTGGCGATTATATAGAAACCTATCGTAAATATCCAAAAGACAGTGTAGTTGTTGACAAGGACGCAGGACTCACAATGTACGTTATAAGGAACTCATGATTAAACGCATAGGCTTTGCCTGCAAGTGGTTGAACGATCCGTCAGAATGTGGCGGAATGAAGGTCAATGCAGTTGACAGGGATCTCAACGGTCGCAGTACAACCATGCGTTGGCTGCGCGAACATCCTGAACAAGCTGAACAGCGTCAATGGGACATCATGAACCACAATGCCGCAGCGGCAGTAAAGATGGTTGAGCGTGTGGCTACACTACCAGCTGAACGTAGAATGGTGCGCTTGGGTAGCGAGATGTTGCAAGGCTATACCGAACCCAATTGGATAGAATGGTGGCAACAGGCAGATGTACAACGCCACTTGGAGAAAATTTTTGCACCCATTGGCGAAACTGCTAGAAGATTAGATGTAAGGCTTAGTTTTCATCCTGGACAGTTTTGCGTACTGGCCAGCGAAAACAACAACATTGTCGAACGATCAATACAGGAGTTTGAATATCATGCAGATATGGCAAGATGGATGGGCTATGGCACTACGTTCCAGGACTTTAAAATCAACGTCCATATCTCAGGCAAACGCGGTCCAGATGGCATCAAAGCCGCACTCCAGCGTCTCAGCCCCGAAGCAAGAAATTGCATCACTATCGAAAACGACGAAATGTCTTGGGGTCTCGACGCCAGCCTCGAACTGGTCGACTACGTCGCGCTGGTACTAGACCTACATCATCATTGGATTGCCACTGGAGAATATATTGACCATAGAGACGATCGTATACAAAGGATTCAGGACAGCTGGCGTGGTGTTCGTCCTGTTATTCACTTTAGTACTAGCCGGGAAGATGTGTTGGTGGGTCATGACTCTAATACACGGCCTGATCTTGAATCGCTTTTAGCAGCCGGTTACAAAAAGCAAAAACTACGAGCACATTCAGATTTTGCGTGGAATCGTGCTTGCAACGAGTGGGCTCTAGAACATGGATCTTGGGCCGACATCATGGTCGAAGCAAAAGGAAAAAATTTAGCTAGCCAGCAATTGTATGAACAAGTTAAACAATTCTAAGATTCATGTCAGACAAAAGCGGTCTCAATTCTTGATTTAGAATGGAAGAAAAGTCTTCATACCAGTCATGATTGATCATGAGATTATAATTATGATTTACAATTTCTTTGATTTGTTCTAATATGATATTGTCATGCTCTAACGAGCACAAATATTCAACCTGAGTCATAGCCATCTGCCATCTGGTGTAATTATCTGATTGTTTGTCGTAACTTTCATCTATTATCCCGTCAAAAGTTTTAAAACCTAAAGTTCTTAGTTTTGCAAGATAGTTCTGTCCGGAAATTACAATAAACAAACGTTTTGCTAAAATTGGTTTGACAATTTTTTCGGTGTAAAAGCTAAAATTGTTGCTAAAATTGGTTTCAGCTACCAAACTGTAAAAGGTTTGATTATATACCGATAGTGGCACCACTTGACTTACGCCTAACCGATGACCATAGTATTCAATTTGATCTATAGTATGTGTCAGCTTACTGTTTGGTATTATTTTAACGCCATCTGACTCCATGATAAAATTGCTATTGTTATCTAATCTTGTGTTTATATTATGATAGTATGTCATTATATTTTTATCAAGCAATTGATTAGTATGAATATAGTTGTAAACAAAGTCTCTGTGTTCTCTTTGAGCACCTAGCAGTATATCAAATTTTTTGATTTTGTGATCACTATGGAGTTTGGTAGCTAAAAATTCTGGATGTAATTCTTTATAAAAATATGTGGTCTGAATAAACCAATCCATCCATGGATAAACTTTTGCTGCAAAAAAATTATCAATACTGCCATTCACAAAAATGGTTACTTTTGGTCTATCTAAAAATCTCAGTTGGTCTGCGGTTCTATCATGTAGCTCACTGCAAAAAATAAAAATCCTATCAACGTGTTCGTAGAGTTTTTCCAGTCTTTCTATCCAGGTATTTTCAGCCGGAAACGGCACATGAAAGCCAGCCAGTTTCTTTTTGTATGGTACAGAAAGAAACAGTTCAAAAAAATCGGCACCATGGTAATAGTGCCGATGCCCATCAAACCTAATTTTTTTGAGCATATTAAAATGATATTGACTGGCTCCTCCACCTTCGTGGTATACACCTACATCTTGTACAATAATCATTCAAATTAGGATTTTTTAGATCTAGTTTTTTTAACAACTTTTTTGGTTTCTTCAACCAATTGTTGTGCTTTGGCTTTGGTTTTTTTAGCTGCCTTTTTGGTTTCTTCAACCACAACATCTTTGGCTGCTAATGCGTCATTGACGTCCACTTTTCCGTCTTTGTTGACATCCAACACACTGGTCAACGTAGGTATTACTGGCATACTTTCGTGGCCTATTCCGTCCGGTTTAGTAGTTGTCTCTGTAGTGCCAGCTACCGGAAACGGCCACGGTTCGGGCGATTTGGTAGCACCGTCAAGCGGATGTGATCCTGATTCTTCAAACTTTCTGTCTTTCCAAAGAAACCAAGCAACCACTGTAACAGCTATTACAATAATTATTAGTAATTCCATCCAATTTCTCCTGTAAATTTATAACAATATTTAGTGAACAAAAATGGTAAAATAAAAATCAAATACTAGCATATTATATATTGCAGTGCAGCATAAATTAAAGTATAATACAAACTTAACTAACAGGAGAATAAAATGTTTTCAATTGATTCATTAGTAGACCACAGCGCAACTACTGCTAAACAGGCATTTGCTTATATCCCTAATCAAGAAGTACGCACTGGTTTTGAAACGCTAGTAGATGCCAATGCCAATTTTACCAAAGTGGTTTGGACAGCTGGCACTAGTTTTGGTAAAACCATTTATGATGCTGCATTGACTGTAATGCCAAAACAATCAACCAATAGCAAAAAGTAAACTAATTGCTAAATTAGCAAGATTCAAAGCCCTGCTTGACAGGGCTTTTTATTTGTGTTACTATATATATCCTGTCAACTTAGTTAGGATATACAGTGAACAAACTGCTTCTTAATTGTAGGCCTGCTACTGTATTTGATCCAGCCAATCGAGATCATCGCAGAGCCTATTATAATTTTCTTAAAAAATCAACATGGGGACGTAGTCCTTATCAGTTTTTACTTGATCCAGGATTTGAAGATGTACCTACCATGTGTCGGCACAGACTGTGCGAATATTATGTAGGCAAAGAATTTGGCGATAAACTGAATGATCCACCACCAGTCAATAAAAACACCAAATTGACTGTGATCAAGTTAAAGTCAAAATCAAAACTTGACTAAAATACCACTTGTATGTATAATACGAATATAAAAATTTTTTTGGAGTAGTAAATGGGTTTAGATATGTATGCCTATGCCGCCGCTAAAGCCAATGAAGAGTGGGGTACTGGAGCACAACGAGAAATTGCTTATTGGCGCAAGCATCCTAATTTACACGGTTGGATGGAACAATTGTGGCACGAGAAAGGCTTTCCGCTTCCCAATTCCGACGATCCAATGTTCAATGGTGTCGAACTCGAACTAACTTGGGAAGATCTGGATCGACTTGAGGAAGATGTTAAAAATGGCTGGCTGCCATCTACTTCTGGTTTTTTCTTTGGTAGTAATAGCGATGATTATTATCGCTCTCAAGATTTAGAATTTGTTAGAAAAGCTCGCGCTGAGCTGTTTACGGGTCTTAAGGTTTTTTACAACTCATCCTGGTAAGGAGATAGCATGTCCAAGGTAGAACGTTTTGCAAACGAAGCAGTTTTTATTCTTCAACTGAACAGCCGCGAAGCTGCTAAGTATACCAGACGCAATTCTGGATGTACAGATATTGCAGCCGAAACTGCAATCAAACAGGTATTGACATGGTACCGTACAAAATCCTGATAGTACCAAGTATATTGTTAAGTGGGTGTGCTCTGTTACCTCCAACTGAGCACCCAGCTCCAATTGCATCAATAAAACGGTGGCAACCCACTTGCAGTAATATACAGATTCAAAGATCGTTGTTAGCTAGAAATCTAAATTTGGTACAAAACAATGATCATGAAAAGGATTGGGTAGCTCGTGAAAAAAATGCCATTTTAAACGATAAACTCTTAGAACTGGATGACCAATGTGGATCAAAAGTGCGCCGGTGATACTGTTTCTGTTATCTGGATGTTCGGTTATGACTACGGAAGCTAAAATTACAACCAAAGACTATCTCAAATTTCAATTTGACTGTAATGACAACTCACAGGAAGAGTTTCTTAAAAGTCAACGTGTGAGTGAAGTTGAAAGAGCTAAAAGTGGCTTTATATTATCTAGCTGGTTGGGATTCGCGTCTGCTATCAATGACGGAACATACGAAGAACGAAGGTCGGTTTTGAATGGCGAAAGAGCCACTGCCGAAAGAATAACCGAATACAACAGGCAAAAAGTATGCCCTCCAAAATAACAATTTTCCTAGTCGGTCTGGTCATATGCACAACCGCAGGTGCAGTATGCCACCAACGAAAAGAAATTTTAAGTGTGGGCGGGTTACCAATTGATAATCAACAAGAATCTCATGTTGAACTTGCCAAAAACAAATTCAAATGCACCTATTCATTCAGAGTTCTGATAGATAAAACATGGACTTGGGCAGAAAAATATGGTGAAGGCAACACTGCTATACGATCATGCTTGGCTGCTCGTGAATCTGCCAGCACCTGGCTTTTGGATCAAACCCCGCAATATAATCTTGATGTCAAACAGTCTGTTGAAACGATATGCGATACTAGTAAAAAATTACCAAATACTGTAGAACGTGGCCAAGAAGTAAATTTAAGTGATCTCACAATAGATCCAAAATTTGTAAACGCAGACGGTAGTATACGTTTTGTTTATCCTATTGCGGATCAAAATTTGATTTGCAGTATTTTCTTAGAAAATATAATACGCAAGGACGGCACTGCCATTCAATACAAAGGATATGTTTGTCAAACTGGAAAAACATGGACTGTTTGGAAGAAATGGGAGAACAGCCGCATTGACATTAAACAGTAATTATATTATACTTTAATCATGTTTTAATTTTAGGATATGTCATGAAAGCTTTTATTTTTGTAGTTGTTGTGAGTCTTACTGGTTGTGGCACAGTAGGTGGTACAGTAAGTGGGCTAGGTAAAGACCTTACTGCTTTGGGTAATCAAATTTCTAAATAAGAGGTAAACTATGTATAAGGTACTCCCTGTAATTCTTGTCGCAATGTTGGCCGCATGTAGCAGCACCAAAGATCCTGACCTACGTGCCATTAAAGAAGCCAAAGAAATTAAAGTAGAATCTGCCAAACGTACAGTTAAAGATCAACCCGGTTGGTACAAAGAAGGTTGCCCAGCTAGTGTCGAAATGGCATGTGCAATGGCCACTGAAACAGCCGACAACTATCAGTCTGCTGTAGATACTGCGGTTGAATTTGCTAAAGGCCAAATTTGTGATACAGCTGGTGGACAAGTGGATAAGGTAAGTAAAACTTACAGAACACAAGAAGGTAAAAATTCTACCACTACAACAAAAACTGCTATTCGTAGCAAATGTCCTAGTGTAGATATTACCGGCGCTAGAAAAACAGCCGAAGAAGTGATTGTGCTACCAGACGGCACTTTCCAGGCCTATGTCAAAGTGATTCTTCCTATTACAGAAAATCCACTTAAAGATCGTAAAGATCGCATGACACTGAGTCGAAACAACGAAGTAGAAGGTGAACGTCTGCTCAAGGACTTGGATACCAACAAGCAGTAAAGTTTGATATTTGATCATGCCCGGACTGGTTAAATACCTCGTCCGGGTTTTTTATTATGCAATTTGAATATCTAGTTATTACATACACTGACAAAAATCTTAAAGATGATCTGATGGTCAAGTACCGTTTACGTGATACACCTATTGCTGTAAAATGGACGCAACGAGTATTGTTGGCTCAACAGCAAGGATACGGCATAGATGATCCTGGTAGATTTTATGGTTTTGGTAGTCTGGAACAGCAAACAGAATCTGCCTTGAAAGATATAAACAGCACAATAAACTATATAAATCGCTGGTATTCAATTGACTATCGATTGCAATCGGTATACGATCAAGACACACTGAATAGATTACATCATGTGTTTGAAATCGAACACGGATTACTAGACTCCAAAGACTTTGATTCTGATTACAAAAAACATCTATGCAATTTGAATCTGCAAGTGCATCGCTGTGAAAGTGTTGCTCGAGGTGCTAATCCCAGACATGTGATCACTTACTTTGGACTACCTAAAACAGAGACGCTTGATGACAATGATTATGAATATTTTGAACCAACAATCACGTTTGGAACTGTGTACATAAACTACGCAGAGATTGGCAAAACACTTTTTGATCTGGCCATGGACAATGATTCATATATTGAACCTGCTGCGTTTCAACCCTTCTGTCATTATTCGGCTGATTTTGTTGTGCGTTTTTGGAACAATAAAAATTGTAATTTACACGATCAACTGTACCAATACTATAACCAACATCAGGAATTTTTCGAATCATTGGGCTATACCTGGAGCAATTTGTCTCGCAGCATAGGCAGTATTCCTGTTGCTGATCTAGACTATTCAGGAGATATACTCAAAGATCTAGAAACCAGACAATTTGTAAAAGCAGTCCATTTCTCTTAATCAATAAATACAAAATGCGCTTATTTGAACTAGAACAACAACCTCACGGCCGCCCGGAAATATTCCTAGACATGGACGGCGTACTAGCAGATTTCTTTTCGGAATATGCAAAACTGGCTGGTGTGCCTGCTGATGTCAAGAGCGGGCGGGCAGACTACCGCAACATTCCTGCAGAACTGCGCGAACCTGTAATTGCACAGATGCGTGGTACTGATTTCTTTTACAGATTACCTAAATTTCCAACAGCTGATAGATTGGTTGCTATGGTTGTACAAGTGTTCGGATACTACAACATCTGTTCTAGCCCTTTGCGTGGCGATAACGCCAACTCGGAAGCCATGAAACGAGCTTGGATTGCTGAAAACTTGAATCCACAGCCCCGGGTGATTCGTATTACAGGTCGCAAGGGCAAGTATGCAAAACAGCAGGACGGCACGCCTAATATCTTGGTCGATGATCGTAATAGTGTGCTAACAGAATGGGAACAATCTGGCGGCATTGGTATCAAGTATCAAGCAGATGAAGAC
>Ga0129333_10005959_pt1 | contig 11496 bp, 9 predicted proteins | sample CPB6_08_DNA_FD_94474 | JGI IMG/M metagenome (GOLD analysis project Ga0129333, IMG submission 94474) | Freshwater to marine salinity gradient microbial communities from Chesapeake Bay, USA - CPBay_Sum_0.6_0.8_DNA | ecosystem: Environmental > Aquatic > Marine > Coastal | place: USA: Chesapeake Bay...
GATAGACCTTGCCATTACTGCAGGTGACTTTGGCGCTGCCGGCATCGACCTCGATCGCACTCACTCGGCTGTTGAGCAGCAGATCGCCCTTGAGTCGCTTGGCCATCGCGATCGGCAGGTTTTGGTTGCCGCCTTTGAAAGCACCGACGAGCAGCCCCGGCGGCGCAGCGGGGGCCGCTACGCCAGGCCCGGGCGCGCCCTGCGGCGGTGTGGCCGCTGGCGTCTGGTTCGAGGCACCCGTGCGCGAGAAAGCCGCGATCGCGCCGCGATTCACCGTCTGCCAATGATCGGCGAAGGCCTGTTGCAGCAGCGAGACGTCGTGCGAAGTGGTGCCATAGGCGATGTTGGTATCGAAACCGAGTTTGATCATCGCATCGGTCGCGCCGTGCGACGTCAAAAATTCGTGTACCGAAATGTCGTACTGGGCATGGGCGGCGTCATGCCAGTTTTCGAGATCGCGGAACGGCATGTGTTTTTTGAACAGATCGTCGGCCCATGCCCAGGGCGCGAGCTTTCGTTGCTCGCCCGCAAAGGGGTTGCGCGGATGGTTTACCCAATCTTTGAGCGAGATGCGCTCACCACCGATGAAGAGTTCCTGGCCTGCGCGGTTGGCAAAAAGTCGTGGCGCGAGATTGACGATTTCGACCTTGTTGCGCGCCGCCGCGGCAATGCAGCGACCGTAAGCATTGGCGATGGTGTTGCCGCCGACTTCGGGGTGCCCCGGTACGTCGAACAGCGTGAATACCCGACCGCCGACTCGATTGCGGCCTTCGAGCACCAATACTTTGAGGCCGTTCTCTTCGAGCGTGAGCGCCGTCTCGAGGCCCGAGAGTCCGGCACCGATTACGATGACGTCCGGATCGCCGGACCCCGCGCTGTAAGCGGTGCTCGAAAGTCCTGCAACCGCTGCCGACACCGCGGAAGACACGACGAATTCACGACGGTTCATGGCCATATGCCACCCCTGAGTTCTTTAACGCAAACGACACACTCTGATCTTTGGCTCGGTGATCGAACCCACGTAAAGCCTGCCATCGAATACCGCACCGACGCTTCCGGCGGAAATGCCTTTGCCGTCGTCGACCAGCACGGTCTGCGTGACGCCCGCTGAATGCCGCAGGATCGTGGTGGGTGATACATGCCCGGCATCGCCAAAGTGGCGGACGAGATCGAGCAACTTGGCATGCACGGCGATCCAGAGCGTGCCATCGCCATCGACGTTGATGTTGTCGGGCGAGCCTTCGAGCGCTACGTAGTCGACGAAGCGCAGTTCACCGCTGACCGGATCACGGGCAAAGCTCGATAGTCGCTTGCCCAGAGTTTCCGCAACGTGAATTTTGAGACCGTCGGGCGACAGACCCATGCCGACGGCGCTTTTGAGACCCTCGGCAGCCACTCGCATGGTTGCACCGTCGTAATACACGACGGTCGAGAGGCCACTGCGAAACACGAACTCCCGCATCCGTTCGAATACGTTGGTCGCGCCTTTGTCGTTGGCCACGTAGAACTGGGTCGGACCCACGGCAACGATGGCATTGGGTGAGAGCAGCAGCGGATCGCGTACCGTACCGAGGTGCAAGAACCGGCCGTCGGTCTGTTGCTCGAAGATTTCGACGGCATGCGGCGCATTTTCGGGATGACTGATCACGAACAGACGCTGTTTGCCGTCACCCATGCGATAGAGCGACATACCGTGCGGGCGAAAAGCCTGCGGCGCGGCGACCAGCGCGGGCGTGGCACGCAGCGGATCGGCGGTGAGATCGAGTTGCAGGATGGTGCCCTCGACGTCTTCGCCTTTGACCAAGGCGCGTCGATCGAGCGATGAGAGATAGGCAATGCTGCGATTACGATCGATCTGGATGTCTTCGGCGCTCGCCGTCAGCGGCAGGGTGCTACAGACGCCGGGTGTTCGCGGCGTGAGTTCGCGGAACGCGCCGCCGAACGACATGAACTCGAGCGAGAACGCGACGACGACCAACAGGAACGCCACCACCGCAATCGAAATTCTTTTTTTCCAGCTCACTTGCTCGAACCCCCAGTGGCCGATTGTAGCGCGGACTCGGCCCGCCCCAATCCCGTCATGCGATCATGGCCGCGGCGCGCAGGCCCTCGATCATCGAGGTGCGCAGCAGATAGCGACGCGCCGCGGCGGTATCGGCGGCCATGGCGCGCATTTCCGCCTGTTGCTGCGTCCGTCGTTGCGGATCCCTTTCCTCGAGTGTTTTCTTGTTGCTGATCGTCTGGGCCTGCAAATAGCGCTCGGCGACGTCGCGTCGCTGGCGATCGTAGCGATCGAGCAGAGCGTCGCTCTCTCCCCGCCAGATGCGGCCCAGACATTCGGCGAGGCTGTGTGCATCGTGGATGCCGAAATTCAGACCCATACCGCCGAGCGGATTGTTGACGTGTGCCGCGTCACCGGCGAGCAGGACGCGGCCGCGACGATAAGTCGCGGCGACTCGCTGGTGCACCGCGTAGAGGTTGGTGTGGATCACCCGACCCTCTCGGCTCTCGGGTACGAAGGCCGCGAGCCGTGCTTTCGCGCGCTCGAAATCGAGCAGCTCGTCGTCGTTTTCTTCGGGGCGCGTCGGGAAAACGCAGCGCCAGATCCCGCTGCCATCGCCGGGCACTTTGAAGGTCGCCGTCCACTCCTCAGGATCCATGGTGTAACTGCTATAGGCAAAGCCCAGCGGCTCGAAGTCGAAGGTCGTGGTGATGACGAGAAAGCGCTCCGGCCAGGTGAAGCCGCGAAAGTCGATATCCTGACTCTTGCGGACGACGCTTCGCCCACCGTCGGCCCCGACCAACCAGCGTCCGCCGAATCGGCCGCTGCGGCCGTCGGCATGCATCACCGCTACCTCGACCCCAGCGGCATGCTGGGTGACTGCGACGACTTCGACGCCGTGCAGGATCGTCGCGAGCGGCGAGGCGGCTACTCTGCGTTCCATCATCGCGACCAGCTTGTGCTGCTCGCACTGCAGTCGATACGGATAGCGGGTATCGCCCTCGAGAATCTGCAGATCGAATTCGGCCACCAGCCCTGCGCGTCGATCACGATACTGCCAACTGCGGGCGACGATGCCGCGTTCGTGCAGTTCGGCCGTGACCCCAGAGCGCTCGAGCATCTCGAGCGTGGGTGGATGATAAGTCGCTGCACGCGGGTCGGCATGCGGCCCTTCGCCGCGCTCGAGCAGCAGCACGGGTACACCGTTCTCGATCAAAAAAAGTGCGGTTGCCATGCCGGCCGGGCCACCGCCTGCCACCAGCACGCGCGCCGCATCGGTCTCGACCATCAAAAATTTTCCAGCGTGCTACCGCAGCCTGCGATCCGGTCTGCGATGCCGCCACGACGCAACGCATCCCAGTAGGTCACGGCATTGATCGCCAGCACGGGCTTGCCTAGCCAGCGTTCGGCTTCGGCACAGGTCTTGATTGCCGCGAGATTCGTTCCGACCTGCACGATCGCCTCAACGTCGTCGCCATCGAGTTTGCGCAGCGCCTCGATCACTTGCTGTCGCGTGGTATGCGCAATCTGGATGGGCGAGGGGCACTTCAGGCCGATCAAGCGCGGGATTCGGAACCCCGCTTGCTCAAAGTATTGCCGAACCTGCTCGTCGCCCCGGGGTTGGTGCGGCGTGAGCACGGCGATCGACTTGGCCTCGAGGCGGCGCAAGGCGGCGACGGTCGCCGTCGAGCCCATCGAAATGCCGACGCCGGCGCGCGCCGCAAGCGCCTGCTGCAATTCGTCCGCGGCGGCGACTCCGCCCCAGAATGCTTCGAGCGCCACACCCATGATCACGTGCGTCGGCTGACAGGTCATCACCTGATCGATCGCACTGCGCATGCCGTCACGCATCGCCTGCACGTGTTCCATGAACGCCTGCTCGGTGGTGAGCGGTCGTTCCTTGATGCTGATGCGCGCGATGTGGTTGGTGACCCCCGGGGGTCGCAGCATTTCCGACTCGGGTTGGCAGGTGGTGTTCGTCGAGGGTACGACGATCGCGATGCGTGCCCGATAGCCGAGTTGGTCGGTCATGGTGATTTGGTGCTGCCGCCGTCGATGGTGAGCGAGGTACCGGTGAGATGCGCTGCGGCCGGCGAGGCGAGAAAAGCCACGTGGGTGGCGATTTCTGCGGCCGTCGCGAGTCGTCGCAAGGCGGTCTTCTGCAAAAATCGCGTTTCCGCTTCGGCGACGCTGCAGCCCTCGCGGGCGGCGGCGGCCTGCATCAGCGTGTCCCAGCGCGATGAGCGCACCGGCCCAGGGTTCACGGCATTGATGGCGACGCCGTGGGGGCCGAGTTCTTCGGCAAGCCCGCGTACGATCGCCAGCAGTGCGGCATTGGCTGCGGCGCCCGGCAGCATGCGGGGTTCAGGCTGACGCGCGGAATTGCCGACCACCAAAACGATACGACCGCTGCGCTGCAGGACCATGCGCGGGGTGACTGCCCGCAACGCACGAATGGTGCCGAATAGTTTGATCTCGAGATTGCTGCGCCAGGCGGCATCGTCGATTTCCCAGAATACGCCGCCTTGTGCAGCGCCCGCTGCACTGATGAAGACGTCGATGCCGCCGAGTTCCCGTGCGGCCTGCTCGATGGCGCGATCGGTGGAGTTCGCCTCGGACAGGTCGCATTCGATGGCCGCATGAGTGGTTGCCGCTGCAAGTTCGCCAGCGAGCTCGGCGAGTGCGTCCCGGCTGCGTCCGAGCAAGGCGAGCCTTGCGCCTTCGGCGGCGAGTTGCGCCGCGATGGCACGACCCAAGACACCGTTGGCACCGCAGAGCACGACCCGCTGCCGGGCTAGTCCAAGATTCATGAGTCAGCTGCGGCGACGCGCGAGTGCCGCGCCGGCGCCGAGCGCGCGCAGCTTGCCGCGGGCGAGCTCGGCCGAGAGCGGCGCCATGCCGCAGTTGGTACAGGGCAGCAGGCGCGATTTCTCGACGTGTCGCGTCGCTTCGAGAATATTGTGCGCAACTTCCTCTGCGCTTTCGAGTTTTCCGGGCAACACCTCGATCGCGCCGACCAGCAATTCTTTGTCGGGCAGCAGTCGCAACACCTCGTGGGGTACGCGGGAGCCAGCGAATTCCAGCGACACCTGCCGCACGCTGCTGGCATTGATCCACGGAAAAATTCGCTCGTATTGGCGCCACTGATCGCCCAGCGATTCCTTCCAGCGGATATTGGCTTCGATGCCGTAGCCGTAGCAGATATGCACGGCCGTGGTGACCGACAGTCCCTGCATCGCCCGTTCGAGTGCCGGCAGTCCCCAGTCGCGTACTTCGTCGATGAACACGTTGAATGCTGGCTCGTCGAACTGGATGACATCCGCTCCGGCGGCAACCAATTCTTTGGCTTCGGCGTTCAGCAATTCGGCGAAGCGCATGGCCATGTCTTCGCGACGGCCGTAGTAGCCGTCGGCGAGCGTGTCGCAAATGGTCATCGGGCCGGGCAGCGTGACTTTGAGCCGGCGCGTGGTTTGGGCGCGCATGTACGCGGCGTCGGCGGCGTGGATGGCCTTGGGTCTTGCGAGGGGCCCCGTGACCGTGGGCACGTCGGCCTCGTAGCGATTGTTGCGGATGCCCATCCGCGTCTTGCGATTCCAGTCGATGCCCTCGAGTTGTTCGAGGAAGCCGTGGACGAAATGGATGCGGAACTGCTCGCCGTCGCCGACCACGTCGATGCCGGCCGCTTCTTGCTCGCGCAGCCACTCGAGCGCCGCACGCTCCTTGCCGTCTTGCAGGGCTTGGCCTTCGAGACGCCAGGTAGGCCAAAGTTTTTCGGGTTCGGCGAGCCAGTCGGGTTTGGGCAGGCTGCCTACGGTGGTGGTTGTGAACACCGTGGAATCTTAACCACGGACGCCGCCGACCCGAGTCGGGGGTGACGGCATGCTCACCTAGTGGAGTCGTCCGGGGTGGAGCGGACCTGGCGATCCGCTCCACCCGGAACATCCTTGGACGGGTGTATCCCTACATCCGGACTTCCGTGTCCGGGACGGCACCCCGGACGGGGCGCCGTGTCCATCGAAAGAGTTGCTTTAGTTCGGCAGCAGCACGCTGTCGACGGCAACCACGACGCCGTTGGTGGCGTTGAAGTCACCGGTCACGCGGGCGCCATCGACGCGCAGGCGACCACGGACGAGTTCGAACTTCACGTCCTCGCCGGCGACCGTTTTGGCGCTGCGGGTACGCTTCATGTCGTCGGACTCGAGAGCCTTGCCCGGGACGACGTGGTTGGTGAGCAGCTTGACCAGCTGGTCCTTGTTCTCGGGGCGCAGCAGCGCCTCGAGCTGGGCTGGCGGCAGCTTGGCGAAGGCTTCGTCGGTCGGCGCGAAGATCGTCACCGGACCGTTGCCGGTCAGAGCGTCTTGCAGGCCGGCGACCTCGATGGCCTTGGCGAGAGTGGTGAAGTTGCCTTTCTCTTTGGCAACATCGAGAACGTTGGCCGTTCCGCTGGCTTGGGCGGCAACGGCGGCGAGCCCCAGAAGGGCGGCAGCGACGGTGGCCTTGGCGTTGATACGATTCATGTCAGTACTCCGTAAGTTTTGGCTTGAGGCGTACCGCGATCCTGCGTACGCAACCTTTCGACGGGCGTGATAGTGACAGGCGACCCCCTTTCTGTCAAGATCTTGTACAACCAATGGCTGGACAGAAGCTGAACAAACCATGAACAGGCTCGCAACCACATCGGCGGCTGGGCAATTCACCATCAAGGCGGTGGCGCAGGCGACCGGCCTGTCGGTCGAAACGCTGCGTGCCTGGGAGCGCCGGTACGAGGTGGTGACGCCCCAGCGAGATTCGGCCGGCCGGCGAACGTACTCCGCGGCCGACGTCGCCCGGCTGCGCCTGTTGCGTACCGCGACCGAGCTCGGTCATACCATCAGTCGCCTTGCGAGGTTGGACGAGGACGAACTCGCCAAGCTGGTCGCCGATTCCGGTGGTCAGGCCCGACCGGGCCCGAGCCGCGGCCAGTCCTACGTCGAGCGCGCCATCGACGCGACCGAGCACTCCGACCCCTCGGGCGTCGAAGAGGTGCTGACTTCGGCCGTGGCGCTGCTGCCCCCCAACGAGGTGGTGAACACCGTGCTGGTCCCGCTAGTCCGCGAAGTCGGCGAGCGCTGGCATCGGGGTGACGTCTCCATCGCCCAAGAGCACATGGTCACCGACATCGTACGTCGGCTCATCATCAGCGTCTCGCGCGGTTATCTGCGCTCCGACAACGGGCCTTGCCTGGTACTCGCCACGCTCTCCGGCGAGCGCCACGAACTCGGCATCCTGATGTGCAGCTGGCTCGCTGCGACACGCCGTTTCCGCACTCATTATTTGGGCGTCGACGTGCCCCCCATAGAAATCGCCCGCTTCGCGCTCGAGGTCGATGCTCGTGCCGTACTGGTGTCGCTCGTCATGCCTGAAAACGAGGTGCCGGTCCTCGAACAATTGCGCCAACTGGCCGACCACCTGAGCGGTCGGTGCGAGGTGTGGATCGGTGGCGTGGCGGCTCGCATGGTCGCGGCCGACGAACTGCCCGCCGGATGCCTGTTGCTGCCCACCGGTCACGATTTCGAACAGCGTCTCGATCTGCTCGCCGCGCAGCACTTCTCCTAAGACCCGGGGCCCAACCGGACCTTGATCACGGTTCGGTTAATTTTTGTCATGAACCTTTGGTTTTCAGCCACAAGAGGCCTATATTCGCCGTATGAGCGCGTCGAGTCTGGTCAAGGGTGGCATCAAACTTTTGGTACTAGCCGTGACCGCCGTGCTTGCGGCCTGCGGTGGCGGCGGTGGCAGCAGTTCCACCAGCGTGATCGCGACCCCGACGGCGACCGCCCCACCGATCAGCAAGGCCGAGGCCTTCCGATTTTTGAATCAAGCGACCTTTGGCGCCACCGAAGCCGAAGCCAACCGCCTGATCGCACTCGGCGACTCCAACAACGCCTATTCGCGCTGGATCGATCAGCAGATCGGTCGCGAAGCCAGCTTGCTGTTGCCTGCGGTCGAGGCGGCCTATCCCGATCCGATCCCGACCAACTTCAACATCGCCGTACTCAACAACAACCGCCTCGAGCAATGGTTCTCTAACGCGCTACGCGGCGAGGACCAGCTCCGGCAACGCGTCGCTTTCGCACTCTCTGAAATCTTTGTCGTGTCGCAGGTGGGCGCACTGCTCAACTTGCCCAATGCCACGGCTGACTTCCACGACATGCTCGCTCGCGGCGCTTTCGGCAATTTTCGTACGCTGCTCGAGAACGTCACGCTGCATCCGGCGATGGGTATCTACCTGTCGATGCTCGGCAATCAAAAGGCAGTGGCCAACACCAATTTACGGCCCGACGAGAACTACGCGCGCGAGATGATGCAGCTGTTCAGCGTGGGTCTCGTGCAGCTCAACATCGACGGTACGATCCGCAACGACGCCAGCGGTCAGCCCTTGCCGACCTACAACCAGGACACCATCGAAGGCTTCGCGCGGGTCTTCACCGGTTGGAAGTGGGAATGCCCAACGACTTTGCCCATATGCACCTTCGCGACGACGCGTCCGCAATTCGCTCCAGTCGCCGGCTACAACCAGGTGCTGCCGATGCGTCTGTACCCCGACTTTCACGAGACGGGTACGAAGCTCGTCCTCAACTATTCAGGTGTTGCGCTCCCCAACGCGACCATCCCGGCGGGTCAATCGGGCGCGCAAGATTTGAAGGATGCCCTGGACAACGTCTTCAACCATCCGAACGTCGGGCCGTTCATTTCCAAGCAACTCATCCAGCGGTTGGTGACCAGCAATCCGTCGCCTGCCTACGTGCAACGCGTCGCCGAGAAATTCAACAACGATGGCGCCGGTCGGCGCGGTAATCTCGAAGTGGTGGTCAAGGCGATTCTGCTCGACACCGAGGCACGAAGTGCCGCGAGCGGCACGGCAACTGCGAGTGCTGGCAAGCTCAAGGAGCCGCTGCTTCGTCTCACGCAGTTCTGGCGCGCCTACGAGGCAACCTCGCGCTCAGGTCGATTGGGCTCCGCGACCAATTTTACGGGCGGCGTCGGCGCAGTCTTTGGTCAGGCGCAGGGCAGTTCACCCTCGGTGTTCAATTTCTTCAGCCCTTTCTATGCGCCGCCGGGTGAGATCGCCGATTCGGGTCGCGTGTCGCCCGAGATGCAGATCGCCACCGAATATTTGAACACGCAGATAGCAAACTTCTTCTGGACTCAAGCGGTGTCGCGCACCCATACGGCGACCACCCTCGCGACTGACATCATGTACATCAACACCGCCGACGAACTCGTGGTGGCGAACGACAGCGAGGCACTCATCAACCGCGTCGCCGAGCGTCTCTTGGGCGGATCCGGACAGATCTCTGCCACGCTCAAGGCGCAGGCCAAAGCGCAGATCGAACGCACCGTCGTGCCAGCAACCAACCCCGCCACGGCGCTCGCGACCCGGACGGCAGACGCCATTTTCTTTGTGACGACCTCGCCCGAGTTCGCGCTGCAACGCTGAGCAGATGGAGTCTTCATGAATCGCCTTCGACGCAAGTTCATCAAGGCCGCTGCTGCAGGCGGTGTTGCCTACGCTTTCGGGCGTACCGCGGGCACGGTGCACGCCCAGATGGCGGGTACGGGCGGCTTCGCCGACTACAAGGCGCTCGTTTGTCTTTTCCTGTTCGGGGGCAACGATTCCTGGAACATGGTCGTGCCGACGAGCACAGCCGAGTACAACGCCTACTCACGCTCACGCGGCGGCGGTACGACATCGAGCCTCGCCGTGGATCGCGCTTCGTTGCTGCCGATTTCTTTGCCGGGACAAGTTTCGGGCGATCCTGCTTATGGTTTTCACCCGAGCATGACTGGAGCGCGCGATCTCTTCAACGAAGGCAAGCTCGCGGTCATGGCCAACATCGGACCGCTCATTCGTCCGACTACGAAGACGCAGTACCAGACGGCGGGTACCACCGGCCACGCGTTGCCGCCGCAACTGTTCTCGCACAACGATCAGCAGGACCAGTGGCACAGCTTGCGCGGGCGGACGACGCTGAAGTCGGGTTGGGCCGGCAGAGTCGCCGACGTACTCAATGCGCAGGCCGGCAACCAGGGCTTGTCGGTCAACGTGTCGCTTGCCGGTCAAACTTATTTCCAGGCCAGTGAAATCGCCAAGCCGTACGTGATGGGCGCCACCGGCCCGACGCAGTTCGCGGCCTTCCCGACCACCGGTGCGGGCCCTCTGCGCCGCCAGTCCTTCGAGTCGGTGCTGACGGCGACCATGGGATCCTCTTCAAACACGATGTACGAACGCGCCTACGCCAGCGTGCAGCAGCGCGCAGCGCAGTTTGCCGATCGTGTCAGCACAGCGATCGCCAGCGGTTACAGCTTCAATGCGCTGCCGAACACCGGCACACTGTCCTCGCTGCAACAACAGCTGCGCACGGTGGCGAAGATCATCTCGGTACGGCAGAGCCTCGGGCTCTCTCGACAGATATTTTTCGTCTCGACGGGTGGTTTCGATCAGCACGACGATCTCGTGCGCGATCAGCCCGGTCTACTCGCCAACATCAGCAGTTCCGTGAAGATGTTTCACGACTCGATGCGCGAGATCGGCATGGAGAACAACGTCACGCTGTTCACGCATTCCGATTTCGGTCGCACGCTCACCTCCAACGGTGACGGTTCCGATCACGCTTGGGGTGGCATCCAGCTGGTTGCGGGCGGCGCAGTTCGCGGCGGGCGTTTCTATGGGGCTTACCCGCTGCTCGAAACCAATGGCGCCTGGGACGTCGGTGGCGGACGCATCATTCCGACCGTGTCGGCAGATCAGTACGCGGCTACGCTCGCGAGCTGGTTCGGCGTCGGCGATGCCGACCTCGTGAAGGTCGCGCCCAGCATCAACAATTTCGCGGCACGCAATCTCGGCTTCATGGTTTGAAGGCGCGCGCCACGAAGCGCGCAACGCCATCGCCGGCGGGCCAAGGGCTGCGCTCGCTGGCCACGACCGCGGGACCGCTGATCACGCCACAGTGATAACGCGCTCGGCCTGCGTCCACCCAAAGCTCGTCGGCTTCGGCAATTACCGCACCCCAGTGCCGATCGACCAAGCGAAATCGATCCATCCTGACCTCGAACCAAAGATTGCGGTGATGCGTAACTCGTCTGACTTCGAGTACGTGCGTGGCCGCGCCCGCGGTCGGCTCATCGGTCGCGGTGATCACCCGACCCGGAAACCGCGCCTGCAATGCGCCGAACCACGGTGGTGGCGCGCCCTGGATATCCAGCACGATGAGCGGCACGTCTATTCTTTCCCGGGCGCGGTAATCGGGTTCGGCGTAGGCCTGGCATAGCGGCTCGAGGTGTGCTGCGCCCGCCCAGCCCCATGCCGCCACGCCGAGCGGTACGCTCGCAGGCACGGCGAGCGCCCACAGACAATTGCGTATCCAGCGACGACGTCGACCCTCGCCCTCGAGACGAATGACGTCGGCCAATGCGAGCAGCAGCAGCGATGCCGGAACCGCCGCAATGGTGAA
>Ga0129333_10005960_pt1 | contig 11495 bp, 16 predicted proteins | sample CPB6_08_DNA_FD_94474 | JGI IMG/M metagenome (GOLD analysis project Ga0129333, IMG submission 94474) | Freshwater to marine salinity gradient microbial communities from Chesapeake Bay, USA - CPBay_Sum_0.6_0.8_DNA | ecosystem: Environmental > Aquatic > Marine > Coastal | place: USA: Chesapeake...
ACCAGCATACCCAAGACCTCTTAAAAATGCTCCAGTTCCTCCACCACCTGATACAGAAGTTCCACCACCTCCAGATCTCCAAGTGGATGGATTACCAATATCAAAATTGGATCCAAGTCCTCTACTCTTAAAGAAATTATTGAAATGCTTTCTTAATTGATAAACTGGATCCAAATCCCTGCTAGGACCCCTACCCTCACCTGGATCACTACCAACTAATCCACCACCTGCAGCATAAGCAGTTCCACCAAGTATTCTAGGTTTATTTGTTCCACCACCAGAAGCATTCATCGCTTCCAGAGTATCCAAACCAATTTTTTTAACTGCTCCAGCAGACATTACAAATTCACCATCACTCAGCATTGCTGGAATTTTGTCGATTCCCTTTTCTCCACTTACAAATCCACTAACCATTTGCTGTGGTTTTCCAGATCCAAATGCTCCACCAAGAAGCATACCCAAAGGACCAAACATAGCGCCCATACCAGCGCCACCCATCATACCTTTAAAGTTAAACCCGCCGCCGCCAAAAGCTGGGAATCTCGATCTTACTCTTCCTCCACCAGAAAAACCTTGAGTTTGTTGTTGATTATTACCACCTCCCTTAAGTGTGTTACTTAAAGCAAGTGTTCCACCAGCAACAACTGCAGTCTCTAATCCAGCAGCAAGAAGTTTTCCTTTACGTCCTCCAAGAAAACCTGCAGCCTTGGATAAGAAACCACCTTTACCACCAATACCTGCTTTTACTGCGAGTGAAGCAGTTACTGCCGCAAGTTTGATAGCACTTTTAATAACGAGAGATATTAATCCCCTAGCAAACTTACCAAGAGAAGTACCAAATACAATATAAAGTGATAATAATGTTGGACCCCAATGACTAAAGAAACGAATAACTGATTTAATCTTATTCTGATTACTCGCATCTCCCATCCAATCGAGTAATTTAAATAAAATTCTCCCTAAGATTGTTTTAATTAAAAAATTAAGAATCGTATCCCAAATAGATTTAACTGGAGCCAATAAAGAGGAAACCGCTTTACTAATTGCCTGTAATGGTTTTTCTAAAGAAGATTCTCTTTCACCTCTTTTCTTCCCTTCCGCTCCCTTTCTATTTTTTTCACTTAAAGATTTTTGAAATTTTAACTGATTAGATAATATTGATTCTATAGATTCTACACTTTTTCGTATTGCAGAAACGTTCTCTTCTAACTTACTAGATCCCGCAGTAGTTTTTATTGTTTCAGCTATTTTTTGATCAGTTCCAGATGTTCCTGGTAAAAGTTTTTGTGGGGATATAATATTTTTTTGATTAAGAATATACTTATTATTAGTAACTTTAATAGGTCCAGTTTTTGCTTTTACATTGACCTTCTTAGTTTTAACACTAAATCTACCACTTTTTCCTTTAACTCTTTTAAATTCATTTGTTATAAGTTCAACTTCTTCCGTAGCCATCTTAGTCTTAGGCATTCTGCCTTTGACCATGACTTCTTTTAGAAGAGTTAAATATGTATCATAATCTAAGTCAAAAACATCTTCCAAGCCAAGAAGTCTCAGAATCCTTGCATCGATTTGTTCTGAGACATTCTTAGATTTTGGATTACCAACCGCCATTAGTTACTGCCTGTTGTTTTGAATTTTCTTCCTCGATATGCTGACGAAGCATTTCAACGTAGATATCCCTTTCCCAAGGTATCATATTCTCAACTTCCCATAGTGAATATTTATGGAACTGAACCAAAGAAAATGTGAGTTTATAATAACTCTCCAAGTCCATATGGACTAGGGCTATGCGAAAAAACTGGAAAGACCCTCCAGAACGACTTCGCTCTCTACATCAGTAACTGGATTTTTAACATTAATTGTATGAGATAATTTAGGCATCGTATCAAAAAATTGCTCAATTTGTTTGAACTGCATTGAGTTCATTTGCTCAAGAAAATCCAAAATTTCTTTTTTTGTTACATCACTAGAATCCCATACTTCCTCTTCGGTGTAAATCTTATCTACACATGAAGCAATTAAATCGAAGGATTGTTCAATATTATTTTCTTTAGATAAGTCAAAGTTACTCTTAATAAACTGATCAAGAGATGGATATTTCATGTCCATTGAAATATCATCGTCAACTTTAATTAATTTTGAATGATTCTCATTCTTCGCAACTTTAATATCATCAAGATTAATTTTAACATTTACTGAAGTATCACCATCATCTGGACAAATAATACTAACTTCAACTTCTTCTCCAACTGACTTACCACGAACGTTCAAAAACAAATATTCGATATCAAAGGTTGGTAGAGTTTCAACTTTAATTCCTTTGGTAAGAACGCAATTTTTAATTACGGTTTTAATAGCAGTACTAATTTGTTTTGTATCTTCACTTTCTAAAGCTAAAACAAGAAGTTTCTCTTCTCTAACAAGAAAAGGTCTGTATTGAATTGTTTCTCCAGTTGAAGGCAATTCCAATTCATACTTTGGTGTAGAAATCTTAGGTAAAGGCATAATCTCCTTATGATAAAATCATGTAAATTTATTTATAGGGGTTGTGACAGGTTAAAAACTGTCCACCATAAGCACAGAGTCCCCCAAAGTACATTATAATATACACAGTTCAAAAAAATCAAATGGTCAAAACCGCACTTAGAGCAACTATCCTAGGAAGTGCATCTATTATCGTATTGTGTTTTGGTTGGTATACCGTCTGGGGAGAGGGCAATAACAAAGGAGATTATTGGACTGCTTATGATTTGGATAGGGTTTGCATCCAAACTCAAAATCCTGATTCTTGGGCTTGCTATCGAGCAGAGATTCATCGCCAGAATGCACTTGAACTTGCTGACTGGGGAATGAAATGCGGTCTAATTGGAACTGTAGCAACAGTTGGTTTAGGTCTACTTAACAAAAAAGAAAAATGAAAAGAGGGTCTTCGGACCCTCTTTTTTATGCAAGAATGTTTGCTCCAGTTGTTCCTGCAGCGCCCCTTCCCAACTGATCACGAACTCCAAATTGATCCAATGCTGGATTTCCGATGTTAAGGAAATCGTTAGAAACTGTGCCTGCTGGTAAATTATTAGGAACAATATTAGGACTTAATGGATTAAAGTCAGAAGGTAGATTGAATTTACCTGCAGTATCGACTCCAAATGTACCAAGCTCTGGATTTCCTGGCGAAAGTCCTGGACCAGATGCTTGAGGAACATTTTGACTTGGAGAATTCAAAATAATATATCTGGTATATGCAAAAGATACAGTTACTTTCAATAATGATGCACTATCATAACTTACTGGTATAGAATTAATGCTAGTTGGAAACGCTTGCATAAATCTATAAATCATAGGTTTTGATTTATACCCACCACCTCGATTTCCATATTTAGATCCAAGATCTTTCTCAAACTTTGTAATAAAAATATCAGTTTTATATAAATTTGGCCAATTCATTCGGTAACTATAAGTTGGTCCATCATACCCACGAGCATATTGCTCACCAACTACATACCTCATCCACGCTTCAAAGACTCCAATTTGGAAATATTCAGTATCTACAATAAAAGTAAAATCTGCCTTATCATCATACAATCTTCTATAAGCACTTCTTTCAGTTACTCCAGTGAAATCATTGTTCATTTCATGAGTAGCAATGCTTGATCCTGGAAGGGAAGCCTCCATACATGTTAATAGAAGTCTATCCGTATCATTTTTTCCAGGGTAGGTTAAATTTTGAGGCAGCATAAAATAGCACTCAAAATTAGAAGTTGTCGCTGGTTGAAGTAATTTTGCTTTAAAATCAGAAACTGTTCTTGGTTTTGGTGGTGTTGGTCTAACCATCTATAAATATTTTTATTATTATATAGTATGTATGGGAGAAAGTATAAAAAGTAGATACAAACCATCTTTTCCCAAAAAATATAAAGGGGACCCGAATAATATTATTTGCAGAAGTAGTTGGGAAAGAAGATTTTGTGTTTGGTGCGATTTGAACGAAAGTATACTTGAGTGGGGAAGTGAAGAATTGTGGATACCATATGTTTCACCAGTCGATGGGAGAGTACATAGATACTTTCCAGACTTTATCATGAAAGTGCAAGATAAAGATGGTAAGATCAAAACTTATATCATCGAAGTAAAACCCAAAAAACAAACTTTACCTCCAACAAACACCCCAAAAAGAAAATCAAAAACTTGGTTACATGAAGTTAAGACTTATGCAGTCAATCAAGCAAAGTGGAAAGCGGCATCAGAATTTTGTAAAGACAGACTTTTAGAGTTTAAAGTTATCACAGAGGACGAACTAGGAATCCGATGAACAGAATTCAATCAATTAAAAACAATATCAGCAGCTTTCAAAATCCAGATGAAATGAGAAGAGAAATATTTAATGTTTTATCGGAACATGATAAAGTACCAGAAGTGGGAAAATATTATACATTCATACATACACCAAAAGAAAAACAATTAATATATGACCAATATCCACTAGTAGCAACAATGAAAGTATCCGATTGGGGATTTGGTGGTCTCAACTTTCACTGGAAGCAAAATAGAAGTTATTCTTGGAATTCAATCAAAAGTAATTTTCACGTCGTAAAACAAAATGAACTCGAAGATTTAATGAGTCTACAATATGAACAATATCGTCTAAATAATTGGTAATAGAAAAAAATTTTTATTCTTCATGGCTGATATACCTACCCCTGATGGATATTCTACAACTAGTAAGCCAGGAGAGTATAGATCTGAGTGGAAATCTCCAGGTGGTCAAACTTTAGTTAATGTGACTAATGCGAAGACTGGAGAAAGATGGTTATATGGAAAAAGTCCAATACCAGGAGGTGGAGACGTTCCACTTTCATATACAAATGCAAATGGAGTAACTTCAATTACAAATAAAGATAATTATAAAGTTCTTGGGGCAGATGCTGAAAAAATAGAAAATTTAAACAAACAACAATCTATATCACTTATCAATCAAGTTTCAACCGCTGAAGATAAAGCACAAATAAAAAATACTAACCCTGGGTTGAAAAGTGGAGTTAAAGATGGACCACCACCTTCTCAAGATAGCTCAGGTGCAGATGCAGAAGGATCTTTTGATGCTTCACAAATGAAAGATATCAATGTAACACTTGCAGATAATCCAAGCACCAGAAAAGCATATGGTAATCTACAGTATCCAGTAGGAATGGATATCAGTAACCAAGATCATATAAAATTCACAATGCTAAAATATGAGGCAAAACCTCTTCAAGCATCAAAAATTGCAGAAGGTACTGGTTTTGGTACTAGAAATAGTAATCGTTCTCCAATGGGAACTGTAATTCTACCAATCACTGGACCAATTTCAGATACTAATACTGCAGATTGGTCTTCATCCAATATTAGTGCAGTACAAGCAATGGGAGCATCAGCATCCGCAGATATGATTCAAAATGGACTTGGAGAAGGTGCATCTGCTGCAGCAAAGGATTTGGTTTCTTTAGTCGGAAGTCAAAAAGGAGATCTTCAAAAAGCAATTTCTGTATCATTTGCAGGTGAAGCAGTTGGAGCGCAAAATTTACTTGCTAGAACCTCTGGTGCAATTCTAAACCCAAACATGGAATTGCTCTTTAATGGTCCACAGTTAAGACAGTTCTCATTCACATTTAGAATGACTCCAAGATCTAAAGATGAAGCAGAACAAGTGAGAAAAATTATTAGATTTTTTAAACAAGGTATGTCTGTTAAAAGAGGTGCATCTCAGTTGTTTCTGAAAGCACCAAATACATTTAAAGTGCAGTATATTAATAAAGCTAAAGATCACCCTTATATTGGTAAAGTTAAGGAATGTGCTCTTCTTAGTTGTGGGGTAAACTATGCTCCAGATGGAACTTACATGACTTATGCAGAGATTCCATCTATGACTGCATATGAAATGACTTTATCATTCACTGAACTTGAACCAGTTTATGATGATGAATATGGTAATGACGATAACAACGTAGGTTACTAAAAATGTCTAAACCCTATTTCCGCCAAGTCCCAAATTTCGAATATGTAAATCGAAATGCAGATAGAAAAAGTTTATCTGACTATGTTACTGTAAAAAATCTTTTTAGAAGGGCAAAACTAAGAGAGGATATTTTTAATGATCTCTCATATTTTACTAAGTATAATATTATTGGAGATGATAGACCAGACAACATTGCATATGAACTTTACAATGATCCCACTTTAGATTGGTTAATTCTTTTAGCAAATAATATTGTTAATGTTCAATCAGAATGGCCAATGACTCAGGATGCTTTTTTCAAATATATTGATTCAAAATATAGTTCACTAGACAAAGCGTATGAAACTAGTCATTATGAAACTATTGAAGTTAAAAACTCATTAGGAGAAGTAGTTTTACCCGCTGGTCTTACAGTAGATAGAAACTATCAATTCTATTATTATGATAGAGGTCTAAAGATAGATGCTATTGCATCGAATATCACTGCACCAGTAACTTATTATGATCTAGAATATAAAAAAGAAGATAATAAAAGAAATATCTTTGTACTAAAATCAAAATACTTATCCGTTGTTTTCAATGATCTCGAATCTATTATGCCATATAAAAAAGGTTCCGATCAATATGTGAACGAAACCTTAAAAACTGCTGATAATATCAGACTTTACAATTAACTTTCTGCAAGTTTTTGAAAGTAACTGAGAGCATCATCTTCATCTTCATCAACATTTGAACTCAGGTTATTAAGTTCTGCGCGAAGATTACTTGGAACTGGAGGAGCAGACTTACTGCGGGCATATGAATCTTCTAGTTCTTTCATAACTTGGTCTTCTTTAGAAGAAGTTTGAACATAAGATTCATACTCTTCATCCTCCTGAATTGCAGAAGTATAGTTAGAAGTTTTTTGTCCCAAAACATACTTCAAACGCTTCTCAAGATCATCATATGACTTGAACTGGTCTGGAGCAACAATTGCAGAAAGAGAATATTGCTTTTTCCATAGTGCTTCAAGAGCATCATCATCACTGAGAAGAGGATTCATAGCATCAAACTCAGATTTATCGTAATTCCAATAACCATCGACTTTACGAATCTTCAGTTTAAAGTTTGCACCCTGCCAGAAGTCAAAAGGATTGATAGGAGTTTCATCTTCAAATTCTGGTTGCATTGCAGCCATGATCTTATCAAAGATCTTCTTACCATACTTGAAAAGAAATACTTTACCTTCGTTCTGAGGATTGGCGGGATCTTTCAGAACGTAGATGTTAGAATAGTACGAAAGCTTTCGTTTTTGCTTGCGAACAACTTCTTTGTCCTTATCACTACCGCTGTTCCAGAGTTCACGATTATACTCGGAAACAGGATCTTTTTGACCAATAGTAGTCAAAGAGTTTTCAATATACCATCCACCAGGACCTTGAAATCCATGGGAATACATTTTGACCCACGGGATTTCTTCTCCTTCTGGAGCAGGGAGAAAACGAATAACGGCATAACCATTACCAGTTTTATCCATTTCGGGTTTCCAAAGGCGCTCATCTGCACCATTGGAAGTTGTTGTACTCATCTTCTCTACTTCTTTAACTAGTTTCTGAGTAAGAGAACCAAGAGAAGATTGCTTTTTAAGGTCTGAAAAAGACATTGGATTACCTCGGATTAATCGGATTCGGCTTTTGTGTACTTCGATAGTCTATCAAAAAACTCAAGATTTGTCAATCTGCTCCTTCATTGCATTGATCATTTTATTCATATCATTGAATATGATTGAAATATCAATATGTGATGGAAGTCCCATCATACGAGCAGAATCAAGAATACGAGATTTCATTTCCTGAGCTTCTGGATCATCAGAAAGACTTAAACGAGTGTATAGAACATTTTGCTTTTCCAAAAGTCTTTGCAAAAGATTAACATGATGAAGTTTATCCTCCTTATTCATAGAAGGAAATTTAAAGACACTTTGATAGACTTGTTCTTGAAGATCTGAAATTTCAGCCATCTCTGATCGGACGACATCAGATTCAAAGAAACTCATAAAATACACTCCTTAAGTATTTTTTTGAATCGAAATACATCAATATTTAGGAAGGGATTGTATTTTTTCAATTTTAAGCTGACGGTTTCCCACACTGGATCATCTAGTTTTTTATCAAAATTAGTCTTAAATCCTAAAATTTTATCCAATATAAGAAACGTTTCTATTGAAATATTACCCTGAAAATATTCTTTTAAAATTTGAGGATGTCTATTTCCCTCAAGTTTAAACATATCGTCAAAATTTTGTTTACTCAAGGTTGAGCAAACTTCCTGTTTAAAAATATAAGAAAGAGATTGTACTTTTTTTGTCCATTGCATATAACGATCTTCACCATCTCTTATAATTTCACCAATCCAGAGATTTTGAGGATCGTCGCAATATGCAAAATTAGAAACAAAAAATTCTTCTACTTCTTTATCTGTTTTTTGTCTAGAAATTTTTTCGAACCAAAATCTATCCTTTCTCTTATAAAAGGATTGCAAACTTGCTCTAGTTTTACCACAATACTTATGATAGTCGTAACTATCTTTAGTAAAATGATTTTTAAGAGCAAGATATGTCTTATAGCAATCAAAAGGCATCATTCAAAAAAAGTAATATAGGGATTTTTTGGCGGAATTTTTTTTCGACCAAAAATGGATTAAAAGATCAATTTTGCTCTGGAAGTTCTTTTTAAGAAGTTTAACTCCATTGCATCATACTTAATCTTTTCCTTTAGAGGTTTTGAAATTAGTTTAGGAACTGACTCCAAATCTATATTATTCTGTTCACAAAAATAAATGATCGCATCGATATAGTTCATGTCCGAATTAACGCACACCAACTTCTCAATTTCTTGAGAGAACTTTGCAGAACAAAGAAACTTTTGTTCCAAAACTTTTTCTAGTTCTAGTTTATCCTCCATACCTTTCCATTCGATGTTGAACAAACTCTCTAATATATTGGGTGAGTAATTTGATGTACTTTGATTTATCGTACTCTTCATAAACAACGCATTCTCCACTTTCGCAAGACATTAAAATTACAAGTTTTTTGACTGAAATACCAGTCAGTTCGTAAAACATACACGCATATGCGGCTGCTTGAACGAAATAATGCTCAATCCATTCTTTGGGTTTTGGTTTCTTTGATGTTTTAAAATCAATAATTGCAAGTTCCCCTTCGTATTCTGCAATACAATCTACAGTTCCAGCTACACCGAGAACTTTACTATACAGAGAACTTTCTAGTGCATAGATATTATTTATCTTATTTAATTCTTGGAATGCAATCTGAAATAACATCTCAGATATTGGAAGAACATTAGATGGACGACGAAGATTTTTAAGATGATACTCTACAAGAGTGTGCATGTCTGTACCACGACTTGTAGCTTGTTTTGTAATCTTATCTGCTTTCTCTTCCCCTACTTTTCGTCTCCATTCAGCAAAAAACTCACGATTTTTATGACTTGTTACTGAAGTGATAGAAACTAATTTCAAGGGTTCCTCTTCATTAGGAACCCTATAAAATCGAATACCATCAATTGTTTCACGCTCAAGAACAGGAAGTTCAATATCGATATGATTAAACATTAGAGATTAAGTTCAGTTTTAGCAATAATATATTCTTTAACAATACCAGAACGTACAATATCTTCAATACCAAATTCAATAATATCAAACGAAGGCATTGCTCTAAGAATACTCATAAAATCAATGATACCATTCCTTTCATTAGTTTTTGTTAGGTCGGATTGAGTCGCATCACCACAAAAACAAATCTTGGAATTCTCACCAACTCTTGTAATTATACTATCAAGTTCATGAAAATTCAAGTTTTGAAATTCATCTACGATAATAATTGCATTATCAAGAGTTGTTCCACGAAGAAATGAAGTTGACCAGAACTTAATAGTCTCCTGAGCTTTTAAGTTTCCATAAAGCATTTCGAAAGATGCATCGTCAGGCATACTAAACATGTACTTAACCATGTTTTTGTATGGAATTTGATACAGTGAAGATTTGTCTTCATGATCACCAGGAAGGAAACCAATTTCTCTTGTTGCTACTAAAGATCTAACGATATAAACTTTTTCATATGGAGACCTTTCATCAAGGACATCTTGAAGCGCATTGTATAGAGTAATAAATGTTTTACCTGTTCCTGCACATCCATATGCTACAAGATGTTTTCCCTTTGAATAAGAATCGAAAAGTTGCTTTTGGTTATCAGTTAAGGGATCAATCTCTAAAAGTAAATCAGCGTTAACTGGTTTTTTTCTTTTCATCTGTTTTGCAGTCATTCCAACACCAATGGGTTGATCTGAGGTTCTTTTTCTTCTTGCCATGTTAGATAGGTTTTACGTTTGATCCAGGGACTTTTGAGACTCTATGAAGAACATCGTTCCATCCAGGTTTGCTCTTCACAAGCCTGTCATAGATTTCTCCGACTTCTCCAGAATTGGGACATGTTGAAGGATCGCTCCAATCTCTATCCCACTCTGGATTGTCAATTTTCCACTGGTCCCAATCATGAACACTCATATTGACTTCTTTTTGTTCACCAGTAACTTTATTAATCACAGGATATGTAGCCATAAATCTCTACTAATATAAGAATATTTATTCAATGATAATGGATGGTTGATCTACACATTCTGGACAATTTTGACGAGTCCAACCAAGTGCTTCAGACACAGCAGGAAACTCACAGGTAAAAATACAACGAACTGCTTCTGCAATTTCCATGTGTTCTTTCTGAGTTCCATGTGCTGAACGGAGATCAATGTAATGTATCCATGACCTCACGGATCCCGTCATATAGAGGCGTGTAGGGGTCGCTAAGGGCAATACAAACCTTGCACACTCCTTTGCTACCCCAGCTTCTAAAAGACGATTATAGAGTCTTAGAGAGTGCTCAAAATGAACACGAATATCTTCACCCAAAACTAGTTTCAAATAATCAGGAATATCATCAATTGAGTTTTGACGATTTTTATCATCCTGCCTACGGAGTTCAGGTAAAGGAATAGACTTACCAAGAAGAGTGCTATCAGCATATCGTTGTGAAAATTCCTGATATGTGAAAGAACGATGTCGCAAAATTTGTGCTGCAATTCCCCTCGTAGTATTAATTTCTACAGTCATTGAAGCTTGTTCAAAAATACTCCAATGTTGATGTTGAATACAGTACTTTAGAAGTCCAGAAAACTTTTCATTATCTTGGTTTGCTGGATTAGAAACACGAGCACAGTACGCCATATGTTTCTCTGCATCTGGAGTTACAGATATAAGTTTAACTTCAGGTTTCATATACTCAAACTCAATCGGGATATCCATCATCGTCATAAAATACTTCGTCGTAATCAGTTAGATAAGGTGCAATTTCTTCATATTGTGATTCATGCTTGTAAGCATCAACATCAGAGTATACTTCGGATTTAAGAGACTCAACAATTATTTCAAGATTTTCCAGAATAGA
>Ga0129333_10005961_pt1 | contig 11495 bp, 3 predicted proteins | sample CPB6_08_DNA_FD_94474 | JGI IMG/M metagenome (GOLD analysis project Ga0129333, IMG submission 94474) | Freshwater to marine salinity gradient microbial communities from Chesapeake Bay, USA - CPBay_Sum_0.6_0.8_DNA | ecosystem: Environmental > Aquatic > Marine > Coastal | place: USA: Chesapeake Bay...
CAAGGCGACTTCAATGTTCATGCTGACCGAGATATCAATATGTTTGCCGGGCGATATTTTCAAGTCAAAAGCAAAGGCATAATGAATTTAGAAAGCGAAGGCGACATCAACATGATAGCGCAGACCGGCCTAAATCTATGGAGTCAGGCTGCTCTTCAGGTCAAAGCCGATGGTTCACTGACTCTTGACAGTGCATCAGGATCGTGGGCAGCTGGTACGGCCTTGATAGTACAAGCCGGAGATATTGATCTCAATGGACCCGCAGCCCCCACTGTGACACCACCAGAAAAAATCACAATCACTACCACAGACAGCACTGAATTTTCAACGTCCAAAGGTTGGCAGGTCAAAGAAGATGGGCTGACCAGCATTGTGAGTCGTGCACCCGCACATGAGCCTTGGCCCTATCACAACCAAGGTGTGGATGTTGAAGTAGAATTGGAAATTGGGCAGCCACCACCACCGCCGGGTGCAATACCCATACCACCAGGTGTGTCAATCACGAGAACACAATGAGCTCTTACACATTCACAGACCCTGCCACAGCACGCGAATACCAAATTCAAGTTCCCAACGGTGTCAGTCGCGAGCAAGCCAAATCTCTGTTTGATCAGCAGCTCAACACAGGAGCCTTGGCAGGATTTGATGTGGGCAAATCTCTGAGTGCAGCCACACAGGCAGCTGGTGGTCTGAGTTCGGCCTTGCCAATGGTCAATCAAAATTTAGGATCATTAACAGGTGCATTGCCTGGTGCAGCCAATCTCAACACTGTGGCCAGCACCCTGGGACCAGGGGCAGCGGCAGCTGCCACTCAGGTCACAAGCAGTTTGAAAGGTGTTCAAGCTGCAGCAGCAACCAACATTCAATTGCCTACCCTAGGTCAACTGCCCGGAGATCAAACATCGGGTTTGTCGAGCCTGGTCAGCGGTGTGTCTAGCTCAGTGATGGCAGTGGGCACTGCATTGTCTGGGGCTGCATCTCAAGTTGGCAGTTTGGCTGGCAAAGCAGTGTCCAGTCTGTCATCTGCACTGTCAGGACCGGTGACTGATGGTATCAACACAGCAGATCTGGTCAAGCAAGGCGCCACTACCGGCATTCCAGGACTCAATGGCACAGAGACTCAGGCTGCAATGAGCCAGGCTGCAAAATTGGTAGGACAGCCTCGTGGCAAAATCAGCGATGATCAAGGAGTGGGCAAATTTGGATTTGATCTGTCACAGTTGGAATTGGCAGGCATTGTGAAAAAAGGACTGTCTGTGGTTGCAGTAGGAGCAACATTGACGTCGGTTCTAAAAAGCCCAACATCATTCACTGGCAAAGCTGGAATCCTGGGCATTGGCGCTCTGTTGGCCAGCGATTCTGCTCAAAACAACATTCAAAAAGGGCTAATGCAAAATGGGTTGTCGTCTTTGAAATCAGCAGGTGTTCCTGTTTCTGATTTCAATCCTGGTGCCGTGGCTGGCTTGGCCAACAACGCAGCCAAAGATGTGTCGGGTACTTTGCAAAATCTTGCAGGCACAGCATCGGCTACCAGCAAAGCAACCTTTGATTCTGTCAGCAGAAACAGCGCATTTGCTGTAAATCTTGCCAACAACAAAGTAGATCCTGCTGCCTTGAACGAAGTCACTGCAGAACCAGCAACAGACACTGTGGACACAGAAACTGTGAATGCGGCCAGCAAACGAATTGTTGGCAATGACAAAGCACCTAACGTGTCTAACATAGCACCCACTAGAACTTACAATGATGTTAGTGATTATCAGAGAGCGGTCCTTGTTGTTACATTTGAAGTTGCTAAATTTCAAAGGGATACATTAGTAACCATTATAAAAATGTTGACTCCGCCACCTGGATCTGGATCTAATTTTGCTTTCAGCGCAGGCATTTATGAGCAGGCCGTTACTGTAGCTCAAGACGCTATTGTAAAGTCAGAAAATTTGATTGCCAAAATGATAGATTTGATCAACGCAGGACGCACGGTCAAAATCCCGCCATTTTCTATTTCAGGCTCGTCAATATTGAGAGAGCTACAGGACAGGGTTAGAGAAAAAATTGAAGAACTAGTCAAATTCAAAGATAAAACGTTGCCAGACATTATAGCAAAAGCGCAGAAAGAATCGCAAAAACAGCAGTAACATCTGTCTATAAATAATGACATGACCACATTCATTGGCTTCAATACACAACAACAATTCAAAAAGTTCACATTGACTAATTTTGAATTGGCCAAACGTGATCTCTTGAATGCGTTCAACATCAGACAAGGCCAGCTGCCAGGCCGCCCAGGCTATGGAACCACTCTGTGGGAATATCTGTTTGAAAATCAAATAGAAACTGTACAGAGCGGTATCATTCAAGAAGTACAGAGAGTGGCCGGTGGAGATCCTAGAATTGTAGTAAACAGTGTAAATGTGTACCCACAACAAAATGGCATGTTGCTGGAAGTGGGTTTGGAGTATGTGGGCGCCAGCTCAGCAGAAATACTCAGTATCTTTTTTGATCAGCAAACACGCAACGCTTCATACGTATAACTGCCCAGTTTATTTCACCCATAAATACAAAATAAACCCGAGGCAGAGCAATGGCACAAACCACAAGACAAACCGCGATATTTGGCGTCGAAGACTGGAAACAGATCTATCAAACCTATCGCGAAGCAGATTTTCAAAGTTATGATTTTGAAACTCTGCGCAAGAGCTTTGTGGATTATCTGCGTCTGTATTATCCCGAAACTTTCAACGACTACATTGAATCATCTGAATTCATTGCTCTGCTGGATGTAATTGCATTTATGGGCCAGGCTCTGGCGTTTCGCACAGATCTCAACACCAGAGAAAATTATCTAGACACAGCAGAACGCAGAGATTCAGTGGTACGTCTGGCCAATTTGGTCAGTTATACTGCCAAGCGAAATACCGCTGCTCAGGGTCTGCTCAAAGCATTTTCTGTTTCAACCACAGAAAACGTCACAGATTACAACGGTGTAAATCTTTCCAACATCACTATAAATTGGGCGGATCCAACCAATCCTGATTGGTTAGAGCAATGGAACACAGTGATCAATGCAGCCATGATTGACACTCAGAGAGTAGGACGTCCTGGCAACAGGTCAGAAATTTTGGGCATTGACACTGCAGAATATGCAATCAATCTAGTGCCTGGATTTTTGCCTGTGATTCCTTACACAGCCACAGTTGATGGAGTCAGCATGCCTTTTGAGGCAGTGACATCCTCTATCGCCAACAGTGATTTCATTTATGAACCCAGTCCTGTGCCAAACACAGCTTTCAATGTGTTGTATCGCAATGACCGGTTGGGGTATCAAAGTGCCAACAATGGTTGGTTCTTTCTGTTCAAGCAAGGCAATTTGTTGAGTCAGGATTTCAATTTGCCAGAACGAGTGAGCAACCGAACAGTAAACATCAATATTGAGGGTGTGAACAACACTGATAGGTGGTTGTTTCAATTAGACAACGTAGGCAATGTCAATCGTGAATGGATTTTTACCGATAACATTTATTCAGCTGCTGCTGAACAGACTGAAGCCCTGCGGCCAATTTACTCTGTGACCAGCAGGGCCAATGATCAAATTACATTGGTGTTCGGCGACGGTGTTTTCTCAGAAATACCAGTGGGAATTTTCAGATGCTACGTGCGGGCCAGCAATGGCCTGCAGTATATCATCAATCCCATTGAAATGCAAAATGTAGTCATACCCATTAGCTATATCGACCGCAATGGCAATCTGCAGACCATTACGTTTACCTGTGGCATCACACAGCCTGTCAGTAACAGTCAATCTCGTGAGACCATTGATGCTATCAAACAGCGAGCTCCTGCTCGTTATTACACTCAGAATCGCATGGTCAATGGTGAAGATTACAATCTGTTTCCTTTCACACTGTACAACTCAATTATCAAAAGCAAAGCAGTAAATCGAGCCAGTATTGGAACCAGCCGTTATCTTGACTTGGTAGACAACACAGGCAAGTATTCATCTACCAATTCGTTTGGCAGCGATGGTGCAATCTGGGAACAGAACATACTGCCCAGTTATTTGTTCAGCTGGACCAACCGCAATGAAATCGCTGATGTAATCAGTAACGAGCTAATCCCCAGCATCGGTGAAGCAACTTTCAAACAATTTTATTACGCCAATTTTCCACGTGTCACCATAAACACAGGAGCTACAGCTCTCAGCACATGGTCTCAGAGCACCACAGTGGCCAATGAAACCACAGGATATTTCAAAAATGCAGCCGGCGCAGCTATTCCGGTAGGGTTGGCTTACAGCACCACTGGATTCAAATTTGTCGTTGCAAGATGTCTAATAAAATTTGTGGCCCCAACTATAAATGGTCAGCCTTACTATTTTGATTCCAACAATAGACTGCAACCTGGTCTACCTACCAGACCCGAAGACAGAACAGAAATTTGGGCCAGCCCACTGGAAGTCATTGGAGACGGTTACAACAATGGACTAGGCAATCTCAGTAACGGTCAAGGGCCTATCACTTTGAACAATTTTGTGCCCACAGGAGCAGTGGTTGATTCTATCATACCTTTGTTTGTGACCGATTTGCCTACGTCACTGCAGCAACAAATGACAGAACAAATTGCTCTTTTTAGAAATTTTGGCCTTGGATATGACAACAACGGGTCAGTGACAGGAACTCCATACACCTGGTATCTAATTCAATCAACCTATCTGGACCAGGATGCGGCCTGGAGTCAGGCCAATGCCAATCAACCAGTGGCAGGAGGTGATGCTAGCTGGCTGATTCAATTCATTGCCAACAATCAAAATTACACGGTGACCAATCGTGGCCTAGCCTACAGTTTTGGATCAGTGCTCAGTACCAGATTTTTCTTTTACGGCGATCAAAAAATTTATGACAGTCGCACGGGAACCACTATCAAGGATTTTGTCAATGTGTTGGCCATCAACACCCAGCCTGATTCGGCCAACCCATTACAGGGCGACATTGTGATGACCATCATTGACCAACCTGTTGAAAGTGATGGTTACGTAGACGATTTTCAAGTGTTGATCAGTTATAGAGACGTTGATTCTGACGGTGTGCCTGACAACCCTGATTTTTTCTCAGAAATTGTTGCGCCCACAGTCAATGCCAATCTCAAGCTGGTATTTTTCCAACGCACAGTGGATTTTGACAATCTGCAAAGATATCTGCTGGTCCAACCCGGATTGGTCAATAGCAATTATCCCACATTGGACAGCATTGAGTTGGTGAAGTTTCAGTTCAGTCCAGGACAAATTTTCTACGCTTATTCAGATCAAAAGTTCTATAAATTGGAGATCAATTCAGTCGGTTCACGCACGTTGATTGAACAGTCAGACTATATTGCAAGAACCGGTCGCGGAGACCTGTATTTTCAGTATAGGCACAACGCACCATTGACAACACGCATCGATCCCGGCACTACCAACATCATTGATTTGTATGTGGTAACGCAGCAGTATTATACGCAATATCAAAATTGGCTGCGTGACACCACAGGTACAGTGACTGAGCCTGATCAGCCTACCATTGCTGAACTAAACACAGCCTATCAGCAGCTCAACGACTACAAAATGCTCAGTGACAATATTGTGTTGAACAGTGTGACTTTCAAGCCGTTGTTTGGACCCAAGGCTGAGCCTACTCTGAGAGCCACTATCAAAGTGATACGTGCTCAGAATTCTGTGGCATCTACTAGTGAAATTCAAAGTTCAGTTTTGGCTGCCATGAATGATTACTTCAGCATTGACAAATGGAATTTTGGTGATACGTTTTATTTTTCAGAACTGGCAGCATTTTTGCACCGTACCTTGGGCACAATTGTAAGCTCTGTGGTACTGGTGCCCTTGGATCCACAAAAGTATTTTGGGGACATGTACGAAATTCGTGCTCAACCCAATGAAATCTTTGCCAATGGAGCCACAGTTGACAATATTGTGGTAATTGAAGCCTTGACCAGTAGCAATCTGCGCACAGCGCCCGGCAGCGGAGTGATTTGATGGCCACAGTAAGATCAGTAGATTTTTTACCAGAAATTTTTCAGACTGACACCAATCGCCAGTTCCTTGCAGCCACACTTGATCAACTGGTGCAAGAGCCTCAGTTTACCAAAACTCAAGGCTACATTGGACGCACAGTGGGTCCCGGGGTCAATCCCGAAGACAGTTATGTGATTGAACCTGACAAGATTCGTCAAGACTATCAGTTGGAACCGGGCGTGATCAGTGTTGATCCTTCCAACACAGAGCAAATCAAAAATGCCATTACATATCCTGGCATGCTGGATGCATTTGCACTGCAAGGTGCAGACAACAGACGTCCCGATCGTTTGTTTGAAAGTCAATACTATACCTGGGATCCATTTGTAGATCTGGATTCATTTGTAAATTTCAGTCAGTATTATTGGATAGAGAATGGACCTGATCCTGTGTCGGTCACTGCCACTGGTGTTCCATTGACACAGACTTTCACAGTAAATCGCGGAGACAATGTTTATACCTTTGACGGGGTGACCGGCAACCTTCCCACACTGAATGTGGTACGAGGTGGAAATTACAAATTCACAGTGGCTCAAAATCCCAAACAGACAGTGACTTTGCGGGTGACCAGAACCAATGTGACCAGTTTCAACATTGATCAGGTAGCCAATCAAGCCATCACTCTTGTCAGGGGCAATACCTACCAGTTCGCACTAAACGTGGAAGGCATTTTCCCATTCTGGATCAAAACTGCGCCCACCACTGGGCTGGGTGAACAGTACAATTCAGGAGTGTCGCGCAACGGTGCTGTGACAGGCACAGTGACTTTTGTGGTGCCACAGGATGCACCAGACACCCTGTACTATCAATGTCAAACGCAGAGTCTCATGGGCGGCACTATCACAGTGGTAGATGGCGTGCCCGGCAATGGACCTAAATTTTGGATCCAAACCAACCCAGGTATCAGCGGCAGAAATCCGGTCACTCCCAACATCACCAGTCGTCAGGTCCTGGGAGTGACCAACAATGGCACCGATCTCGGGACCATTGACTTCAATGTGCCCATGGTCAATGCTCAAGACTTTTACTACAATCTCAATGACATTGGCACAGTGGATCTAGTGACCACTCTAAAATTCAACGAAATAGATGGAGTCAAACTGTCTGACTTTATTGCACAGTATGGCGGTATTGACGGCATTACCGATCTAAACGTGCGTACTCTAATATTTGTCAATGACATTGTAGATCCTGTAGAGGGGGGTTGGTTTTTTGCCAATGGCAATCCGGTAAATCCTGCACAGTATTTCAATATCTGGCGTATAACCTATTCCACAGTAGGCACAGACATCTATCTCAATCTTGGCAGTGTGGTCAGCACTCCTGAATTGAGTAAAATGACTGTGTTGTACGGCAGCACCTGGAGCTCTACCACATGGTATAAGAATCTCACTGGTTTGCTTGAGCAAGTGCCAGTGCTCAGTGCAGAACAAACTGTTTTGTATTACCAAGACGGTGTCAACCCAGACATGTACGGCGAAATCAGAGTGTTGGAACCAGGGGATGCCAGCACTCTTTATATCAACACCATCTTGGGCCAGGCGGAATACACCAGCCCCAATGGTGTGGTATTGACCAATGGCCTCAAAGTACAATTTCCCACTCAAACTGAAAATGGTCTGCCTTGCACTGTGATTCCTGGCAGCTATGCCACAAGAACAACCACGGTAGATTGCGTGAGCACTGCAGCCGGTCTCAATCTCATCAGCTGCAACAGCACAGCTGAATTGATTGTAGGCACACCTATCACGTTTGATGGATCAGTGTTTGGTGGAATTGCTGCAGGCACTGATTACTTTGTTCGCAGTATTTTCAGTGGTAGCCAGTTTACTGTGAGCACTGTGCGTGGTGGACCAGCTGTGCCGTTGACATCGGCTTTTGGTACCATGACTGGCACTGCATCACAAAACAAACAATACTATGTCAGTGGAGTTGGGACCAGCATTGAACTCATTGATGTGGATGACTTTTATCTGCCAGAGACGTCTCTAGAAACCTATGGCAACAACAATGCTCCTGATTACCTAACCATGCAACGAGGCAGTCCAGATCGCAATGCTTGGTCTAGATCCAACCGTTGGTTTCATATCGATGTGCTCAATGCCACTGGGCAATACAACAACACCCAAGTAGATGTCAGCAACGCTCTAAGAGCCAAACGACCAATTTTGCAGTTTAGATCTGGTATCCGTTTGTTCAACATGGGTACTCAAGGCAAAGCCCCGGTTGACGTAATTGATTACAGAGTAACTGACGCCCTCAGCGATGTCGAAGGCAGCACGGGTTACACTATTTTCAGTCTACCAGTACAGGCTGATCAACTGAGAATCGGGTACACCTACCAAATTGTGACCTTGGGCAACACTGATTGGAATTCCATAGCAGGCACATCTGGCGTGATATATCAGGTGGGGGATTCGGTCACAGTTGTGGCTGCCGGCACAGGCACAGGCACAGGCAAATCTAGCCTGGCATTGGCCAATGGTCAGCGGGTAATTTTTGCCGCAGACGAAGATGCCAATGTGAGAAACAAAATTTGGATTGTAAATTTTATCACGCCAGACACTGTACCTCCATTGATTGCACAACCCATTATACATCTTGAACTGGCCTCAGATGGAGAAGTTCTCATTGATCAGAGCACTGTGGTATTGCTGGGCGAACAGAAAGGCAAAACCTTTTGGTACAACGGGCAAGTCTGGCAGCAGGCTCAATTGAAGTCTGCAGTTCAGCAGGCACCGCTGTTTGATGTATTCAATGCAGATGGCATCAGTTATAGTGATCGATCAGTGTATGCTAGTTCCTCGTTTGTGGGCACCAAACTGTTGAGTTATGCACCCGGAGACGGTATCATTGATCCGGTTTTGCAATTCAGTATCAAATATCAAACGTTGGAAAATGTCGGTGACATTGTATTTGACAACAACCTATACAAAGATACTTTTGACTATGTGACCAACAATGCTGGTGTCACACAGGCCATCAGTGAAGGCTTTGTGTATGAATATCAGGACCGTACCCAATATCAAAGGTTGTTGGGCTGGCAAACTGCGCCAGTAAACTCCAGATCGCCGCAGCAATTTAGATTTGTTTACTCTGGACTGCCCCTGAAGATTGATGTGAGAGCTCTGGAAAACTCTCAGACTGTGTTGCCAGCAATAAAACTTTTTGTAAACAGTGTGTTTCAGGATCCGGGCACCTACAGTGTACAACGATCAGACAACACGACTACCATTGAATTTGTCAACGCACCTGCACTTGATTCAGTATGTGAAGTTCAAGTTATCAGTGATCAGATCAGTACCACTGGATTTTTCACTGTTCCTATAAATCTTGATCAGAATCCTTTGAATCTCAACAGTGAATTTTTCACTTTGGGTACAATTCGCACACATTATCAAAGTATCTGCCAGAACCTCAATGATTTCGCAGGGTCAATCAATGGCTCTAACAATACCAGAGACTTGGGCAACATTTTGGTTTTTGGCGATGTAATCTTGCAGCAAAGTGCGCCATTGACTTTGGCTGGATATTTTTCTCGCAGTGAAACTTACAATGTCTGGGCTGCGATAGATTACAATAGCAAAGAATATCAAAAGTTCAAAAATCAATTGATGCAGGCAGTGACTCAGCAAAACATCAGTTTCAATACCACTGCACAAATATTAGATCAAGCAGTGGCTTCAGTAATACTGGGTCGCACTCAAGATTGGCCATTTTATTGGTCTGACATGCTGCCCAGTGGTACAGAGTACACTGAAACTGTTTATACTGTGACACCTATCAGCACAGATGTGTTTGATACACTGCAGGTCTACAACTACACGTCGGCCAATTTTTTGGCTCTCAATGTTTATCTCAATGACCAGATTTTGCTGCGCAATCGTGACTATGTTGTGGCCACCGATGGCCCGCGTATCACTGTGTTAGTGCCACTGTCTGTGGGCGACACACTAACCCTGAGAGAATACTCAGCCACATACGGTAATTTTGTACCAAACACACCCAGCAAGATGGGTCTGTATCCTCTGTGGCGTCCCGAAATTGTAGAAGTCAAAACCAGCACTGGCAATCAAAGAGTCATAGTAGGACACGACGGCAGTCAAACTCCATTGTTTGATGACATTCGAGATGAAGTGTTGTTGGAATTCGAGACCAGAATTTTCAACAATTTCAAACTGGATGGCAACGCAGTGCCTCTGGAAATTTATGATGTTTTGCCTGGACAGTTTAGACAAACTGGATATTCAGCACAAGAAATCACTGATGCACTGTCTTTGAGTTTTCTTAGCTATGTTGGTTGGAACAAGCTGGATTACAATCAACAGAATTTTGACTACGCTAATTCATTTACCTACAACTACAGCAGTACCCCTAACAAACTAGATAACCAGCCTCTGTTGGGTGCCTGGCGCGGTATCTATCGTTATTTTTATGACACACAGCAACCTGAACTGACCCCATGGGAAATGCTGGGATTCAGTATCAAACCTGATTGGTGGGATCTCACCTACAGCAATGGCCCTTGGACTGAAAACAATCTAAATCTATGGGATGACCTAGAAGCAGGTATTGTGAGAGATCCAGCCGGTGAATACATTTTACCTGAATTTGCAAGACCAGGCCTGACCAGGATAATTCCCACAGGTGAAGAAGGTGCACTGTTAAGTCCCTTGGACACTGTGGCCGGTGACTACAATAACTTTTCGTGGCAAAAAAGCTGGGCAGTGGGTGACGGCGGACCAGTAGAAGCATCGTGGTGGAACAGCAGCGATTATCCTTTTGCAGTGATGCGTTTGCTGTCAATCACCAGATCTGCCAAGTTTTTCTCTCTGTTTGCTGATCGCGATCTTTACCGTTTCAGTTCTGAATTTGGTCAGTATCTTTACAATCAAAGATATCGCCTGGATGCCAATGGCATAGAGATCTATGGCAATGGAGTCAGTAAAGCCAGCTTTATCAACTGGATAGTGGACTACAATCGCACATTGGGCATTGACAGCACTGTGGATTTGACCAATGACTTGCAGAATCTCGACGTTAGACTGTGCTACAGAATGGCCAGCTTTTCGGACAAACAATATATCAAACTGTATGTAGAAAAGTCAACACCCAACACACTCAATACCACATTACTGATCCCTGACGAAAGCTATCAGTTGTTGGTCTATAAAAATCAACCTTTTGACAGAGCTACCTATAGTTCAGTGGTGATCCAGCGAGTTCAAAATGGCTGGGCAGTGTGGGGCTACAGCACCACAAGACCTTTCTTCAATGTACAGGTCAGTGTGCCAGCAGGTGTGTTCAAAACTTTTAGAGTGGCCGGAACTAGTGTACAGGTTCCTACATTCTACAGAGATGAAGTAGCACTGGTACCTTATGGCACTGTGTATACCACACGTGCGGCCGTAGCAGATTTCTTACTGAGTTATGG
>Ga0129333_10005962_pt1 | contig 11494 bp, 16 predicted proteins | sample CPB6_08_DNA_FD_94474 | JGI IMG/M metagenome (GOLD analysis project Ga0129333, IMG submission 94474) | Freshwater to marine salinity gradient microbial communities from Chesapeake Bay, USA - CPBay_Sum_0.6_0.8_DNA | ecosystem: Environmental > Aquatic > Marine > Coastal | place: USA: Chesapeake...
GACCACTGTACAGCTCACAGATGACATAGGAATTACCAACGACATCAGTGTACTGACTGCGCTGAGTCGCGGTGAAGGGCCTGAATTTTACAGAGCCTGTGCGGGCTATAGACTCTGGGAAGATGGCATGTTTGACAGCCAAATTGATCCCAAACGCAGCAGTCAGATCAGTGCTCACAAATGGGAGCTAATCCCCGCTACCATGGACAATACATTTGGCCTAGACCCTACCTATCAATGGCAGACTGTGCTGGAAGAAAGCGCACGATATGCGGTCAAGAGTTGGTTTGATTATTAATCTTTTTCAGGATTTAGGTTAGCCAACATACTGCGAATTGCCGGAGCACTGGTACCTCGTTCCTGTTTGTTAGCTCGGACGCTGACACCCTGTGTGGGATCTGCTGTGATTTCTCCTGTGTCAGGATCGACTCTTGAGCTTGTGGTTACCACACTGGTTCTCTTGAGATTGTTCAGCATGTTTGACTGCTGGCCTGAGTTCTTATATCCGCTGTCATCTTCATCGCCTAGGTCAGAAATTCTCAGTGTATCAATGTTGAATTCTAATTCAGTTTTTTGACCCACACCAGAACTGGAGCGTGTTTTCATATATTGTATTTGATAACGACCACGTTCTTTCATGGCACGACTGGTAAAGATACCAATAACATTGTCCGCAGTCTGAATCTTACTCAGTCCGCCGGAAATATGACTGTGATCAAATTCAATCTCTTCTACAGCAGCACGATTCAACTGTGACGCTGTGACTGTGATACACTGTGTTTCCATGGCCAAGTTTCGAATCTCTTCCGACACATATTTGTCTTTGACAAACAGATCACTGGGCGATACCTTCACTGACAAAGGCATCATTAAATCCAAGTAATCTATCAACAAAACGTCAGGTTTTCTGCCTTTTTTCACTTGATATTCTTTGAGATATGCGCGAATATCATTACAATTTTTACCTGAAGGCATATACTTGATCTGTATGCTGCCTGATCGCTTTTCCAGCATTTTAACCTTTAGCTCTACGTCATCTAGATTACGAAAAATCTCTCTAGTTGGTATGCCCGTGGTCATGGAATCCAATCGCATGGCCACTAGATTTTCTGAAAGCTCAAATGTTAGATAGATAACATTCAAACCCATCAGCGCCCAGTTCACTGCTAGGTTAGCCAGGAACAAACTCTTACCACCACCAGATGCTGCGGCAAAGATGTTGAGTTCACCGCGATTGAATCCGCCATATAACTTTTTATCAACACTGGGCCAACCTGTGCTGATCTGTCCATTGCTGTCTTTTAAGTGGCTGAGTCTAGATCTTGGATCTTCGAAATAGTCTGTGCCCATGTCTTTGTTAAGACTGATCTGTATAGCGTCCTTGATAATTTTTTCCACAGGACCATAGTTACCTTTCTCTAATAAATCGGCGCTCTGGATGATAGCACGTTCTAATGCTTTATGCCTACTGAATTTCTCAAACTCATCCATTAACCAATTGTAGTTTTCCTTGGGCAGGGCACTGACATTGAGATCTAAACCACAGCTAGCAGATACAATACTAGGGTCGGGCATGACCTTATATTGGTCTACATATTCTGTGATAAACTTAGCGGTCTGTCTCAGCCGTTGATCAAAGTTATCAGGATCAAAAATATTCTGACATCTGATAAAAGTTTCGGCATCAGATAAGAATAGTGTTAGATATGTTTTTTGTTTGTCAAAGGTATAATCATTCATTGTATAGTGACTCTAATTTTTTCTTAAGTAGTTGTATTTTTATCTCGTTTGTTTCTTTGTAGTGTAAAATTGTGGCCAGTGTATACAAACGACCATAGGTTTTTACAGCATCAGCAACATCTTTTATACTCTCATCCCATGGAGGTACACTCACTGTCCAGCCCTGTTCAATGGCTATCTGTAACATCTTGGCGCCGGGGCGATCTCTGTCAGGTACAACAATGACTTCTCTGTTCAGTGCGTTGATACGCATTATCTGCACATCACTGGGCTCATTATGTCCAATGGCACAGCCGTCTATGGCAATGGCATCAAATTGTCCTTCTACTACTATGACAAATGCTCGGTCTTTGATTTGACGATCCAGGTTAAACACATATCCGGGCTGGGCATCTGTTAGATACTTGGGCTTGCCCGGAGTAATTTTTCGGCCAGTATATCCAACAATTCGATCTTGATGATAAAAGGGTATCAACACACGATCTCTGTAACCCGGACTGTAGCTCCAATGCCACGGATACCAATCCAGATCCATGCCCCGATCATCTAAGTATTGAAAAATCTTTAGCAGATCTTGCTCTATGTCCTGGGGTAGGTCAGACATGGCCCACTGCTGTAGTGTCAAAGTCATTTCAGGCAGACTTTTTTCATTCAGTTCGAACACCAGTTCTTTTTTAGTAATGGGCTGTTCGTCTTTTAGCTTTAGAGCAATTATACCTAGTTTGCCTATGTCCGAATCATTCATGCCCAGCCATCTTAGCAGATTTTTGGTATTCTTGCTAAAAAGTTTACCCGGGCTCCAACCTGCTTTAAAATTACAGTTGAAGCAGTGATATTGAAATCCTCCTTCGGGAGATGTCATAATACCGCCACGCTGTCTTGTGTCTACACGTTCGCTGTTGTGTTGGCAACAGACCGCGTTAAAACTTGTCCAACCGCTGGGGGTAGACTTACGTTTTGGAGGCAATAGTGCTAGTACTGCTGATAGGATTTCATTCACTATAACAGTTTAGCTTCTGTACAAAAATTTGTCAAATGATCCGAAGTAACTAGGGTTGTCGTTGTCAGATTCGCCGGCTTTGGTTGCTGGAATATGCATCACTCTGATGTAAGTGAATACTCCGTTAAAGTTCAACCAATCTATTCCTGAAAATCCATCGTAGTCCTTGGCAGCAATTGTAGACCACTTGCCAAAACTAGCCGGAGTATTACTCAGGGTACCTTGAACATAGACTGTGCCACGATAACCAGTAAGATAAAAAGCAATAGTATGTAGTGCGGTATTGCCATTGTATTCTGGATAGGAATAGATATTACCTGATTTATGCTCGTAGAGGTCAGTTTCTCCATTGAAACTTTTTTGAAACGTTGTAACTTCTTGACTGGGCTGTAGCACAGGGTATACATCGTTAAGAACCTGAGCTGTGCCAGCTACTCCGTAATAGGTGTCTGAATAGATAGGTAGATATCCGCCTGATAGGTCCTGTAGTTTTACATTGTACTTGTAATTGCCGCTGTCTAGGTCAAGAGTATCACTTTCATTTAAAGTTAACAGCGCCAAGCCCCTTGTGGCTGTGTTAGTTTCTATAACTTCTAGTGTTTTTTCTAATACCAATCTCTGACTATTCATATCTATTAATGAAAATACGAAAGTCTGTGTGTTAGCAATACTCACACGCTTTTGATCGCTATTTTTAAATTGAATTCTGATTTGATTTTTAATACCTTTTTGTATTTTAAGGTCACGTTGATACATAACTCGGTTTACCCCCTTGGTAGCGGCGTCCAAATCTAGTATTGCGTCTAAAGTATTGGCGTATAAATAGATTGGTAAATTTTGCATACCGTATTTATTACATTAGATGTCAGCACACAATACCTTTCAGAAAGACCATCCTTTTATATCCTGTATCAAGTCAAATGACACTGAATACGTGGGAATTGTCATTAATTTTGACAATTATGTAGTCAGTATCTACGATATTTCTGCTATTAGAACAGATGAAGAAAAGAAATCGTTTTTAGAATTAGGAGAAGTATGGTGGTGGGAAAGTAATCGCAAAATTCCTATTAATATTTTCTTAAAAGCAGAAATGCTTAATTACAGATATTCTATAAAGACGTTTAACAGTAAGGATGTTGAACTAGTGTTTGGTCCTACTGTAAATCTCAGCGACATTGCTGAAAAAAGAATTAAACGTAAAAGTATTCAGCTAGTTCGAGTACCAAAACGTTAACTGAATCCCTGACTAATCTGTTCGCAGATAAGATTCATCTGAATCACAACAGCCGCAGCATAGGCAACAGCGTGGGCCTTCTTAAAATAATATTCATCGTTGCTGGGTTTTTGCCAAACTTCAGCCATTATTTCAGTCCAGTCCTTACCTATTAAATATCTTTTAGCTGGACGGATCATCGCTAACACCGCAGCTAGTTGTTCTATAGATTTAGGCTGTGTTTTTGCTAGAACATCATGATGACCGTTAACATGAAAAAGCAAATCTGAAAAACTTTGGTCTAACAAAAGATCCCACAAAGGTTCGTGATTCATTAGTTCAACTAAATGTTCTTCATTACGAATACCTTTATACACGTTAACGTTTAGAAAGTCGATTTTAAAATATCCAAGACTTTCCGCTTGTTTGTAATCTATGCTAGCTGATCCAGTCATAGGATTCACTGGAATCTCTTGGCAATAAACACCAGTGTTGTGTTTTTTTGAAATCCCATGTTCGACAATAGCCGCAGGTACATGCTTGATAATATCAAGTATTTTTGTACGATCAGCAAAGTCGATATCAATGTCAGGCATTTTTAGACCAGTTTTCTAATATTGTACTTGAACTGTTACGTTTGTCAAATCCGCCGACACCAAAGGCAAACTCTAGGTTATTGTCTACAACGTCCATTTCTGGGATATTTGATGCTGTGCGGTCGCCGCCGTTGGCAAATATTAATTTGGCATGAGGGTAATGCGCTCGCACCTGTCGAATAAAACTACGAGCCGAATCGTCTTCATCATCGAATGTGAATACTTCATCTACCATAACTAGATTATTGATAATGCAAAGTCTTTCGTTCCATGGCATGAACGCACGACCCTTTTTTCTTTCCAGCCATTCGTCACTGTTTATCCCTACGATAAGATAATCGCCCAATGCTTTAGCTGCTTTGAAATAGGCAATATGTCCAGAATGTAAAGGATCAAATCCTCCTGTTACTAAAACAATCTTGGTTAAATTATTTTCTAGCGTTTCGTATTTCATCGTAACTAGGTGCATAGTTTCCTTGATGTTGTACTGTAATTCCAGCAGCAAGGTTGGCAAATTCAATCGATTTTTCAATATTTTTTGTGTACAAATATTCAACGGCTAATGATGCTAGGAATGTGTCGCCACAGCCGCACACATCAACAACATCTACAGATTTTGTTGTAAAATGTTTTTCATCACTGAATCTTTTTAGAGAAGCGCCGTTACTGCCCAGTGTTACAATTAAATTTTTAGGAATTGAAAACCTCTGCTTAAATTCAGATTCATTAATTTTTACAAAACACCAATCGGCGCTGAATCGTGATAGATCCTGTTTTTTTGTGTCTATAAAAACTGGTCCCGACGATTCTTTAATTATATACTCTATATTGTCGTAACTTAAAAAACCTTTATTATAATCAGAAATTACTATAGCGTCATAGGCATCTAAAGGCTGCGGAGATTCTCCGTTCCACTGTTTCACTTCGGGCTCAGTATCCACTCGTAGCATGTGCTGGTTTGACCGTTGATCTATATACCTTGTTTTAATTATTGTTTCTGTATTAGTAACAAAATCAGCAAATACACCTATGTTAATTAAATTCTTTTCAACGTTTGCAGCCATACCCGGGACAGTGAATGTATTAGTGACTTTTATTACCGGCACAGGTGCTTCTGGACTAAGTCTATCCACTGTCCCGATTTTATATTCATCTACACAACTATCACCTATTAGTAATACGTTGAATGATTCCTGTTGTTGAATGTCCGGTGTGATCATAATAAACTATTTCTTTTACAAATTCTGCACCAACTATACGTTTGCCTTTGTAATCGCTGCCTTTAACCATTATGTCTGGTTTATATTGTTTGATAATATCTTCTAATTGTTGTTCACTGCCAAAGAGATGCACTTCATTTACAGATTTTAAATTCATTAAATGAATTTGTCTATCTTCCTGACAATTTATAGGACGTAAATTTCCTTTAAGTTCTTTGACCCTATTATCTTCATCTATGGCAACTAATAGGTAATCTCCTAGACTTTTGGCAAAATTTAGCATCTTGATATGCCCTATGTGTAGGATATCAAATGTCCCGTTAACAAAGATTTTTTTCACGAATTGTTGCTTTTAATTTTGTTAGATCGGCGCAGGTATAAGTTTGATATTGAGATTTAATATGATCTGGCATAGGAACATACTCAACCTTGGCATTTAGGGATTCTGCTATCATTCTTGCCACAGACTCAAATGATGTGGCACGACCTGTGCCCACATTCCAAATACCTGATAGATTATTTTTAAGAAACATTTTATGTAGTTTACATACATAATCAACTGGCACAAAATCTCTAAGAAATTTGTCCGAACCGGTGAACAATTTTATCTTACCTAGTTCTTTGGCCTGTTTTGTAAATTTATGATACGGACTGGCTTGATCACCTTTGTGGTTCTCGTGTTTACCAAAGACATTAAAATATCTAAATCCTTGAATTGAAATATAAGTTTGACCTAATTGTTCTACATATCTATCAAATAAAAACTTACTCCACGCATAAGGACTCATTGGATTTTTAGGAGCATCTTCTCTAAAATCTGTATTCAATCCGTAGACACTGGCAGAACTAGAATATTGAAAATTTACACCAGCATCTATACACTCGTGTAAGAGCCATTTGCTGAACTCATAATTCTGAGTCATAATTTTTTCTACATTTTTTTCAGTTGTAGAACTTATAGCACCCAAATGTATAACCCAATCTAACCCTTTGACCTTAGGAGCGTCTTCTCCCCATTCGTAAAAACTTAATTCATGTTCGGCCAGTTCCTTAACCATGTTCTGACCTATAAAGCCACGGTGGCCAGTGATAAGGATTTTCACTTTTGGTTATCGCCTTTCATAACACGATAATTGTCTTCTACGCTGTCGGGCGTACTTACTTCGATAATTGTACCTTCTTCTACACAAATAACTTGATGAGGAAACAGTGGTGGATTATGCCAAGTATCGCCGACATTTAATTCTTTTTCTGACACATCGGCATTGGTTGTGTTGATATATCGTACAACAAACCGGCCACTGAGCACATACCATGTTTCGTCCTTTTCAGCATGAAAGTGCATGCTAAACTTAGCACCAGTGTTAAACTTCATCAGCTTACCACAGTATTTGTCATTCGTACACCAAATTAATTCGTGTCCCCACCCTTTTTCTACAAAACCTTCTAATCTCATAATTCTCCACTTTCTGCCAATTTTAACATTAGGCTATATTGCTCATAGGCTTTTTTCACTGCTGGATACTTATCCTTTAAAAATTTCTCACGTTCTTTTTGTTCCATAATAGTGTTAAACATATTATAGTGGCCCTGAGATCTCATGTGATTAAAAACTTCTGATTCAAATTCAGCAATTTTTTCCAGTTCGCTTTTGGCTATTTCTACAGTGTACAATGGTTCTGTGTCGTAGGCCAATTCTGTTTTTACAAGGTTATAGTCATTGGGATCAACAAAAAAATTGTTAATATTAATTTTAGTAGCTCGGTGAGCACGTTTGTTTTGATCTATAATTCTTAAATTGTGTCGATGGCAGAAGTTTCTAATAGGATCTTCAGTCAATGCCTATCTCCTTACAAATTTCTTTTACTAATAAAACATCGGCAGGTGTTTCTCGAAATTTTTTCTGCCAATAAGGTACATCAAATGCTGGGCTAATCATGTCCAATTGTTCGTCGCTCATGTTATTAACCATAGCATAGCCTGATTTTGTATTTAAAATTACCCAAGGACTGATGTTACCATTTCTGATATCATGGACAGCTTTGTTTAGACTCACATATAAAAAATAATGCGGATAATGAGACTTATGTTCGTCCGCCCACTCCATCATTGTTTGAAGGGTTCTTTGTACCGCAGACTCGACTGGTTCAGTTTTTATAGTTTCGTAAAGATATGTCTCGTATAACGCATCTCTACACCAATGGTCTAGTTTAACGCCACTTTTAATTACATAGTCTACAAATTTATCTGGATACAATGGGTTAACATTATTAAGAAAACTACCAAACTTAACAAAGGCGTTGTAATAACTGCTGTCAGCAAATTCGTCATAGGTTTTTGGCTTTTTTGCTTTTTGTGTTAACTGCCAAAATCTATTAAATGCCATAAACCCTGCTTGAACACGTTTTTCTGTTTCTTGTAGAGCTCGTCTCTTTCTTTCGCACATGTGAGCTATAAGAGTTTTTTCTTTCATAAAACTCTTATCACAATGAACACATTGAAAAGGTTGTGCTACAAGATCAATCATCGGAACATGTTATGTTTTTATAGATCTCTAATGCCATTTGTCTATGAGCTTCTAATCCGGGATGAGTGCCATCATCGGCCTTATCAAACTTTTCAAACATAATACTATATAGAGATAGATCACTTAAATTTTTAAAATTTAAATATTTCATTGCCGAATCTATAAATGTTTTTCCTTCGACAAAGAAACTACGATTTTTAATATTGATACTATTTAGATAAGTCTCTGCGTGATGAATTCTAAACCAATTTCGATTTAACAGGTCTATATCTTGATGTGCCAGGTAATAAAATTTAGCCAGCTGTCTTGTTTCGGCAGTGTAAGAGTCGTGGTCTACCATCCAACTTCCAATAGGTACAGTACATTCGCCAAACTCATCTTTGTTATGACCATGGAATGTACTATCGACATACAATTCATCCCTCGAATAGTGTGTCCATAAAATCACAGCTAGATCATCTGGCATATACTCTGTGGATAGAATCCTTTTTAGAATTTCTTGATTGCTACTGCCTGGTACTGACAAATTTAAAACCTGTCTATTTGTCAATTTGCCCAACTCATAGGGCCAAGAAAATTTGCTAGGCTGATCTCCCGGTTCATTGTTGGCGAGAAGGCAATCCGGCAGTCCATGACCATAGGTAAATGAGCAGCCAAAGGCAATTAATCTACTCATACTCTTTTCTTTGACGCTTGTCAAACCCCATTTTATCAAATAACTCTTCTCGATCCTGTTTATCCATCATAGAAGCCATTATCTTAATATCGCTCAGTTTCATAGCAGGATAAAGTTCAACTAAAAGTTTTTCAATCTTGTTGGCTTTTTCTTTCTTACCTGCGGCCAAATAAGGATGGTAACAGTTAATACCTGTGCCGGTGGCGGCAAACAATTTCCATAGTAATTCTTTATGATTTTTACTAAGCTGCCAGTGGTGTTTATTGACCATTTCGTTGGTCATTTCAACAAACCATTCTTGAATATCACGCTCAAGTTTTACGTTACTGGTATAACGCATTAGAATATAAGGACTAAATGCCTTTTTTTCTTCGTCTGTGAGATTACTGTAGAAGTCGTAGTCCTTAGCGTCTACCGCACGAAGTTCACGATTAATATCAAGTTTTGCCGTTGCCATTTTCTAACATATAATAGATAATTTTAACACGTTCTAGTGCCTGTTGTAAACTAGGATGATCTTCTGCCTTGAGTCTTATGTCTTTCCAAAGTTGATCTTCGTCTTGGCCTGTTATTTTTTTATATGTTGCTAGAGATTCGTACCCTATTATTTTTCGAGTAGAAATATGAGCACCGACTTCGCGAGCATAGATTACGCCATCGGCATTTTCATAAACGTAGGTAGCATCAGGTTTCAGTGTTCCCATATTACCAGCACTTTGTATAATCTACTAGTTCGCTTTGACGGCTAACTTCTTTGACGAAGTAAGCACACATAGGTTTTTCTCCTCCATGTAACGGAGTACACAGAAGTTGTCCCGGTCTCATTTTAGGAAAATACCATTTAACATCTTGATAAACGTCGATAATATCAATATCTAAAAATTCTGGTCTAAAGCCACTGATAGGGTTGAAACAAAAAGTTTTAAATCCTCTATCATTAAGACTTGTTAAGGGTAGCACTTCCATGTCAGGGCCGTCTGGTTCGCCTACAATGGTACACCAATCTAGAGGCATGGTAATCTCATGGGGTCCAATTTTTAGTACCACCGCAGGTCCTGTAAAACTTTCAAGAAAGATAAGAGGTACAAAGAAATGATCTGGATTTTGATTATCGCTGTTGTCTAGGACTGCGAATCGCAAATCTTCATCTATTTCGTCAGGCAACTCGTTGAGTAAAAATGTTTTATCATCTAATGTTAATATTTGCATGTTTTTAATAAAAATGTTCTTCTTTATGCGTACTTGACTTTTTCAATCGCGAAAGGATATTTGGCCTCTTTGTAAAATTTCTTTCTCTCGGTAAGATGTCTTTTCGCATATTTTGTGCCCGCCGTGATATCCCAGATTTGAACGAAGTCCTTATCGTCTGCTTTTCTAATGCCTCGCCCAATACTCTGTATAACCCTGACAAAGCTCTTTCCGGGTTCCAAAAGAACCAAATTAAAAATCCGAGGAATATTAATACCCACAGCGGCCACACCGTAAGTCGCCACAATAATCTTGTTATCAGCAACCGCAATTTCATCGTATTCCTCTTTTCTGTCTTTGGTCTTTATTCTTCCTGATATAAACACACTATCTGGTAATCTTTCAGTTAAAAATTCTCCGCTTTCAATTCGATCTACAAGAACTAATGTATTTCCACTTTCGCTTATACCTGCAATTAGATTTGAAACATAGGTCATTCTATCGGAATCTGTAACGAGATATTTTAATTCTTCTGCGTAACTTCCAAATTCTTTCCACTCAGCGGTCTGTATAACGCTGACATGGCATTCAGCTAGCACACCTTTGTTCTGAAGCTCATGAGCACTGACTCTATGTATAACTTCGCCTAGACTAGCACGAATACTTTGAAATTCGTGATCTGCTTTGGGCACAGTTCCAGTCAGTCCCCACCTAATAGGTGCGTTAGCAAGATTATGTGTCAGTAACTTCTTTAGTACTTCGGCCTTGGCCATATGAACTTCGTCTACCATTACACACTGAACTCCGTCTAACAATTCTGCTAGACTTAGAACTTCTCTATCCTCGTCAAAATTTCGAGAATTTTTATCAAGAATGTTCAAACTTTGCCAAGTACAGATTGTGTGTGTTCGACCTAATTCTTTTCTGTCTCCGTAGTATACTCCTACATCTAATCCTACATTAATAAAGTCTTCTTCTGTTTGTTCGACAAGACTCTTATTAGGTACTATTGTAACAGTTCTTCCATATTTTTCGCAAATTTTTGCTAGAGTTGCAGTGGTAATAGTTTTACCAAAACCTGTGGCAATTTCTTGTATACATTGCGGATGTTGTAAAAATTTATTAATAACTTCGACTTGATCATCTCTTAGCCTTATCGGTTGTCCTTCGAACCTATGACCTTTGGGCCAGCATTTTTCGCCCCAAAAATCTTGAGAAATTTCAGCAAAATGTAGGTTAGTAGAGTTACGCAGGTCATCTAGTTCGATATAAAAGTTTTTTTCTTCTAGATACTCTAGTACCTGTGGCAGCATGGAAAGATAAGTGGTGCC
>Ga0129333_10005963_pt1 | contig 11493 bp, 18 predicted proteins | sample CPB6_08_DNA_FD_94474 | JGI IMG/M metagenome (GOLD analysis project Ga0129333, IMG submission 94474) | Freshwater to marine salinity gradient microbial communities from Chesapeake Bay, USA - CPBay_Sum_0.6_0.8_DNA | ecosystem: Environmental > Aquatic > Marine > Coastal | place: USA: Chesapeake...
AACAGCACGCCCGTGTCCAGACCAGGGCCGAGGCGAGTAGGGTGACCCGTACCGGAGGCCCAGACAGCCGAAAGCCCGACCTTGCGGCCGGGCCTCCGTGATCGCCTCTCCCGAGCTTAGCCGGCAGAAGGAAAGGAGATCAGTTATCGAATACCCCCTGATTCTACATGACAACCTCAGACAAGCAACCAGTCATCACGAGAACTGGTTTTTCCCTGGTCCCTTCTGAACTGCTGGCGGCTTGCAAGACCAGGAAAGGCACGGTGTTCGTTTACGCCAATCTCTGGGATCACGCGAGCGGCGACCCCGGCAATCGAGGCAACGCCTTTCCATCGGTTGAGACGCAAGCGAAGGAGTGTGGCATGGACGCAAAGGACATCCGCGAGGCCCGGCGTTGGCTTGAAGGCAACGGCTGGCTTGATCGCACCGAAAGGCCAGGCCTGACGCCGATGTTCAAGGTCCGGCTTGAGCAGCGCGAATCGCGCTTGCATCGCCCCACCCCTGGGGCAAAAGCCCCAAGGGTCAAAACCCCCAAGGGACCCCTGGGGCAAACGCCCCACCCCACCCCTGGGGCAAACGCCCCCCCTATCAATAACCCTCTAACAAGAACCAATGATCAAGAGGCTTTAGAACCCCCCTTACCACCCACTGCGCGGGGGGAACGCCGGCCTCCGGCCGTCGACACCGGCCCGTGTCGTGACGAGGGCAGGCCATGGGGACCGGGACGAGATCGCGATGGGTTCCTGCTCAGCCACCTGCAGGCTCAGCAGCCAGCGCGAGCCGAACAGCCCGAACCACGGGAGCCAGAGAGCCCGATGGCGACGCAGCCGCAGCCGCAGCAGCCGAATGCGCCACTGCCTGTGAAACCCGCAGAGACCCCGAGGCCAGCGGTCCCGGTCAACCCGAAGGGCCAGAAGCGCAGGGCTGGCTTCCAACCCGATCACGGGGATGTTCCGGCGGCGCTGCTGCCGGTCGTTCGCGAGCTGCTCGCGTTCTGGCCCACCAGGCGCGGCGCCAAGACCGCAGCGGCATGGGAGCTGCTGTGCTGCGAGCTCCAGCGGATCCAGGACCATCCGCAGGGCGGCACCGAGATCGTCCGGGGTCAGCTGGAGGAGGGCGCGATGGCCGGCATCGATGGCCGGGCTTGGATGTCGATCAGGTTCAAGAACTGGCTGGCCTACGGCACCAAGGCCTGCACGCCGGTGATCGGCAGCGGCTTTGCGCGTCGCATGACGCCGGAGGACAGCGCGGCGGCAGCGGTCGCGTTCATCCGGGCCCGTGATGCACGGGAGCAGGCGCAGCAGGCGCTCGATGACGCGATGCCGGTGCTGGCGGAGGTGTGCGCATGATCACCCTCGAAGACTTCCAGGCGGCGGTGACGAGCCTGCTGCAGCTGCTGCCGATGCAGCGGCAGCTGACCCCCGCAGCGCTCGTGCTGGCATGGGACACCTTCCCCGCCAGCGCCCGGCGCGACCTGAGCGGCGACATGCTGCGCTTCGCGGTGAGCCAGCGGTTGCTGGACCCCGATCCGCCCAAGGACCAGGCGCCGCACCTGGCGTTGCTGCGGTACCTGTACCCGACGGAGCACAACCGGCCGGTATTCGATCGCGGGCTGCGTGGCGACCTGCGGGAGCGGATGCGGCAGCCGGAGGTGTTCCACGACCCGGCGCCGGCGCGGCTGGAGCAGGCGGCGGCTCAGGGGCAGGCCCCGCGCCTACCGGGCGGCGGCAAGCCCTGGCATCCGAGCCAGCTGAGCGAGGCGCACCGGCTGGCGCACGTGGAGCGGGTGGCGGCGAAGGCGCGGCAGCTGATCGCCTCGGGCCCTGATCAGCGGGAGTGGAAGGGACCGCAGCTGCTGCAGGGCCTGTGGTGGTTCCGCAAGGCGCTGCAGGGCTTCTGGTTGCTGGAGGCCGACGGCGGCGGCATCGCGGCGGCCTGGCTGACGCGCAATCCGGAGTGGGCCGAGAAGCTGATCAGCGAGGCATTCGCGGGGCAGCTGAAGGCCGGCGAGGCGGAGAGCGAGGCGATCACCGTGGGCCTGGTGCGGGGGCTGCGATGAAAGCCGCCAAGATCCGCAGCGAGGACGGCTGGCTGATCGGCAACGCGGTGCCAGAGCCTGCGGAGGGCCTGTACTGGCATCCGGAGCCCGGCGGGCGAGTGCTGATGCCGGCCAGGGCGATCGTCGATGCGGCGCACCCCTCGCGCTATGGCGCGCCGGAGCGCTGCCGGCTGTGCCGCGCTGCTGCCGCGAGCTATGCCCGCAGCCGATGGGGACCGACCGCAACCGAGAGGGCCTGGGCACCGACCGGGAAGACCTTCGACCCGGCCCGGCCGGCGGTGGAGGCATTGGTGGGCCATGGCTTCTGGGAGCGGATCGAGGTGATCGGCTCGCTGGTCCACCTGGCGGTGCTGCGGCAGGAGGCAGCGACGACCGTGGACCTTGCCGTTCGGTTCGCGGATGGCGGGCTGGGGCTGCTGGCGATCTGGCCGGCGGATGACCGGATCCATCCGGCGACGCCATGGGCGGAGCTGGGTGCGGCGGTGGCCGCGATGGCGGATTCAGGGATCCCGCTGGCCAAGGTCGTGGTGATCTGGACCGCCGCGGAGGGCGTGCGGCTGGAGGCCCGGCCGGCGGATGAAGCGCTGGGGGCCTGGCTCGACGCGGTGGACCTGGAGCGCTGCCTGCGGGGCATGACGCGGGGGATTGCGGCATGACGACAGCACGCTCCTGTCACGATCGCCACCAGAGGCCCGCAGCAGCCCCTCTGAGCCCGCTTGAGGCGTTGCAAGCTATCGATAGCGCCAGGCCCCCCCGGAATGGCCCTGGAGAGGCGCAGAGCGTCGTGTTTCGCGTCGAAGGCCTCGCGCCGGCTCCGCAGGGCAGCAAGCGGCACGTGGGCAATGGCCGGATGGTCGAAAGCTCCGCCCGCGTCAAGCCATGGCGGGAGGCGGTGCGAACCGAGGCGCTGGCGACGGGCTTCCGCCTGACGGATCAGCCGGTGTACCTGCACCTGCTGTTCCGCTTCCGGCGACCGCAGGGGCATTACGGGGCGAAGGGCACGCTCAGGCCTTCCGCGCCGGTTGACGTGGTGACGCGACCGGATCTCGACAAGCTGTGCCGCAGCACACTCGATGCGCTGACCGGCACGCTGATCCGCGATGACAGCCAGGTGGTGTTCCTGGTTGCATCGAAGGAATACACGCTGCCGGGAGAACTGGAGGGAGCGCAGATCGAGCTGCGGATCATGCGCAATGCGCATACCTCGCATGGCTGAGTTACGCTCCTACTGGGTCACCGTTCGCCTGGATCCGGGGCGGACAAAGGACTTTCGCGTCAAGGCCCGCAGCGAGTGGTCTGCTGGCTGGCTGTGGCGTCAACTGCATCCGGCCGATGCGGTGCTGATGGTGCGGGAGGTGAAGGGATGACCCGTCGGGCGTGGTTCGGTTTTCTGCCGTGATGTGGCGCATTGCCTACGGCTATTCGTAGAGAGTCTCAACCAGCGACCCATGCAATCCCAGGCCATGCCGCACCGGCAACCAGTGCCCGTGCGCGTCTCGATCACGATGCCCTATCGCGTCTTCCATGCCTTGACGGCAAGGGCGGACCAGGAAGGGCGGAGCACCAGCAACCTCGGGGCGTTCCTGCTGGAGCAGGCCCTGGCGGAGCCGACACCAGCGACGCTGCCGCGGTTCAGATAGGGGCCTACGCTGGAGCGTGCCAAGGCAAAGGGCTGCGGGCCAACCGCGAGAAGCGGAAGGCCGCAGCCCAGTGATCACAACGGCTCTCAGCCTTGCTGCAGGCGCTCGCGTCTCTGTGTTCTCCACAGGTACGCGAGCCGATCAGGCGGCCTCTGCCTCCTCTCCCTCTTCATCGGCGCCTTCCTCCTCGTCCTGCTCGTCCTCGTCGTCGTCCTCGCAGAGGTCCACGCCAGCGATGACCTGCGCTGCGATTGTCAGCCGCTCGATCGTGGCGACGATGACAGGGTCTGCCGCCATCTCGTCTGGCTCCAGGTCTGCGGCCAGATCGGCGCTGGCTTCCGCCAGACAGCAGACCGCCAGATCGAGGAAGTCTTTGAAGTCGAGGCCGGCCTCAGCGCAGATGCCAAGCACCTGTGCCACGGCCGGGGAGACGTCGCCGTCCTCCTCGGCCTCCAGTTCCTCAGGGCTCACGTCGAACGGCGGGCGGTCGGCGAGGGGGGCAAAGCCGTTGCTGTCCATGGTGCTGTGCGCTGGTCGAATGAATTATGCCTGTCGAGACATGGGCAGGCTATGCGCATCCCACCTGAATCCCGCAGTAACAATCCGCAATAAACCCGGATTGCATGCAGGGCAGGCGATCAGAGAGGCGCACGGTGTCGCGTTGTTGCAGTGCAGCCTTTTCACGGGTTAATGTCTGGGGGTGGCGAGGGCAGCAACGGCCCGCCACACAGCAAACCCGCCCCGGCGAGGCCCTGAGATGGCCCCGAGGCTCAACCGAAACGACAAGTGAACAACCTCAACAACCGCATCAAGTCCTTTCTGCTCACTGACCACGGCCCGGCGCTGCATCGCGCGGCGCGCATCGCTGGCACGGTGCTGGCCTACGTGGTCACCCTCGCCTGGATTGCAGGCGAGTGCGCCTTCGATCTGGGTCGTCAGCTCAGGCTGGCGGTCGAGGAACGCAACGATCAGCTCGCGGCCCTCTGGCTCCGGCTGCTGGGGCTGACCCCGGCGGCGGCCCCTGCTCCAGCTGCGGAGCCTGAGGCGCCTGCAGAGGAGGCCCCGGCCCCGGTGCTCGCGCTCAGCTGCGGACACGCCCCGATCGCCCTGATCCCGGCGGTGGCCGCATCACGGCAGCCGGCGCCACGGGCCCCCCGCAGCCGGCGCCAGGCCCGCAAGGGCAGGCAGGTGGCAATGGCCTGATCAGCGACGGGTCGCCGGTGCCCCTTCAGGCGACCCATTGCCCCTGATCCGCCGCAGCTGTCGGCCCTGCCACTGGTCAGCCTCCACCATGCCGATGCCCTGTGCGGTGCCGCGGTGGAGGTTGACCTTGATCTGTGGCCCCTGGTGGAGGGGCTGGTGCCGCTGCTGGAGGAGCTGGAGCGAATCGAGCGAGAGGCGGCAGGCGATCCAACCACCATCCCGACAGAAGAAGGCGGAGATGACTAGCCCTAATCTGCCGGTATGATTGCTATTGCTTGTGCAATTCAATTCCATGACGGCAACCATTGCCGCGCCGCAGCCGCTCACCGGCGCCGACCTGCTCGCCAAGCTCAAGGAGCTGGGGGATGTGGGCAAGTCCGACCTGGTCCGGGCATGCGGTTACGTCAGCACCAAGAAGGACGGCACCGAGCGCCTGAACTTCACCGCCTTTTATGAGGCGCTGCTCCTGGCCAAGGGCCAGAGCTTCCTCGGTGGCGAAGGACAGTCCCGGCGGGGCCGCAAGCCCAGCTACGCCACCAAGGTGCAGTTCAACGGCAACCTGATGGTCGGCAAGGTCTATACCGCCCAACTTGGCTTCCAGCCTGGCGATGAATTCGAGATCAAGCTGGGGCGTGGTCAGATTCGCCTCGTGCCGACGGAACGCAGCGACGGCTGACCCCGTGTCAAGACCGGCAAGAAGCATGCGTGATCGGTTTAGACATGGGTGACACCATGGTTTTTCCGGCCCTTAGGGCTGGCCTAAACTGATCACGGCAGCTTGCTGCCCAGAGAGCCCCCGAACTTCCGTCGCTGGTTTGTCGGGGGCTTTCTGCTGCGTTGGTGCCGCAGAATCCAAGCCCGCTACTCTCAGTCATGGATAGTGCGGATCAGGAGACGGATCGACAATGCCCCGCGAGGACTTTGCAACGCCCGAACACGGACAGGAACGGATCGACCGGGGCGTGCTCACCTTCTCGCGGGCTCTGCGCATGCTGCTGAGCCGCAATGGCCTCACCCACGAACAGCTGTCAAAGCTGTCCCAGTGGTGCAACCCCTGGGGGCTGACGTGGATCAGTACCAGCCAGATCAGCTACCTGCGCACCGCCGCAACGCAGAAGGTCGGCCCGAAGACGATTGACGCCCTCGGGCAGGTGAACCTCCGGCTGGCGGAAGCAGCGGGGGACCGATCGCCTGTCGTGCTCGCACTGCCACCCTTCGGGCGGATCCCGAGCGAATTCGAGCTGCCGGAACAGCCGTACTACCTGCGGCATCCCGAGAGCGCGGAGCCCCTCGACGCAGGCGGCCTCTACCTGATCTGGATCGGTCGACTCATGCCGGCCGACCTGGAGGATGGCCACATCTCCGACATGGAGGCCCGGCGGCTGAGCGCCAACCTGAGCCGGATCGTGCAGTCATGGGCCCGCGACAGCCGCCTCACGATCAGCGAAGCACTGGAGCGGGCCATGGAGTCCTACCCGGTCGAGGAGGAACGCCGCCGGGCGAAGCTCAAGGCGGTGGCCGTCGGCTTTGAGGTGTACGACGGTGCGCAGCTGGGCGAGGAGCTACCGGCGCTGGGGGAGCTGCTGGGGCAACTCGATGGTGATGGGGCGATCGACCCCTCTGACGTGCGGGAGCGCCTCTACCGGTTGCCGCGCAGCTGATCAACGCGGCTCAGGTAGTCCTCCATCCGCTCGTTCAGCGAGGCGCATTGCGCCGCAGCAGACCTGCCGCCGCGGAAGCTGCGGAGCACACGACCGTCCGGGAGGACGGCCGAGAGCTCGACGGTGGGACCAAGCGCATAGGCGATGGCCCGGAACCGCGCGGCCAGGATGGCGGCCTCCTGGGCATCCTCGATCACGACCCGCATCACGCCTCTGTCAGGGAGCACATAAGCCGTAGCAAAACGCACCAGATTGCAGCGCATCCGCTGAGCCGGCCCCTGTCAGGATACGGTGCCGCCGCATTGCGTAATGCAACATCCGGACTCCCGGTCCGGTGCGTGTCTGGATAGGCTACGTGCGGCCGAGAGGCCGATTCAACCAGCGATAGACCTATGACCGCGTCCATGGTGCGCCGCAACGGCTCCGGGCCGATGCAGCGCCAGCAACCGGCCGGAAGACCAGCCACAGCCCCCGCTGCAGCGGGCGGCACGATCGAAGCGCTGCTGCGCAAGCACGGACCCGAGATCGCCCTGGCGCTGCCGCAGCACGTCACGCCCGAACGGCTGCTGCGCATCGCCCTCTCTGAGGTGCGCCGCAACCCAAAGCTCGCCCAGTGCTCAGCACCATCCCTCCTGTCCGCGATCTTCACCTGCGCTCAGCTGGGGCTGGAGCCCGGCGGCGCGCTGGGGCAGGCCTTCCTGATCCCCTACGGGGCGGAATGCCAATTTCAGATCGGCTACAAGGGCATGATCGAACTGGCCCGCCGATCGGGTCAGATCCAGAGCCTGTCCGCGCGGGCGGTCTACGAGAACGACCAGTTTGAGTACAGCTTCGGCCTCCACGAAGACCTGATCCATCGGCCTGCGGTGGGGCAGCGGGGCGAGTTGACGCACGCCTATGCGGTCGCCCGTCTGGTCGATGGCGGCATTCAATTTGAGGTGATGGACCGCCTTGAACTGGAGGAGGTGCGCGACGGGTCACAGGGTTACCGCATGGCGGTGAAGTACAACAAGAAAGACACTCCCTGGATCTCGTCGTTTGACGAGATGTGCAGGAAGACCGTCATCCGACGGCTGTTCAAGTATCTGCCGGTCAGCATCGAACTGGCCAAGGCCGCCAGCCTGGATGAGGCAGCCGATCGCGGCGGTCGGCAAGACAGCGACCTCGATCATCTTCTGCTGCCTGCCGAGGCACCGGCCCCGGCGCCAGCGATTGCGGCAGCCGCAGCCCCTGTCGCGACCTTGACTGAACAGCAGCAGCAGCAGGTGCTGCAGGCTCTGGAGCGTCAGCTGACGCCCATCGGCCGCGCCGCCTTCCTGGTGGATGCCTGCCAGGCCCTCGGCGCCGCTGACCTGGCCAGCATCCCGGCCGAGGCGCACAGCCGCCTGATGCAGAACCTCGCCAACGCAGGCAACCGCGAGAGGTGGAACCGCGGCTGCGCTTGCGGTGATGGCGAGCCGATCCTCTCGGCTGAGCAGATCGCTGAGCTGACGCCCGAGGAGCCCGCAGAACCCCCGCAGCCGGCTGCCACGGCTCCGCAGCGCCGCCAGTCCGCACGCACCGCGCCGCAGCCCGAACCCGAGCCCGAGCCAGAACCCCAGGACGAGGAGCCCGAGGGCGATGACGACGCCCTCCAGTCGGAGCTGATGTGATGGCCATCCTTCGCCCCCTGCCGGATCTCCACGCCCCCGAGGCCGAGATCCGCGCCCGCGCCAACGGTGACCTGGGTGCTGCGATCCAGCTTGCAGCGGCCTACGGCTATTCCGTTGCCTGTCGCGACCTGGATCACGTCTCCCTTCGTCCTTCCTCTTCCGCCTCCCATGACTGAACTGCTCGTGCTCGCTGCCGCCATCGGTGGCCTTGCGGTCGGCTGGCTGCTGACCAAGAAGGCCAGTGCTGAATCCCTCTACCAGGCCCATGCCCGCGGCCTCTGGGAGGGGCGCTCCTGCCGCGAATGGGAGGTCAACTCCCTTCAGCTCCGCATCCGCAAGCTGGAGGCTGACGTCCGCCGCTACGGCAATGGCATCGGGGCGTGAACTTCACCGACAACTACCTCAACAGCCTCGGCCGTGAGCCACTGCTCACGGCTAATGAGGAACTGCATCTGGCCCGCTTGATTCAGGCGGGCCAGGCCCCCGATGCAACCCCCCTCCAGAAGCGCCGTGCCGTGCGGGCCCGCAATCGCATGGTGGCGGCCAACCTGCGGCTTGCAGTCAACCTCGCCGCCAAGCTGCGGCGGCGGCGGACCAGCATGGACCTCCAGGATCTTGTCCAGGAGGCTGTGTTTGGCCTGATGCGAGCGGCGGAGAAGTTTGATCCATCCCTGGGCTACAAGTTCTCCACCTATGCCTATGCCTGGATCAATCAGGCGCTCACCCGAAGCGTGGCGGCAAAGGATCATGTCATCTACATCCCGCTGCACATTGGCAACACGCTCTACCGCATGCGGCGGCAGATCGAGGAAGCCCAACATGCTGGCCGGCCCATCTCCATGGAGCAGGCAGCGGAGGCGGCTGGCGTCACGGTGCATGACGGCTGGAGGGCCGGATTGCGCGTCGAATCCGTGGGGAGCCTGAACGAGATCGTCGGCCGCGACGAAGATTCGGAGCTGGTTCATCTGATCGCATCCGACCCCTCAGATTCAGGCGTCACCCAAGAGCTCGGGATTGACCGAGACCAGCTCGATGCCGCCCTCTCAATGCTCCCGCCCCGGTGGGAGCAGATCATCCGCGGCTCCTATGGCATCGGCCGTGAGGCCGCGACCAGAAAGGAGCTCAGCCAGGAGCTGAGCATCTCACCCCAGACCGTCACAGACACCCTGGCGAGGGCCCGCAAGCGCCTTCGCCTCGCACTCACTTCCCCCCATGACCCGTGTTCACCTGATCGGCCTGCCGTCAGGCCTGCTGCTGTCGTTGCCCCTCATCTGGCTCGGTCAGCGTCAAGTCAACCCCCAGGCGCAGATGCTGCTGTGGCCTGAACCACTCGCCGCAGTCCGATGACGCAATCCGCTCACTTCCAGGCCATCAGCGTCCGGGCCCTGTCCCGGCTGGTTGCCGAATGGCCGCAGCGCGGCGCTGATGGCGCCCCAACCCTGGTCCTCCTGGGTGACGCCTACCCTGATGCCGCTTCACCGCCGACCCTGGCCGTCTCCGCTGCCGCGATGGAGCTCGACGACGGCGGCAGTCAGCATCTGGTGCTCTATCCAGAGCAACGGGAGATCCCGCAACCCGCGACGATCGGCGACCACGCCGATGCGCTTGATCTGGCGTTGGCCGCGCTGAGCTATTCGCTCACAACGCCGATGGCGCTCTACGACCCGGAGAAGGCCAGTGCTCTGGCCGTTAGAGCTTTGACAGCCATCTCGGCAGTCAAGCGGTTTGAGCGTGGCCTTTTCCTATGATCAACCCCAATCCCTGTCACGACAGGGACCACCAACCAGCGACCCCCATGACTTTCACGATTCCCTGCCGGCTGGCATTGCCCCGGCCGATGGCCCTGGAGCTGCTCGATGAACTGGCGCAGATCAGCAGCCAGGCCGAAGCGGTGGCCCTGCAGCTGCGCCGGGTCCTGAGCGCCGAGCAACTGGAGCAACTGCAACCAGGTGCAAGCGCCACGGTGGAGCAGGTCGTCTGCCGCCTGGAGACCGCCGCAGGCGCTCTGCGAGGGCTGTGCTGATGATCCCGCACCTCGACGACGACGACTGGTCGGACGACGACCTTGACCTTGACCCGGACCTGGAAGAGCTGCGCCAGGACGACGAACGGAACCAGTGCCTCACCGCAGCTGAACGCAACCCATCGATGCTCAACCGATGACCGCCACGCTCACGCCCCCGCTGCCCCCTGTCACGACAGCCACTGCCACAGCAGCCTCGCCCGAGGCTGCATGGTCCGTGGCCTGGGGCCATGACCTGACCGATCGCCCGCAGGTCTTCGCGGCCTTGCCGCGCGAGGCCTACGACGCCCTCCCCGGCTGGAATGCCTCCCTTCTCAAGGTGGCCCTGGCCAAGACGCCGGCGCACGCCTGGAGCGAATACATCAACCCCGATCGGGAGCAGCAGGAGGACGCCGGGGAGTTCCTGATCGGGAACATGTTCCATTGCCGCTTGCTGGAGCCTGAGCTGTTCGATCAGCGCTATCTGGTCCTCCCCGAGGACGCCCCGAAGCGCCCCACCGCCAAGCAGCTGCAGCCGCCGAAGCCCAACCGCAATGGCGTGATCAACATGGAAACCAAGGCCTATCAGGCCTGGGAGGAGGCGCAGCAACGGCACGCCTGGTGGGAGGCCTTCGAGGCCGATCACCCCGGCGCTGGTGATGCTCAGGTGGTCACCGCGAAGGATCTGCAACTGGCTGAAGCCCTCGGCAATGCGGTGCTCCAGCATCCGGCCCTCGGTCCTCGCTTTGCCGCCACGCCCCAGAACCGCGCCGGTAATGAACTGACGCTGACCTGGATTGATTCCATCAGCGGCAGCCGGTGCAAGGCCCGGCTCGATGCGGTGCGCTTCCTTGGCGATCGGCTCTGGATCGGCGACCTGAAGTCGGCCATGGATGCAGGGCCCGGCCCTGACCACTTCGGCCGCGCTGCCGCCAACTTCGACTACATCCTCTCGGCCGCCTGGTATCGCGATGCCGCCTTCCACTGCCGCGCGGCGATGGAGGAGCTGCTGAGCCTGCCCGATGGTGCGCTGATCGGCGGCGCCTATGAGTTCGAGTTCGTCGCCGTGGAGAAGGCCCACCCTCGGCCGGAGTTCGTGGGCCGCTACCTGCTGTCGGAGGAACAGCAGGAGTTGGGGCGCCGGATGGCACGGCGCGCCCTCGACCTGGTGGTTCAGAGCGACATCACCGGCTGGTGGCCCGGCTACGACTCCGCCGCCACCGTGCTGGAGCTCCCCGGCTATGCCTACCAGCGCATGGAACGACTGGCGGAGGAG
>Ga0129333_10005964_pt1 | contig 11493 bp, 8 predicted proteins | sample CPB6_08_DNA_FD_94474 | JGI IMG/M metagenome (GOLD analysis project Ga0129333, IMG submission 94474) | Freshwater to marine salinity gradient microbial communities from Chesapeake Bay, USA - CPBay_Sum_0.6_0.8_DNA | ecosystem: Environmental > Aquatic > Marine > Coastal | place: USA: Chesapeake Bay...
CAACAGCCCCCACACCCTGACCAATCAGGCTGTTTTCGCCGAAAGCCCAATTACCCGCTTGTCCCAGCGCGCTGTCTTTTCCAAAGGCCCAATTAGCGGCGTCGCCAATGCCTTTGCCGATGTCGTCCCACCAAGCCATCTAGCCCTCGACTTCGGCAGGCGCGACTTCCTGCTCGCTGGCCACCAGATTCTCAAGCACCATGATCTGCTCGACGGCACGCTTGGCCTCGGCCTCGGCTCGCTCCATCTGGAACTTGGCCCGACCGTAAAGTGCCCACGCCTGCTCAAGCTGCTGCTTCTTATCCATACCCTGACTGTACCCGATTGCGTCACGACGTTCAACTAAGTGAACGCGATCCAGCCTGCGTCGTAGATGTAGATGCGGTTATTCGTCGTGTCGAACACCATAGCCACTCGACCAGTAAAGGTGGTCGGCACGCCCGTGGGTACGCCAGCACACGTCGGTATATACAAGAAGCCGTCTGTGGCCGTAGTTGCGAGTGCGGCATTACCCACAGCCACGTTACCTGCGCGATCCAACGTCAGTCGATCTACCATCGTGTTTGCCGTGGTGCCCGTGGTGCCAACGGCGGCTGTACGAAGCACAATGGAACCGCTACCACCCGTACCTGTTCCATTGCCTGCGGTAATGGTAAGCGTGCCGCCCGTGATATTCGTGCCTGCCCCAGCAGGTGCGCGAAGCGTGTTGCCGGACGGAGCCGTTCCAGCGTCGCCCGTGCCGATGACAAAGTTCCCTGTGTTGCCGTCCGAAAGGAAGCGCGTCACGCCGCCGCTGGTCATGTGGGCAAATGCCGCACCGCTGGTGTTGGGCGTGTGGACGACAATGCGGTCCATGACGGTGCTGTCCGCGCCGCGATGGAAGAAGTAATCCGTGCTTGCCGACGCGCCTACAATGGAGCTTCTAAGCTGAAGACCTGAAGTCGTGTACCCGAGGTTCACTGTGGTTAGTGTCAAGGCACCAGATACCGCCGCAGAGCCGACTACATCGAGAGCCACAGTAGGTGTGGACGTGTTGATACCGACTTCGTTGCTGGCGGCATCTACGAAGAGCACGTTGGTGTCAACGAAGAAGTTTCCGGTAGACGTGATGGACGCGCGGCTGTTGCCGCCCGTGTAGAACCGAATGTTGTTGGCGCTGGAATACAACACCATGTCGCTCGGCTCGGTCACGTTACCTGTGCTGCGAATAATCAAGCCACCCGACGTGGCGCTGTTGTTAAGGATGTAGCGCGCATTTGCTGCCGGGTCCGTGCTGGAGTTCGACATGTTGACCGCAGCGCTGCCTGCGGTGGTTTGCAAGATGTCGAGAACTGTGGCCGGGGCCGCTGTGCCCACACCCACGCGATTGTTCGTGGAATCCACGTGCAGTGTTGTTGTGTCTACGGTAAAGTTACCAGACACGGTAGCCGCGCCCGTCACGTCAAGCGCGTTTGTAGGCACCGTTGTCGAACCAATGCGCGTGTTGCCTGCGAAGATATTCTCGTCGGCGGCGCCTGCTTGATAGATGCCGTACCCGTTGGTAACGCCTGTAACTGTTTGAGTGTTTACGTACAGTCCGTAGCCATTGGTGATGGTTCCTGTGGATGTTCTGCTTGGCGTGGACGCAAAGAACGCCACACCGTTTGTCGTATTTCCGGTGTTCGCAGAAAGGTATCTAGCAACCACGCCGAAAAGACCTGTTGCGGTAGAAGAACTATTATGCGTTGCATATATAAACGCACCATACAAATCTCCCACAGCATTAGCGCCACTAACTAGTGCCGATGACTGCAATCCAACATACGTCGCCGTGGAAGGTGCAGAAGGTGTGGCCCTAAAATCAAGTCGAGCTAAATAGGCGGTTCCAGATGTAGTCGCTGTGTCTGCCTCATAAACATCAAGACGGTAAGAGGGCGCGGCACCGATACCCACGTCTCCATCAAAATAGGACGTTCCAGATACCGCAAATTTATACGAGCCGGGAAGGGTGCCAACGCCCGTACTACCGTTAAAGTAATTAATGTCGGCAGTGCTGTCCTGATACACACCATAGCCAGTGGTGACGTTGGTGCCTTTCTGCACAGGTATGTAGATACCGTATGCAGAAGCCATGACACCCGTGCTCGTGTTGCTCGGTCCTGCTGCATAAAACGCAAAGGCATTGGTCACGCCGCCTGTGCCAGAGATATTGGATTGGCCGTACACGCCTACCGCCGCAGCCAGCGTCGCAGTTCCAGCGTGTGTGACTTGGAAGTACCCGCCGCGAAGATTTCCGGTGAGATTGCCGCCCGTATCAGACAGGGCAACAGACATGCCAGCATAAGACGCCGTAGACGGCGCGGAAGGAGTTACAGTAATGTTGTTGTACTGTGCGAACGTGTCGCCTGTGCCAGTAAACGTACGCACAATATGCAGCGGGTAAGACGGTGACGTGCCGATACCGACCTCACCAGCAGCCGTGATGCGCACGCGCTCACTTGCGGCGGTGCTTCCGCCCGCACGGAACGCGATAAAGCCAGAAGCGTTGTCGGCCTGAAGAACGAGACCGCCAGCACCAGAATTGTAGACCTTGGCCTGATTCGATTCGGACGCGCCGCTGCCCAGTAGCTCGAAACCTGCGTTGGCCCCTGCGAGGTTGAGCAAATACGTGGCCGAGGCCGAGGCACCCACGTCCGCATTCGTAATACGAACCTGAGTATCGGCGTTCTGGGTTTGAAGAATTTGAACGCGATGGGTCGGAGTGGTTGTGCCAACGCCTACACGGTTATTCGTCGGGTCTACGTACAGCGTGTTGGTGTCTACCGTCAGGCTGGTGGCAACTGTGGCAGACCCCGTAATGTCGAGATTGCCCGACGTGTCCAACGTCATCAGGCGTGTATCCACTGCGGCCACATACCGTGTGAACTGAAGATTGCCTGCGGCATTGGTCAGCGTGTTGGGCGACTCGTAAATAGCCCACCCGTTTCCGGTCAGCCACTCAATGCCTTCGCGAGCACCCGGATCGGCAATCTGAATGTTACCTACGCCCGTCAAGAGGTTGTTGTTGAGCGTGGTCGTACCGTTTAAATACACGCCGCCCGAAACGGCGAACTTATACGTAGAAGGGAGTACCCCTACACCAACACTACCGTTGAAGTAATTAATATCGCTGGCACCATTCTGGTACAGCCCGTATCCGGTCGTGACATTGGTGCCGCTTTGCGTGCCGATGAACACGCCGTAGGCAGACGTCATTACACCCGTGCTGGTGTTCGAGGGGCCTGCGGCGTACACAGAATAACCCGCCGTAATGCCGCCAGTGCTGCTAATACTTGTTTTGCCGAATACGCCAATTGTGGCGCTAAGCGTAGAAGAGCCTGCGTTGGTGACATTAAAATAACCGCCACGCACTTCGCCCGTCAAATTGGCTCCGGTAGAGTCAATGTCTACGCCAACACCTGCGTAGGTAGACACAGACGCCGAGGAGGGAGCAATCGAAGTGTCTATGTACGCAGAAAACGACGTTCCGGTCCCGGTAATCGTGTTCATCACGTGCAGCGGATACGTCGCAGCGCCGCCAATACCAACGGTCAGCGCGCTGCTGATGTCGTTGGACCCCATGTTGATGTCGCCCGACATCGTGCCGCCCGTAAGCGGCAAGTAGAGGCTGCTCAGCGAGGGAATATCGCTTGCCTGTAGTGTGTCCCAAACAGGTGCCGCAGACGCTGCGCCTGTTCCAACTTGGCGAAGAAACTGTCGTGTGGTCGTGGTGTTTCCCGCGAGCCTCACGTTGTCCGTGCCGTTGTGATAGATGATGTCGCCAAGAGTTGTCAGCGGGGACAGCGCGTCAAACGCAGCAACGGCAGTTGATTGGCCCGTTCCGCCACGCGCGATGGACAATTGACCCGACCAGCCCAGCGTCAGCGACGTTGCTGCCAGCAGCGCGGTGCTCGGTGAGCCGCCAAGCGTCACGGTCACGTTGGTGTCGTTTACACGAGTAAGCGCCTGTCCAGTTGGGGTTGCAGCAAGCGGGCCAACGGTGGTGCCGTTGATGCGCGCGTAGATTCCTGTCGTCGTGGTCCACAAATCGCCGTTGACTGGGGTGGTTGGCGCAGCACCGTGCGGCAGATTGAAACCAGCGCTTCCAGTTGCGGATGCCGCAGTAGTCAGCAGCCCAGTCATCGTGCCGCCAGCAAGCGGCAGATAAACGCCACTAGCCGCAGAGAACGGGCCTACTGTGATGCCGTTGATCTGCGCGTACAGACCGGACGTCGTGGTCCACATGTCCCCGTTAACAGGCGATGAGGGCGCTGTGCCGTGAGGCAGACGAAAGCCCGAACTTGCTGTGTCAGGTGCGTCTGTGACCAACAGTCCCGTCAACGTGCCACCAGCAAGGGGCAGATAGATGTTCGGGCCTGAGTTGGTGTACGGAAGCGACGTACCGCCTGCGGTTGTCTTCTGCCCTGCGGCGGTGGCGGTCGGGCCGCCTTGCAGCAACCGAACAGCTTCCGAGATTTCCCGCAGGCTGTCGCGAATGGCCGTGTACACAGCGGGGTTGTCCGGCGTGCCACCGTTGGGCACCCGAATCCACAGCGCTGGATTACGAGCCATCGTACTTGCCGTCCACCTCGAATCTGTAGACTACCGTATCATTCCCGGCGGCTGAAGGCGACTTGAATTGCAGCGACAGCAGAGTACCGTCAGGTCGTGTGGTCGAGGCGGAAGGCAGCCACTGGCGCGCCTGCGTACGAGAGGCAGACGTAGACGGGTCGAAGAAGAACGATCCGCCGCCCGGCTCTTCGGTGCCGCTGGCAAAGATGGAAAGCTGCGGCTGCCCCTCGTAGTCGATACGGAAGCGGGTCATTGTGTGACGCACGCCGGGAAGGGGCGCAGTTTCTTCACGCCCGCGCCACTGCATCGGCAGGTAGGTAGACCCTTGTGCCCACGGCCTGACGTACGTTTGGCCGGGAGTGGTGTAGGTATAAGCGGCCACATACAGCGTGGTTGACGTTGCTGGGTCAAAGGCGGCTTGCGGCGAAAATCTGTACCCGGTCGCAATAGAAGGTATTTCCGATCCCTCGGAAACCCCGCCATATATCACGACCGAATTGTCCGCCAACGTCACTGCCGTGTGTCCCCGCAATTCAGGAAGGCCGACAATATTCTGCACGTTTTTTGTAATGGTGTTCGTGCTTGTATTAATTGCCAGCATTGCAGAGAGCGTAAACTCACGCGACGACGTAATGTTTTGGCCGCCATACACCAGCACATACGTCGTCCCAGCAATTGTCAAGGTAATTGCAGAGGCCGAGTCACGTCCCCTGTATTCCGCATTAGTCTTAGACACTCTGGTAGAACTGGCAAGAGTTGCGTTGGGCGTGACCTTTTGCCAATTTAACCACGACTGGGTAGCCGCGCCGCCGCCATTGTAGGTAGTGTCCGTAGCACTTCTGCCGCCCACGACGTAAACATCACTTCCCACAACAACCGTAGCGGCATACGGATACGGCGAGCCAAAAGACACGTTGGCCCACGCATTGGTCGTCAAATTGAGTCGGTAGAGATTGTTGTCGAGATTCCCTATACCATTAAATCCACCCCACACGTAGAAGTAATTTGTACCAGAATGGGCCATAAACCAAGCGGCTGCACCAGCGTTTCCTGTTCCAGCGTACAACGTAGTAGCTACAGTAGACCAAGAATTGCCTGAGATATTGTACCGATAGAGTGTCGTAGACGTGCCCCAATCGAGCGCAGGTGTCGTCGAGCCTCCCCACACGTAGATATACGTAGAGCCGTCCGAAGCATACGCAAACGAGTGCAGGCCGCCTGTGGCTATCTTTCCCATGGCTGTCCACGTCTTAGTAGTCGTGTCGTAGTACTGCCCGTAGGGGATGACATTAAGTCCTACGTTCGTCGGACCACCAACATTGTTGTCTACAGCGGCCTTGGTGTAGGCAATGCCACCAAACACAAACAACTTCGTGCCTACACGAATAGAAGCGTGGTTGTACAGACCAAGCGTCGCTACCGATCCGTAAGCAATGGCGGCCCGTCCGCCAGACGCCAGTGTACCGCCAGCAAGCGTAATCTTCTGAAGCGTGCTAAACCCGAATCCGGTTTCTGTGAGACGCGCGCCAGTAAGCGTGCACCAGACCGTCACTGCCAGACCAGAGCCACCGCCGCCACCAGCAATCGTGGCCGTGGGCACAGACGTGTACCCACTTCCGGGGTCCGTGACTTCAATACCAACTACCTGCCCATTTACAATAAAGGCAATTGCCTTTGCTGCGGTTCCTCCCGCAGGCGCAGTAAATGTGATTTCTGGAGCAGTCGTATAATTCGATCCGGCGTTGGTAATTAAAATGCGGCTGACGCTTGCTGAAAAACTTACAGCGGCGGCAGCGCCGTTGGTAGGAGCAGCCACACTTCCTGTGGGGAGTGCCGTGTAGCCGTCACCACCGTCAGTCAGAAACACCTCATCGATCACACCCAGAGGAGATGAGAATGGCTCTGCAACAACTGGAGCATCAAACGTAGCTACCGCCCCACCAGTAACAATTTCGGTTGATGTTGATGCGTAGTTCCAGAAGCGCACGCCACCCACACCGTCTTGGAAATCGGCAACCAAAGCCCCTGCGCTGTGGAACAAGAACAGTTGGTTGTCGTAGAACGCCGCAGAATTGTATGTGTACGCTTCGACCGTGGCGAGAGACAGTTTGCCTGCCGAAATAATTGTAGACGACGATCCGTTAAACAACGCGATGCCTTCTGCGGACTGATACATCATGCCAAACGGCGTGTCTGTTACAAGAAACCCTGTTCCGGGTTTAACGCCGTGTGCGGCATTTGTTTGCGTAACAGTAATGCTGTCGTCGGACGGCCCAATAAGCTGGAAGATTCCTGTCGCAGTAAAGGCAAACGTAGTCCCAGACACAGAAATCAAGGCTTCGCACACGCCGGGAAGAATCGCTTGATTCACCACAGGCCAATAGTCGGGTGCGCCGAGAATAGACCACCGAATGTCGGCTCCCGCCGCACCGAACACAATACCCGCGCCCGGCTTGCCCGTGCTGTTCCCAGCATGTAGACGGTTTGAAAGCACCGTAAGTGCCGGGGGCGGGGAGTGGTCCTCGATGTACTGGCCTCCGCTAGAAGGAAAGCCTCCTTGCGCCCACGTTAGCTGGGACTCGACATCAATGTCACTGTCGCTTGTGGTGTCGGACGTCACAGTAATGGCGGTACTGCTTGTGGATACACCAAGAATTTCCCGAACGAGGAAGTAGACATCCTCGCTCTCTCGGGTGCGGTACAGTCGTGCTCCAACGATGCGCTCGTTCTTGGCAAGGGGCAATGTAAATTGAATGCCTTGACTGGACAACGACACGTCGCCAAAGAACGTCGGGTTAGACTCCACGTCGTCTGACGTAAAGAAAGTCAAGGCGTATTTGAACCGACCACTCAGCGCGCCCGAAACCTTGGTTATCGTGGGCGAGTCCGGCGGAATCACGCCAATATTCACAGGCACAAGCGGAGAGGCCGCCACAGCCTTCTGCGGATAATTAGAAGCGTTGGTAAAATACGTTACGTCGCCGTCATCCAAATATCGTCGATTAAACTCGGATGGATTGGCGTCCGTGTAGCCGCTTATGTACGAATACTCGTCCATAAAATAGGCCGAAGCAGCAAAGTGCAGGTTCTTTCCCGAATACAGGTACGACGCCGAAATCGGCGAAGCTCCGGTAATCAAGTACGACCCACTAAGCGCAGTGCCCCAGTCCTTGATACTCTTCAGCGCACCAGAGCGCAGGTCCACGTTGACAGCGGTCTGCGCCTCGTTGCGAGCGATCTGACTAGCAGGCAGGCGAGTGTTGAGTCCCCCGCTGAAGTCGTTGTACTCAAGGGAGTAACCCTTGGGCATGGACTACCTCCAGCGCAGGGACTGATCTGCTTCCTCGATGCCGCGACGCACGAACTCCTGATAGCGTGCCTGTGCCTGAGCAGCCTTGGCATTGTCGCCTTCGGCCATTGACTCAGCCAACAGGGTTGCCGTAGCGTGCCACACGAGGGCCATGTGATAGTGCTCGGGGATCGACGGGGTGTCGAAGTCCGCCACCAGATCAGGCGGGCGCTTCACGTACCACACGCGAATTGCGCGGCTTGCGACCAGCGGGTAGATGGTGATGGCCTCATAACCATTGTAGGTAGTCGAGGCGTCCGAGAACCCGGCGTACTGAATACCGCCCTTGCCCCGGATGTAGAACTGCGGCGAGCCGACGGCGGTCGTACGCCACTGCGGGCCGACCAGAACATCAAGCGCCTCTTCCGAGGTGCGCACGAGCGCGACCGAAGGCGTGGAACCCTTGTCCTCGACGCGCAGGATTTCGCCCTGAATGGCGATGCTATCCTGCGAGATCAGGCTGGCGGTTGCAGTTGCGCCCGATGAAAGAATTGCAGTGGCTGCCGCATTCGTGCCGCCAGAAACCGGAGTGAATGTGATTGCTGGGGCCGTAAGATAGCCAGAACCCGGATTCGTAATCGTCACCGAGGTAACGACACCGCTACCATTTACGACGGCGGTCCCTGTTGCTGTAACACCGCCCGCAGGGGCAGCGGCAAACGCAACTGTCGGCGCAACGGTATATCCCAAACCACCGTTCGTTATGGTAACGGAGTTGACGCCGTTGTTGATGGTAACAGTAGGTGCCGACGTGTAGCCCGATCCCGGATTGGTGATGACGATCTGCGTGACGGCATTGTTCTGAACAACAGCCACGGCGGTTGCCGTTACACCCGTAGTGGGTGCCGCAATCGTGACGGTCGGCGCGAAGTTGTATCCTGCACCACTGTTAGTGATCGAGACACTAGCTACCTGACCACTAAGTGCCGATGCGACAAGATCGGCGGTTCCCTTGGCGTCCGTGGTCAGGTCCGTGGACGTGCGGAAAATCTTGGTCTGAGCGTTGAACTCTTCCTGCGCCTCGGACAGCAGGCGGTCGATCAGAAGGGGGTCGAACCGCTCACGCTTGAAGTCACGGGTGTGGATGTACACCCGGTTACGCAAGGTCTGAAGATTCACCGCACGCCTCCCAGAGTGGCCCGTGCCATCTCGACGAACTCATTGAACCTAGCTTTGTATGCCCCGGCTAGTTCCAACGATACCGTATCTTGGTTCCGAAGCAAAGCCCTATATGCAGCCCCGTACGGAAGTGCCTGATGGAACTGCAAGAAAATCTCAGGTTCGGTCGCATCCAAGCTAAGCGTGGCTGGTACTACAGGACCAGAAACCACAATCTGGTGCGTACCTGCCACAATTGTCGGCTTGCGGTAGATGCCTATCTTGAACAAAGCGGCGGATGAACTAGCCGTAGTGTCCGGCGTAAGATAATACTGCACTGGAGCTTGGCGGTTGTCGCACGAGAAGGTCTCGTCACGCCACGTAGGGCCGACAGAAGAATCAAGCAGCTTCTCAGTCGTGGGATACAGGGTGCGCGTAAATGCAGGCGTGGTGCCGCTGATAAAGTACACGGTGTCCAGCGGGCCTACAATACCCGGCGTAGTGATCGTGTACTCGGACGTGCCCGAAACCAAGGTAATCGTTACCTTCTTCGTGACGATTCCAGTAGTAACAGCAAACTCGTATTGCGCGTCGTTGATGTAGCTGTTGAGATCAGCGTCTGTCCAGCGCGTGCTTGCCGTATCGTCCAGCAGATTGCGCGTTTCGGTTCGCGTAGTGCCGAGGGTTGCCATTAGAAGTAATAACCCCGTGCAGTGAACAGCGAGCGCCCACGACCGGACTTCACCCACGCCACGGTCTTGAGCATCTGGTCGTCGTAGCGCTTGCGGTACATCGTGCTCATGTCCGTGTAGATGGCCTGACGCTCGCCAGCGAAAGGCAGCGCCAATACCAGCGCCTCTGCTGTGGCCCAGTCCGAGATTGCGTCCTCTGCGTCATCAGGCACGGCCATCGCCGTGTCGTCCGTGACCATCTGATCCTGCGTAATCATCGAGTACGCCACGCGCAGACCGTCCGGCTTGTCGGTGTTCGGCGTAGGATAGAGCCACAGCGAATCGTTGGTCGGCAGCGGGGACGTAGGATTGAAGTCCCGCAGGTAGTACAGCGGAAGGTCGCCCGTCGTGTTGCGCCAGTTGTAGTCGATGTAATCAAGCTGCGTGAGCGACACAGGCTCAATCGGATAGCCGTCGCGGTTCGCGTCGTACACCTTCACGCTGTGGATGCGATACAGGCGATAGCCGGGCGGTGGCTTGATCTGGTAGATTGCCTGACTCGCGTTGATGTCCGTGATGAACGAGCCTTGCAGAATCTCGGTGTCGCGCGTGAAAGTGTTCTGGGCCTCGTTGATGAGCTTGTTTAGCTCAAGCGGCTCCCAACCCTTCTGCGAGTAGTCACGCAGGCGCATCTGCACCTTACGACGCAGTTCCCCTAGCGTAACCATACTTTGGTCCCCCCGCCGCCGTTACGAAACCGCAACTTTCTTAGGCCGCCCGCGAGCAGGTGCCGATTTCTTCGGCGCTTCGACTTCGGCACCAACTTGCTCGACCACCACATCCGGCGCAGGCACGACAGCGGGACTCGCTTCGGCCTCGATTGCCTCAGGCTGTGCAGGAACACCGTTGCCCTCCCACACCATCTCGTAGTCCAGCGGATACGCCATCACGAGCTTACGCGCCGTGATCAGGTCCACGTCAAGCGGCTGGTAACGAACGAAGTGGATGCCCATGCGGTCAATCCAGTTACGGCGACCGACGTACACCATCCGCTTCTTACGGTTTGCTGGATTCACAGAAACACGACCTGAACTGTTACCGCCGCGCTCGGATACAGCACGATGTCCGTCTGCGTGGCGTATTGACTGCCGTCGAGGGCAATCACGGTGGGCATCGTCTTGTGGATGAAAAGACCCGTGTCAGCACTGGCACCCTTGAGTTTGATGGTTGCGGTGTTTCCAGCGGGCGGGATGATGATCGCTGCCGTGCAGTCACCTGCATTAGGCAGCGTGATCGAGTTGTCGGTCGTGGCCGTAAGCGCGACGAGCTTGGCCTCGTACTGCGCGTCCGTGGTCGAGATAGCGCCCGGCAGCACGCTCACGGCACCCGAGTCGAGGCCCATGATAGCGCCCGCGATGTTGACGATTGCAGTAGCCATTTAACCGCCCATGATAACGAAGGCTTTGAATTGCGCCTGCGGCGTGCCCGTCGCAGTAGCCACCACGCGAACCCAGCCAGACAGTGGGCCGCCGTAGGTCGCGCCGAACTGCCCCGCACTGTTGGTGATGATTTCAACGGTGGCCGAAAGCGGCAACGTGAACCAAGGTCCACTTTCAGTACGCCCGGTCTGGACCGTGAACGTAAACCTGTTGCCAGAGTTGTTGCCCGAACCAGCAGCTTCCTGCTCCACGATCAGCAGCAACTTGTCGAGATACCCGAGATGCGCGTCCCGGCCAAACACGTCGTGCGTGATGCCCGCGCCAATGGCAGCGCCAGTCTGTGTCG
>Ga0129333_10005965_pt1 | contig 11492 bp, 14 predicted proteins | sample CPB6_08_DNA_FD_94474 | JGI IMG/M metagenome (GOLD analysis project Ga0129333, IMG submission 94474) | Freshwater to marine salinity gradient microbial communities from Chesapeake Bay, USA - CPBay_Sum_0.6_0.8_DNA | ecosystem: Environmental > Aquatic > Marine > Coastal | place: USA: Chesapeake...
GGAGCCGGATCTGCTGCTGCTCGACGAACCGACCAACCACCTGGATGTGGAAACGATCCAGTGGCTGGAGGACTACCTGATCGGTCAGACCTGTCCGCTGGTGGTGATCAGCCACGACCGGGCATTCCTCGATCGTGTCTGCAACCAGATCGTCGAAACCGAGCGGGGCGTCTCCCGGAGCTACCTGGGCAACTACAGCCAGCACCTGGAGCAGAAGGCCCAGGATCGCGAGGCCGGCCAGGCCGCCTTCGAGCGCCAACAGAAGGAGCTCGCCACCCAGCAGGCCTACATCGACCGCTTCCGCGCCAGCGCCACCCGCTCCACCCAGGCCAAGAGCCGCGAGAAGCTTCTGGAGAAGGTGGAGCGGATCGAGGCACCGATCGAGAGCGTCAGCGGCCCCCGCTTCCAGTTTCCGCCGGCCCCACGCAGCGGCCGCTTGATTGCCCGCATCGAGGATCTCAGCCACAGCTATGGCGAGCAGATCCTGTTCCTCGGGGCGAATCTGGAGGTGGAGCGGGGCGATCGCATCGCCTTCGTCGGCCCCAACGGCGCCGGCAAATCGACGCTGCTGCGGCTGGTGATGGGCATCGAGACGCCGGATGAGGGTTTTGCCGGGCTGGGCGAGCACAACGTGATCGCCGGCTACTTCGAGCAGAACCAGGCCGAGGCGCTCGATCTCGCCAAAACCGTGATCGACACGATGTTCGAGGCGGTACCCGACTGGACCCAGACCCAGGTGCGCTCGCTGCTGGGCAGCTTCTGCTTCAGCAACGATGCGGTGTTCAAGGAGGTGGGCAAGCTCTCCGGCGGCGAGAAGGCACGGCTGGCCCTGGCGCTGATGCTGCTGATGCCCTGCAACCTGGTGGTGCTCGATGAGCCCACCAACCACCTCGATATCCCGGCCAAGCAAATGCTGGAGGATGCGCTGATTGAGTACGAGGGGGCGGTGCTGGTGGTCAGCCACGACCGTTACTTCATCTCGCGGGTGGCGAACAAGATCGTCGAGATCCGCGACGGCGAACTGGTGATCTACCGCGGCGACTACGCCTATTACCGCGAGAAGAAGGCCGAGGAAGCCGCCGCCGCCGCCGAGGCCCGTCTGGCGGCGGAATCAGAAGCCAAGCGCAAGGCCAACCGCGACAAACAGAAAGCCAAGGCGGCAGCCCGCAAAAGCGCCGCCGCCTAAGCACGGCACACAACTTCACAGACGCCTAGGCAAGACGACTCATTTCGCTTGGCCTGGACACATGTTGTGCATACGCTGACGGAATCCCCCCGTGACGCCGAACACCATGGGCATCGCCGCAGAGCGCGTCGCCATGCATCACGTTGCTCAGCACCAGGAGAACAGCCTGGAGCGCTCAGCCTCAACCGGTCACGACCTGCGGCAGGAGCCGCTTGCTGAAGCCGATTCCGTCAACAGCTACTTCGAATGCATCACCGCCTGTTCCCTGGACGACGGTGACTGCGTGACGCGCTGTGTGGAGGTGCTGCGCGACCAGCAGTGAGCCGCTGGCCCCGCCGGGAGCAGCAATGCCAGCAGCTCCTGACAAACCAGCGAGCAGAACGTGCCCACGGCTACGCAACCAACTGAAACAGTTCGTAGCATGACGCCCCCTGAATGGGTTGACGCCGTGATCGAGCCCCTTGCCCTGACCCTTGGCCAGCAGTTTGAGCTCGAGCGGATGAGCCGGGCCATTGATGCCACCGCAGACCTCGAGGAGCTGCAGCAGCTGGCGAAACAGCTGCTGATGGCCTGGCACAACCAGAAGGCCGCCACCGCCTGGGCGCTCCGCCAGCAACTGCATGACCCTGGCCAACTCTGACCAGACAGCCAGGATCCGCCCAGGCCTCACGAACGTCGCATCAGGCTGGTCAGTTCCACGGGTGTGATCGGCAGCGTCAGCGTCTGCCCCTGACGCTCCAGGCGCACGGCCAGGGTGCGCCCCACACCACTGCGTTCAACAATCTGAGTCAACTGAGCCGGCGTCTTCACCGGCTGCCCATCGACACCGGTGATCAGATCACCCGGCTGCAAGCCGGCTCGAGCCGCCGGGCCGCCCGCCATCACCGTCCGCACCAGGACACCCCCTGCAGCACCAGCGGCATCACGGGCCTGGTCCAGCCCCACACCGATCATGGCGTGACTGACGCTGCCCTTGCTCACCAGCTGCTCAGCGATCTGTCGAGCGCGGTTGATCGGGATCGCGAAGCCGAGACCCGCTCCTGGTCCGGAACGCACCAGGGTGTTGATCCCCACCACCCGGCCATCGGCATCCAGCAGTGGGCCACCGGAATTGCCAGGGTTGATGGCAGCGTCGGTCTGAATCAGCTCCAGCCGCTTGTCCATGATCCCCAACTTGGCGGCATTGCGGTTCAGGCTGCTGACGATGCCGAGCGTGACGGTCTGATCCAGCCCGAAGGGATTACCCACGGCGATCACCCAGTCGCCGACCTGCAGAGCATCGGAATTGCCCAGCCCCAGCACCGGCCATGCACCGCTACCCGTCAGCCGAACCACGGCCAGATCGGTGACCGGATCAACACCAACCACCTTGCCCTCCACGCGCCGACCATCCGACAGGCCCACCATGACGAGGCTGCTGCCCTCCACCACATGGGCATTGGTGAGCAGCAGTCCGGAGGGGTCGTAGAGGAAGCCGCTGCCCTGCCCACGCTCGGTGCGCTGCGAGGGCGGCACCGCGCCGATGCCAGGCTGCAACCCAAAGAACTGGCGCAGCAGCGGATCCATGAACGGGAATCCCTGCAACCTCTGCCGTCCAGGCACCAGCACCGTGCGCTCGGTGTCGATCGTGACCACCGCCGGGCCGGCCCTTCGCACCGCATCAGCCACAAAGGACTGGCGCGAGACCAGACCAGCCGCCGGCGCAACGCCGGCGGCCAGCGGCCCTGCCCCTTGAGCCAGGGCAGGCAACGGCGCCAGGCCCGTGAGCAGGGCCAGAGGCAAAGCCCGCAGCGCGGCGGCCACCATCTGCAACTCCCAATCAATGCCGGTCTCGACCGTACGCAGAAAGCTCAGTCCGGCCAAGCCCGGGCGGCGGTGGGGTTTCCCACCCTGAACCCGCCGCCACGGAACCACCACCTCGCCACCCATGGGGTGATGATGGACCTGATCGGTGCACAGGGCCGAGTGGCCCATCGGGCATGCCCACCTCTCCCGTCGTGAACCTCCCGTGCTGACCAGCAATCCGCTGCTCGCCAAACTGCTGCCGCTGGCGTATGCGGCCTGCTTTCTGGCCCTGCTGTGGCAGGCCTTCCGGATCATGGGCCGCGGCTACAGCGCCGTACCGAGGCCAGGGGACCAGGGCCGGATGCCCGGCGGTGATCGCACCGGCCGCGTCACCATCCACCCCGAACTGCTCGACGCCGATGGTCAGTTGACCCGCGACGACCTGCTCACCGTGCGCTTCGGCGGCGAGAACGACACGCCATCTGAGCCAAATGAGGCCGTCTGAACGGATCCGGACCCATCAGCTGGTACAACCGTTGGGTGCTTATGGACCTTGGTGGAGGCTGAGTGGAGCAAAGAACCCGGATCGTGGCTGCTGTGCTCAAAGCCATCAAGCTGCCGCCCCGCTTTCAGCTGCGACTGGTCAAGGAGGATCCGGTTCGCCTTGAGCTGATCCTCACGCCCGCCTACGGCAAGCAGCCGATCCTGGTTGGCCTGGTCGAATCACAGGATCTGGTGGCTCGCCGCGATCGGGAGGGTCGGATCCCGCGGGATCTGCAGGGCACCTGGGACTGGACGGTGCGCCACGGCAAAGTGAACACCGGCGGCTGGAATCCTTACCTGAAGGAAGCACTGCAGACGATGTTCGAAACCGGCCTGCCGGCGATGGTCTACGAAGAGAGCACCGGCGAGCCCTACCACCCGGTGGATGGTGCCCGCCACGTGCGCTGAGCCAGACGACCAGCCCCCCATGGCCGGCTCCCTGCCGATCGATCCGCTGCTCCCCGAGCTGGTGCAGCGGCTGACGGCCGGGGCAACCCTGCTGCTGCAGGCTCCTCCCGGTGCTGGCAAGACCACTCGGGCGCCATTGGCGCTGCTGGCCGCGCTGGAGGCCAAGGCCGGCGGGGCGCCGAGAAGCAGCCGCCGTCAGCGCATTCTGATGCTCGAGCCGCGCCGTCTCGCGGCCAGGGCCGCCGCGGAACGACTCGCCGCGGAGCTGGGCGAGCCGGTGGGGCAACGCGTCGGCTATCGCGTGCGTCTAGAAGCGCGCACCTCAGCGGCCACCCGGCTGGAGGTGCTCACCGATGGCCTGTTCCTGCGTCAGCTGCAGGCAGATCCAGGCCTCGAGGACGTGGCCTGTGTGATCTTCGATGAGTTTCACGAGCGCCGCAGCGAGGCGGATCTGGCCCTGACCCTGCTGCGGGAAGCACGGCCGCTGCTGGCGCCGGAGCTGCGCCTCCTGGTGATGTCCGCCACCCTCAACCTGCAGCCCCTGGCGGCGCAGCTGCCAGAAGCCAGCCTGCTTTGCAGCGAGGGGCGCAGCCATCCGGTGGCCATCGCGCATCAGGCTCCGCGTGCCGGCGAACGGCTGGCCCAGCAGGTGCTGCGCGCCCTCGAACAGCACTGGCTGGACCAACGCCAGCCGAGGGAGACGGTGCTGGTGTTCCTGCCGGGTCAGCGCCAGATCCAGCAGTGCCAGGAAGCCATCGCTGCCACGGGATGGGGGGCGGACCTGGAGGTCTGTCCCCTGCACGGCAACCTGACGCTGGCGTGCCAGAGCCGGGCGATCCGGCGGGCCAGCGCTGCCGCGGGGAAAGTGGTGCTGGCCACCAGCATCGCCGAAAGTTCGCTCACCCTGGAGGGGGTCAGCCTTGTGCTGGACAGCGGCCTCAGCCGGCGCAGCCGCTTTGATCCCGTCAGCGGCATGGACAGCCTGGTAACGCTGCCAGCAAGCCGCGCCAGCGCCGAACAGCGGGCCGGGCGGGCCGGGCGCCTTGGGCCAGGCCGTTGCATACGTCTCTGGAGTGCATCCGAACAGCAGCGACGACCAGCCTTTGATCCGCCGGAACTGCTGGAAACGGATCCGGCCCCGCTGGTGCTGCAGCTGGCCCAGTGGGGCGCCGGCCTGGGCGAGGAGCTGCCCTGGCTGGACCCACCCCCACCGGCGAGCCTCCAGGAGGGGCAGGCGCTGCTGCGGCAGCTCGGCGCCCTGGAGGCCAACGGCACGCTCACGGAGCAGGGACGCGCCATGGCGGCCCTTGGCGTGCATCCACGGCTGGCGCGGATGCTGCTGCGGGCCAGGGAGCTGGGGGCAACCGAGCTCGGTTGTGCGCTGGCGGCGCTGCTCAGCGAACGCGACCCGCTGCAGGCGAGTGAGGCGGGCAGCGATCTGATGCGGCGGCTCGATTGGCTGCAGGCCGGCGGCCGCGATCAGCGCCGCCAGCAGCTGCGCCAGCTGCAGAAACAACTACATCACCAGCTGCATGACAGCAGCCGCAGGCCCGGCCGCGACTGGTGCGAAACCGCCGATCCCCAGCCGGATGCCGCCATCGCCGCCGAGCTGGTGGCCCACGCCTACCCGGAACGGGTGGCGCTGCTGCGCGGGGGTAACACCGGCCGGTTCCTCACCCGTGGCGGTCGAGGGGCGGAGCTGCTGGCGGGCGACCCACTGCTGGGCAGTGAAGCCCTGGCGATCGCCAGCGTCGATGGCGCGGGCAGCGATTGCCGCATCCTGCTGGCTCTGCCGCTGCCGCGCGCCAGCCTGGATGCAATGGCGGCCGAAGCTGGCAGCCTGGAGCCGGTGGTGGCCTGGGACAACCGCCAGCAGCGCCTGTTGTGTGAACGGCAGCTGCGACTGGGAGCCCTTGTGCTGGAACGGCACCCCTGGCCCGATGCACCCGATGCGGAGCTCCTGGAGGCCCGGCTGGAGGGGCTGCGCAGCATGGGACTGGAGGCCCTGCCCTGGGATGGCCCGAGTCGTCAGCTGCAGCAGCGACTCTGCCTGGCCCACCGACACCTGGGCGAGCCCTGGCCAGACCGCAGCGACGCGAGCCTGCTGGAGGATCCACTGGCCTGGCTCGCGGATCAGCTGCCAGCGGTGCGCTGCCGCGCCGATCTGGACCGGCTCGATCTGCAGGAAGCCCTCTGGAGCGGCCTGGCCTGGAGCTGTCGCGCCGAACTCGAGCAGTGGCTACCGCAGAGCGCGACGATTCCCTCCGGCCGCAGAGCCAGGCTCGACTACAGCAGCGGCGAACCGGTGCTGGCGGTGAAGCTGCAGGAACTGTTCGGAGCCACGGAGAACCCGAGCGTGCTGCAGGGTCGGCTGCCGGTGACGGTGCACCTGCTCTCACCGGCCGGCCGGCCGGCCGCCATCACGCGGGACCTCGCCGGGTTCTGGCGCGGGGCTTACCGGGATGTGCGCCGTGAGCTGCGCGGACGCTACCCACGCCATCCATGGCCGGAGGATCCCGCCAGCGCCACCGCCACGGCCCTCACCAACCGCCGCCTGCGCCAGACACTGGACCAGACGCCAGCCCCCTGAGAGGAACGCAGCGCCCTACCAGAGGCGATCAAACAGATGATCGAAGCCGAAGTGGCACAGGCCTTCGGCGATGCCGACGCAGCCCTCGCCACGGGCCCTGTAGATCGCCGGCAGGCGGGGCAACTGAGCCACGAGATCCGGTTCGGCATTGCCGACCATCACCCCCTTGAGTCCCGTCTCGAACATGGCCAGATCATTGAGGGAGTCGCCCGCGGTGACCACCGCCGCCGCATCAAGCTCCAACGCGCGCAGCAGCGTCATCAACGTCGTGCCCTTGTTCACGCCGGCGGGGAGTACATCGAAGTAGCGACCATCGGAGAGCACGCAGTCGGCGCCAACGGCCTGGAGCTGCTGGATCAGCCGATGGTCAAAGCGCTCGAGATCAACGGTGTACGCCAAGCGGCGGTTAGAGCTGACCGACTGCAGGGCCAGGCCCGGCTGATCCGCAAGCAGCGGCAGGAGATGCGCCTCCAGATCACGCCAACGGGCCTCGATCGGATCCACCGCCAGCGGCAGCGGCAGCAACGAGGCCCCACAGGCCACGGTGCAGCCCACATCACCGATCACCAGGTGGGGAGCCGCCAGCCCGATCGGTTCATCCTCCTGCAACACCCGGGCGATGGAGCTGAGATCACGGCCCGTGCAGAACACGTGCAGCACTCGCTGACGCTGCTCCGCCAGCCAGCGGTAGAAGCGGCGCCGCTCAGCCGTGGCCCCTCCAAGCAACGTGCCATCGAGATCCGTCACCAACACCAGATCAGGCGCTTCGGGCAGAGGAGCGGAAAGCTGCTGAAGCAGGCGCTCACGCAGGGAGTCCAATCAGGTGCGGCGAACCGCACCCAAAGGTATCGGCCGGCACTGTCAAGCAGCCTCCAAATTTCGTTACAGTCCCTGCGTCACTGAGGCACCTGCCATGTCCGACTCCTCCCGCTTCGGTTTCGTCAACTTCGCTGAAACCTGGAACGGCCGCCTGGCCATGCTTGGTTTCGTGATCGGCTTGGCCACCGAGCTGCTCACTGGCCAGGGCATCCTGGGCCAGCTGGGCCTGGGCTGATTGACGGTCCGGCCGCTCAATCCCCCCACACGAGCCAAAACATCAGCCCAATCCCTCCGCAGGTGCGCCTGAGGAGGGATTTTTACGGTTCAGGGCATGGGCCAAACTGGGCCTGATCCCTGCCCGGCTCATCCTGGCCCGCCTTTACGCCAAGAACCGCCGCGACGGCGCCCGCCTGCTCAGCTCAGCCGTGGTGATCACCAGCATCGGCTTGATCCGCATCGACCACCCCCTCGGCCAGATGGTGGCTGGTCTGGGAACGCTGGTCTGCCTTTACTGGTGGACCTGCTACCGCACCCTCGAGCGCTGAGGGAGCCCCGCACCACGCGCCTACCCCGGAGCCGCTGCCTTGAACTCTGACCCCGGTCTGCCGCGGTACAGCGTCGCCGAACTCAATCAGGCCATCGGATCCCTGCTGGAGCGTGGCTTTGCGCCCCGATTCCTGCTCGAAGCCACCGTGTCGCGCCCCCAGCTCAAGAAGGGGCATCTATGGCTGACCCTGGTCGATGGCCAGGCGGCCATCCAGGCGGTGGTGTGGGCCTCGCAGCTGAGCCGCCTCAGCCATCAACCCCAGGAGGGCGACGGGGTCGTGGTGGTCGGCAAGCTCAATTTCTGGGCGGCACGGGCCTCGTTGTGCGTGCAGGTGCTGGACCTGAGGCCGAGCATCAGCGCCGTGCTGCGTCGCTTCGAACAGGTCCGGCAGACCCTTGAACCGGAAGGGCTGTTCGATCCGAACCGCAGGCGCCCCCTGCCGGTGCTGCCAGCAGCGATCGCGCTGCTCACCAGCAGCCCGAGTTCAGCCCTCGCAGACATGCTGCGGACCGCGGGCGAACGGTGGCCCATCACCCGTATTCACGTCGTCCCGATCCCCGTGCAGGGGGCGGTGGAAGGACAGATCCGCCTCCGTCTTGCCCATGTGATCGCCGCCGCCCCGGAACTGGGCCTGGAAGCGATCGTGCTGGCGCGAGGCGGCGGCAGCAGGGAAGACCTGGCGGTGTTCGACAGCGAAGCCCTGGCGCGGGATCTTGCCGCCAGCCCCCTGCCGGTGATCACGGGCCTGGGCCATGAAGACGACACCACCATCGCCGACCTGGTGGCGGACTATCGCGCAGCCACACCCACCGGGGCAATCGTGGCGCTGCTGCCGGATCGAGCCAGCATGGCCCAGGAGCTCAACCACCGGCGCCTGCGGTTACGCCAGATGGTCCAGCATCGGTTGCAGCAGGAATGCACCCGCCTTGAGGCCAGTCGACAGCGACTGGAACAGCTGCACCCAAGCCAATTGCTCGCAGCCTGGCGCCGACAGCTCAGCCAGCGCGTGGATCTGCTGCAGGCTCTTTCGCCGCAGCGGCTGCTGCAGCGCGGCTTCGCCCTGGTACGCCAGAGTGACGGCCGGCTGCTGCGCTCAGTGCGGGATCTCAGACCCGGTGATGACCTGCAGATCGAACTGGCTGACGGCAGGATCGAGGCCGTCAGCCAGGCCACACACCCCGGCTGACTCCCGCTTCTGTCATGGCCGAACCCACCGCACCCCCATCGCGCCGCAGCCGAACAAACCCTGGCCGCCGCCGCGACGCCGCAACCGATCCCGACTGGCTGGCTGATATCGCCGGTCTGAGTTTTCAGGAGGCCCGCACGGCTCTCGAACTGGCCATGGCGCAGCTGCAGTCAGAGGACCTGGAAGTCGAGGAGATGGCGGGGCTCTACCGGCGCGCCGAAGCCTATGCCAACCGCTGCGAAGCGTTACTGCGACAGGTGGAGCAAGACGTGATCGAATGGGAGAGCGACGACCCGCCCGCTTCTCGATGATCAGCTCGGCACCACGCCCCTGGCTGGCCTGGATTTACCTCGCACTGGCGGTCGCCGGCGGGATCCTGCCGTGGCTGGCCAACCTCGAGTTCATGCAGCAGTACGGCACCAGCTTCGATCTGGGTCAATTTGTGCAGCTAGCCAATGCCAACCCGGCAGCCCGGTCGTTGTCTCGAGATCTGCTGGTGGGGGCCACAGCTGTGACGGTCTGGATGGTGGTCGAAAGCCAGCGGCTTCGGATGCGCCACCTCTGGGTGGTGTTGCTCAGTGCCGTTACCATCGCCTTTGCCTTCGCCGCCCCCCTGTTTCTGTTTCTACGTGAACGGCGACTGGTGGAACTAGCCAGAGAATCCGAATCAGCGAGCCTGATATCGACAGACAACTAAGACACCAGAGCCATCAGCTTTCATCTTTCATCACGCACCTCACGCACCGTTACATCAATAATTGCATCCGCGGCCTGTGGCTCGTGAGCCGCAGCACTTGCGGCGCCATTGCTCTGATTCTTGGTGGCCTGAACAAGGCTGGCTCCACAGGCTGGGCAGTTCAAAGCGCCCAGGCTTGGGGTACCGCAAGCAGGACACACAGTCAGGCGCCGCCGAGCCCACTGCCAGGCCAGCAGCCCAGCACCAGCCAGCAGCAGGGGCACCACCACGACCAACAGTGCCGCGCCTTCCAGCACGTCCACAAACAAACGCAGGGTCAGGCCGGGGGCGAGCACAAGCAAGCCGATCGCCAGAAGCCAGACCCAGGGGATGGAGCGCTGCATCGCCGCAAACTACGAAGGATCGTGGTGCCAGTTCAACCGGATAGCCCTGAGGCACCCGGTCTGCCACCATCCTCAGGCCTGCACTGCAGCCGTCGAGGCAAGGACAGGTGTGGATCGCCCGCCATGGCCTGAGCGGCTGATCACGACGCTGAGAGCAATGCCGTAGTAGAGGATCAGCGCAACCAACCAGACCCAGAGGCTCAGCACCAGCACACCACTGATCACCCCATACGCCTGAAAGCGTGTGCCCAGCGAAATCAGGCTGCGGCCGAGCGCCGCATTCAGCGCTGTCAAAGCGCAACCGATCAGGCACGCTCCCGGTAGCAGAGCCCGCCTCGGCACCGGCCTGGTCGGCAGGATGGCCATCAAGGCAAAGGCAAGGCTGGAGGCGATCAACAGACTGATCCCTACATCAACAAGTAAGGGAACAGGCATCCAGACCCGCATGCTCGCCGGCAGCCATTGCTCCAACAAGCGGCGCCAACTACCGGGGCTCAATAGGCGCAGATTGGTAGTGAGCTGGTCCAGCACCACGCAAAAACCAATCAGAACAACCAGGGCGAATGATTCCAACCGAGCCGCCAGGAAACGATGCAACGGCTGGAGCCAGTTTTTGGGCGGTTGCGAACAGGGACGGAAGCCCCACAGCCGATCAGCTCCACGCTGCAGACTCAGATAGGCATTCGTTGCGGATATCAACAAAAAGACAGCGCCAACGACACCAGCCCCCGTCCCCTGCCCATAAAGCTTAAGCAGAGTTGAACTCAGCAAGGGCAACACAGATTCAGGCAGAAACTGGTCAGCGATTTGCAGCAAATTATCCATCAGACCCTCGACGCGACCAAGAATTCGACTAGCCACAGCCAGTGCAATCAGCAAGATTGGGAAAAGAGATTGCAACGTATGATAAGCAAAAGCAGCACTGAGATCAACGCAGTCTTCTCGATCCCATAGACGATAAGCACGCCAAAGCCAACGGGGCAATCGCCAGCGGCGGTGCAACCAGAAAATCAACAAGCGATTCGGCAGCCCCCCCCTTTTACGCATCGTCAGCATCGAGCGGCTGACGCCATGCTGACAGCCAGCCACTGCCATCCGGCCGCACGATTGAATGCCCCTATCGCATCGACACACAGTCGCGGGGCGCCACATCCCTGAGCCCACAGCCGATCAAGTGCCCCATCGCAGGAATCTGGATGGCGGATACCGCATTCAGGCACAAATTAGATCTTCCGCACCCATCGGCGCTGATCAAAGCCCCTGTCACGAACCGAGATCAGTTGCCGCCGGCCTGGCCCGACAGCAGCGAGCGGCAGCTGCCTTCCAGCCCTTCAAGCCTCAGCGTTCA
>Ga0129333_10005966_pt1 | contig 11492 bp, 7 predicted proteins | sample CPB6_08_DNA_FD_94474 | JGI IMG/M metagenome (GOLD analysis project Ga0129333, IMG submission 94474) | Freshwater to marine salinity gradient microbial communities from Chesapeake Bay, USA - CPBay_Sum_0.6_0.8_DNA | ecosystem: Environmental > Aquatic > Marine > Coastal | place: USA: Chesapeake Bay...
CCTGTAACAGTTGATTTTTTTCAGCAATTCCTAATGGATTTAAGGTTGGATTTTCGAGCCATAACGGAAAAAGCTTTTGATAGGCCTGAGAATGACTCATTTTACCTGTTTCTATCAGAGAAAGAAATTCTAAAACTCCTTCTTTTTCAAAAGGTGATTCTTTGATTGAAATTCCCTTTTCATTTAAGTAGGGCAATAATTTATTAACTAAAAAGTTAGTTAACAACTTTTTGTCCCCTATTTTATCTAAAAAAGTTTGAAAATATAAAAAGGTATCTTTAAACTCGGAAAGAATATTGGCCTCCTGTGCAGGTAAACCTAAGTCCTGATGAAGAAATTGATACGCCTGCCAAGGTAAAACAGGCAGATTATTTTTTTCCTCTTCTAAATACTCTTCAGAAATATGTACCGGTGGTAGATCAGGCTCTGGAAAATACCTGTAATCGTGAGCATCCTCTTTGGATCTAAGTGGCGTGGTCACCCCTGTTGAAGGGTCAAAATTTAATGTTTGTTGGGCTACTTTCCCTCCTTCCAATACGATGTTTAACTGTCTTTTTTCCTCAAATTCAATGGCTTGTCGTGCAAATTTCATTGAATTAACGTTCTTAATTTCACATCTGTTATTCAAAATATCAGTGCCTTGTTGTCTAATTGAAATATTCACATCGCAACGAAGTGACCCTTCTTCCATATTTCCATCTGAAATTTCCAAATAGCGAACAAGCTGTCTGATGCCGCTCATAAAGGCATCAACTTCAGCCCCTGAACGTAAATCAGGTTCTGTTACAATTTCGATTAAAGGAATACCCGCTCTGTTTAAATCTATAAATGATCTGGAATCATGCATGGTATGAATTGATTTGCCTGCATCTTCTTCCATGTGGATATGATGGATTCTAATATTTTTCCAGTCTTCTCCTACTTTTATTGGAAGATACCCCCCTACACTAATCGGCTTTTTATCCTGCGTGATTTGATAGCCTTTAGGCAAATCCGCATAAAAATAATTTTTCCTGTCGAAGGTATTATTCCTATTAATGCGACCATTTAACGCAAGTCCAAGTCGAAGCGCATATTGGACTTGCATTTTATTCATGAAAGGTAAGGTCCCTGGATGCCCAAGGGAAACAATACCTATATTTGAATTTGGACTTCCACCAAAAGATGTTTTATCCTTACTAAATGCCTTACTTTTTGTACTTAATTGTACATGTACCTCTAACCCAATAATAGTTTCAAATACTTCTTGCCCCATAATAATATCTTAAGCGGCAAATATAAGCTTAAACCTATTTTATTTTAAATCATTTTAGCTAAATGTGCTAAATGATGTCTTGAATGCCAAAAATAAAGAGCCGTAGCGCGTTCAATTGTAAAAAGGTACTTCATATCTGGATGAAAAAATGTTTTTTGCCATTCTTCCGCTGATAGACGGGATAACATATAACTCCATCTGCCATGAACTCCTTCTATCATTTTTAAAGATAAATCGGCAGGTGCCTGTAAACTATCTGATAAATTTCCCCATCCATCCTGATGGTAAGGCTTAATCGTTGGCTCATTTTCAGTTAGTGCCAATTTAACACGTATTAATGCATTTGCATGGCTATCAGCTATATGATGAATCAACTGCCTCGCAGTCCAGCCTCCAGGTCTGTAAGGAGTATCCCATTTTTCTTCCGTCCATCCTGTTACTTCCTTTCGAAGTAAGGTTGGAAATTCTCCCAAATAACTGGTCCATAATTTATGGTCATCCACCGTGATTTTTTCAGGTTGTATAAATTTTCCTACAGGATATTTGTAGGCAAATAATTGCTCTTCTGTAAGATTAACATTTGTTTGTTCCATTTTCTGTTTTTTTACCATTCAATCATAATACCAATAGTTGGCAGTAAAGTACCTTGTGTATCGGTTATCGTTTTCAATAAATATCTCTGTTGTGCTAATGGAGCGGTTGGATTAATAATAACCGGCCCACCAACAGGTTTACCATCTGCATCCTTTTGGCGATCTAATATCAATTGATTACTTGGAATTGCACTTCCTGTTATATTTTCAATATCTAAATAAAGATTAAGACTCCATTTAGAGAAAAACCATTTTTTATCCACACGAATATCAAGGGTATTGGCAGCTTGACGACGCAAGGTATTAATTTGATTATAATCTAAAATACCTCTGTTATTTACAGACCAGTTTGCTACTAAGGAAGAAGCATCGGAGAAAGGAGTATAAGGTAAACCACTTTGGAATCGCCAATTCATACCTACCTCCCAATTTTTCTTAAACTTTTTACCTACTGTAGTACTTATGATGTGCCTGGCATCCCACGAGGAAGAGACTAAATCACCATTTTTATCTTCAAAGGCACTCCAACCCAGCGTATATGCAAAAATGCCATAAAATCCTTTGAATAATCTTTGTTGAAAAAGAAATTCAAATCCATAACTTCTTCCATTTGACCTCGGTAATGCAGGTTCATTGCCAATAACACCAAAATCACCTCCTAAATTTGCTAAGGTTACACTATCCCTTAGCAGAAATGGATAATTATTATAAAATTTATAAAATGATTCAATGGTTATTTTTGCATTAAAATCAGTGTTATATTCCAAGCCAAGAACCACTTGCTTGTTGCCAACATATTTAATATTATTGGTTTTATTTATAAATTCTCCATTTTGCTGATAGCCTAATATAGTGAAAGGAGGCAGCTGGTAAAATATACCTGTGTTAAAATTTAAGGATAATTTCTTAGTCAATGCATAAGCCAAAGAAAAACGAGGTGATAATTGGTTTATAGGATTGGCCATATCACTGGAATAAGTATTTCCATCCACCCTAAGACCAGCCGAAAGAACTAATTTATCCTTATTAAAATTCTGACTGGCTTGTGAAAATAAACTGTACTTACCCATATTTAAGGCCGAAGTGTAATTAATGGTTTGTGCACCTGAAGCGGTAAATATTTTATTGAACGTATTATTATTGTATTTAACATACTCATAACCACCGCCGTAGGTTAGCTTAAAGTCACCTGTTCTTAGAGTTCTTTCAATACGTAATTTATTTTCAATCTCTTGAGACTGATAATCCAAAATTTTATTTTCGGGTTTACTGTCATCGTTTCCAGCAAATTTAATGGCTTTATTGTCTAACATATTTCTGGAAATTACAAAAGTCCAGTACCCCTTTTGGGTGTAGTGCTTCCAAACGAGACCATTTGTGTAGTTCCATTGAGGAGTAGTTGGAAGCTGGTCAAGTAAAAATTGTTGATCTTCCGTATCATTTGCCTCCAGATTTAGTTCAAATTGATCAATGGCACCGAGTCCAATGAAGGTTATTTCATTTTTATCATCTAATTTGAATTTTATTTTGGCTTGAAAGTCATTATAGGTAGGAAGGAAGGGTAACCCAATGGCCTGAAATAAAAATTGTAGATAAGATCTGCGACTAGATACCAAAAAGGTTCCTTTTTTTCCAATAGGACCCTCCAGAGTTAAGCCAATATCAGAAGCTCCAACCATAAAATTACCACCAATTCTATCACTTCTTCCTTCTCTCTGCTTGAAATTGAAAACTGAACTTAATGCATTTCCCCTATTCGCAGGAAAAGCACCCGAGAAAAAATCAACTTCGTTGATGAAATTAACATTAATCAAGCCAACAGGTCCACCTGAAGCACCTTGAGTGGCAAAGTGATTGATATTGGGAACTTCAACATCGTCTAAAAAAAATCTATTCTCATTTGGAGCACCTCCTCTAATAATTAAATCATTTCTGAACGATGCGGTAGTCGTTACTCCGGGTAAAGATTGGATAACCCTGGAAATATCTCTGGCACCTCCAGGATTTCTTTGTATCTCAGCGATGCCAATAGTCCTTAAGGATACAGGACTTTCTTCCGTTTTTTTAAATGGAGAAGCTTGTACAACTACTTCTGTTAATTCTTCAATTGATTCCTCTAACTGAAAATCTACTTGTGCTGGGCGAGCATTTGTTACTTGTATTTCAAATACAGCTCCATCTTTAAATCCCAGATAACTGGCAGAAACATTATATAATCCAGGTGTTAACCCTGTAATTTCATAATTACCCGACTCGTCTGAGGTGACTCCTTTATTTATCTCAGGAATAACAACGGTGGCAAATCCTATGGGTTCATTAGTCAATTTATTGGTAATTTTTCCCTTAATTATACCTGTTTGCGCATTTAATTGCCATGAAAATAAAAACAAAAAACCAGCAATTAAAACAATGTAATTTTTTAACATGTTGGAATAGTTGTGAAAAGATTTTAAACCTATTAAATAAACTAAATGCAAAGTAGTTCTAAAATGACCCTAAAAAAATGAAATTTATTACCTTTTTTATTGAATCCTATCCCTACATGAATAAATATTAAATGAATTTAAATTAGTAAAACCAATGAGTGTAATCTCATTTTCCTCCGCTATTTCTATGGCAAAAGTAGTGGGAGAGCCTATAGCCACAATGATATCTATTCCGGCACGTGACGCTTTTTGCAGCATTTCAAATCCTGCTCGACCACTAAAAAACAGAAAGCCATTCATTTTAGGATTTTGCTGCATTAAAAAGGCATGTCCTATGACTTTATCTAAGGCATTATGTCTTCCAATATCCTCGCCTACATGAATTAATGTTCCTTCATTACTAAACCAACATACGGCGTGAGATCCTCCAGATTTACTAAAAAGAGGTTGATTTGATTTCGTATTTTTCAGAGATTCAAATATAACATCCCGATGTATAAAATTTCTTTTTCCCAGTTTGGGATAAGGCATATTTCCTGCTAAAACGTCTGTATCTGGGGCACCACAAACACCACATGCAGCATTAACTATAAAAATTCGATCTTCCTTCGGAAAAACCGGATTAAAGTGGAAGGCTAAGGCTATCAATTGTATTTTCTGGAAAGGAGCCGATTTCTGATCAGGTAATAAATCCTTTTGCGTATGAATAATGCCAGCCGTAAAAAGAAATCCAACTGCTAAAGCAAAATCATCTCCCGGTGAACGCATTATTACAGCTATTTTTTTTAATTTTCTATTCTCAAGTGGACCGTATTTAACATAAATTTCAAGAGGTGATTCCATCGCAATCTGATCTGAAAAATCTTCTTCCCTCCCATCTTTAAAGAAACGATGAATATTTTTCGAGCTGACAGGTATAAAATTCATCTTATTTTCCATTCCTTTCAGTAGTATTAAAATTTACTCTCAAACCAACATAAAAAGTTCTCCCGGGTGCAGGTTCAAAAAATCTATTTGCAGCCGCATTAATCCTTAAATTAGAATAATATTCTACGTTTAGCAAGTTGTTGACCCCACCCATTATTTCTAAACCTGCCTTTTTAACAGGCAGATTATATTGTAACCGGGCTCCAATTAAAAAATAGGCTGGAACTACTACCGAATTATTATCATTAGCAAACTGTTTTCCTAGCCATCTCATATTTCCTGAAATAAATATGGAAGGATATAATTGGGCTCTTAATTCTGAAAATAGCTGAAAGGGTGAAAAACCAGGTACCCAGTTGCCTTTATAATTTTGATTACCCGACGGATAATCTCTAAAAGTGTGACTGGCAAAAGTCAATGAATGAATGGAACTTACCTTTCCCTCAGGAAAAATTTGGGTGAAAATTTCTAAACCATTCCTCCTGGATATACCTGCATTCTTGTAAAAAGTCCTGCCTGGAAAGGCGGCTAATCCGTAGGCTATCCACTCATCTTTTAAATCTATTTGGTAGATTGAAAATTCCGATCTTAACCATTTTGTGTGCTTAAACCTATACCCCAAGGAATATTGTACCGAGGTTTGTGGCTTTAAATCAGGATTAAATCCACCGGCATTACTTGGATTTGCACTTAATTCGGTTAGTGCTGGAGTTTCAAAATGTTTACTCCAATCACCAAATATACTTGAATTTGTATTAGGTTTGAACAAAAATCCTACGGAAGGATTTAGTCTGATATAGTCAATATCTCCGCTATGATCTCCGTCTGTCAAATACAAATCTTCTACACTAAGTTTAATTTTATCTAATCGGGCACCTGCGATGACCTCCCATTTGGACGAAATAAAATACCTGTATTGGCCATAAATTCCACCCCCCTGAAAGGACTCTTTCTGATCCAGGTTAATATTGCCTTTAACCCCTGATTTATTAGCAAACCTTTGTCTGTTATCAACCTGACTTGAAGCTTCCATGCCAACAAGCCACTGATAATTTGGCTTTAATTGCTGCATGGATAAACCACCTCCCCAAAATTGACGTGTAAATGCAACATATCCACCTGCTTCAAAGGGTAATCTGTTATCAAAAGTTCGATTTGAATAAAAGGTATATGCCTGAACCTGTATGTTATTCTTAAGATTTTGATCCCAGGTACTTCCAACTCTATACTGAGTTAATTCTTCACCCGCTTTAAATTGCAAATTTCTGGAAAAAGCTGATTTCCGGGATAAGGTGACCTCTGATGTTATCAAAGCCCCTGGATCGTTTGCCAAAGGACTTGCAGCCCAGTTGAACAAAAACTTTAACTTCCCCTTAGGAAAGTTAATAACATATTTACCATTCAACAAATTAGTCTTTGTCTGACTCCATTCTCTAAATCCGATATGAGAAAAATTACTGCCAAATATACTCCATTCTCTTTTTTGGTTTTTCCCCCCCATCCAAATATCTAATTTTCTTAATCCATAACTTCCCACTAAATAACCTGAATTTAATGAAAAATTAGACGTAGGATCTTTGGTATAGAGGGCTAATACGCCACCTGCTGCATTTCCATAAAGCACTGTACTTACACCTCTGATAACCTCCATAGATTGCATAAATCCGGGATCAATATTATCTACATTTGCTTGTCCATCGGGGGTTGTTTCGGGAAGACCATCCACAAGAATTCTGACACCTCTTATGCCAAATGCGGATCTCGATCCAAATCCACGAATGGATATTCGAACATCCTGGGCATAATTTTCTGCATTTTGAGCCAGTACTCCAGGAACATAGGCCGCATAATCCTGTAGAGATGTCCTCGGCTGACCTTTTACCAGAATATCTTCGGTTAAAGTAGTTACTGCCTGATTCATCCTTCTGCCCTCAACAGTAATTCTGGATGCTGTTATAGGAATGGAAGGTAATTCAATGGTATCTGCCTGGCTAAAAGCGTAATATGGAATAAAAGCAAACATCAAAAAAAGAAAAAAAATAACAGGAATAATTGTTAGCACCTGATTATATCGAGGAGTGTATTTATTTTTTCTCACTTTGTGGTTTTGCAATTGTTTTATCAAAAAGATTCAAAATACGTCTATATTCATCTAACCAACTTGATGTTTCTATAAAGCCATGGTCTTCAACAGGAAAAACAGCAAGTTCCCAGTTTTCTTTTTTTAATTCAATTAATCTTTGAGAAAGTCGAACAATGTCCTGAAAATGTACATTTACGTCCACCATGCCATGTAGCATTAATAAATTTCCCTTTAATCCTTCAGCAAAATAAATGGGCGAACTTCTTTTATAGGCGATGGGATCGAGCGTTGGAATATTTAAGATATTGGAAGTGTAACCATGGTTATAATGTGCCCAATCTGTCACAGATCTAAGCGCAGCACCACTTTTAAATACCTTATTTTCATTAAATAAAGCCATTAAAGTAATAAATCCACCATAAGACCCCCCATATATGCCAATACGGGAAGGATCTACCTTATGTTTTTCAATCAGATATTTTGCACCATCTACCTGGTCAGATAAATCTTTACCTCCCATATATCTATAGATACCTGTCCGCCAGTCTCGTCCATACCCTGCACTACCTCTATAATCGATATCTAAAACCGTATAACCCTTATCGGCAAGCAGATTATGAAACATATACTCTCTGTAATACGTACTCCACCATTCGTGTACATTTTGAAGGTAGCCTGCCCCATGAACAAAAATAACAGCTCCTTTATGGTTCACCTTCGCTTCTGGTTTATATATTCTTGCAGGCACGAGCACTCCATCTTGGGCTTTAAACCATACAATTTCAGGTTTACGCCAAGAATAAGAATTGAAAGCCTGCGAAGTAGATTTTGTAATTTGAATGGGTTTGGCATCTGGTTTGTTTTCCTGAACAAAAAGCTCCCAAGGAGTATTTGAAGAGGAAAATCTTATAGCAAGAAATTTTTCATCGGGCGAAAGAGTTACCTCTGCATTACCTTTCCCATTTGTTAATTTTAGTAATTTTTTATTCGAAATACTGAGTTTATAAAAATGCTGTTGATGAGGACCTTCAGCATTGGCGGTTAAATAAATATGTTCTCCGTCAATTGCCAGTTTGGTATTTAATATTTCAAATGCACCTGAAGTTAATTGCGTTGTAATTTTTGTGTTTACATGATACAGATACAAGTGAGAAAATCCTGATTTTTCCGATTGAAAATAAAATTGTTCCCCATTTGGCAACCACTCAATATTTCCTGTTGCCTGATCCCAGCTTTCAACACCTGGACCACCAATCCATGCCGTATCATGTTGATGATCTATTTCTTCCCATTTACCACTGGAAGGATCTAATAAAACCAGCCATCTGTCTTTATGATCCAGGGAGCGAACCACAAAAATAGGTTGATTTTTACTGCTCCATACAGGGCCATTTATGATAGTTGGTTTTGGCTCTGGAAAAGTATCAACATAGGGTGTTTTAGCGTCTTGGTAATATTTTAGATAAGCTGGTTTTTTATAAATGCCGGATAGATTTTTTAAATTAAGCAAATAAAGTGAATCTTTATCGGTTACATAAATACCCATTTCATAGTTTGGTTGAGGAAATCCCACTTTATCACGGGTACGCAGAGGAGTTGTAAAAGCCGAATTAGTGACAAAATCGGGGACCTGCGTTTCTTTTCCAGGAACTTCAACAGCCATTTTACAGGCAACATATTTTAAATCGGGGCTATGGGAAAGGCCAATTAACCTTTTATTATTTAGAAAAAGAGGGTTTGGTAATAAGTTATCTGCTTTGGGTTCCTCTCTTTTTCTTTTTTCAGCAATAGCCTTTCTTTCTTCTAAAACCTCAAACAACTCGAGTTGCTCCTTTTCCAGCCATTTTTCTGCCGTATTTTTAGGAGATGCTACATTCATTTTAATATCCGTAAAATTAGTTATTTGTCTCAAAGTTCCATCAAGAAGATTCAGTGAAAAAAGATTGTTGTTTTTTTGAAAGGTTAACACGGAATCTCCATGGGCAAAACCCAGATTTGATTCTCTTTCAGATGTAATCATAAATGGAGTCATTTGACCATCTGGCAATTTTTGTCTAAAAATATCCCCATCTCTTAGAACAAATCTGAAATCCTTATTTTTGGAGACCAGTCCACCGGGTGGAAAAGGGAAACGTTTATTGGAAGGCCATTTCAAAGGCGATTCTGAAAATGGTGCTGTAACATGATAAGTACTTCTTAAAGAATCATTCGTCGGATTCCAAGAAAAGAAAATTTCTTTACTATTAGGATGCCAGAAAATTCCTTCCGGTGTATAACCAATGAATTTTTCACCTGACATAATATTAGGTAGATCAAGTTTTTGAACGGGATTTTTTTGCCCTGAAAGAATAGTGATTTGTAATAAAACAACCACCAACGTCATAAAATTTGCCTTCAAGAAATAAATAGTTTTCATAAAATCTACGATATTTTGTCTCAATATAGCCTTTTCAACAAATAAATGAAGGAGTATTTAAAGACAAAATACAAAGGATGTCCATAAATTATAAAACAGAACAGAAGGCACAAACTTAAATATGTAATTAATTTATAATTTATATATCTTTGTTATTATATTAATAAAAGATGCTTAGACGATTTATTTTATTTTTATGCCTGTCTTTTTTTTCATTAAATATTGGAGCTCAGGTAGTTCGAATAAAATTTATTGAAAATAAGGAATATTGTGCTGGTTTTGAGTCAGACAATACGGCTCAGGTTAAGATTTCTACAGTTCCTAATATCAGAATACCTGAAAATGCAGGAACTGTATATACCTGGTATGCCATACACAGAGAAGGGTTCAGAAGTTGGCATACCCCTATTGACCAGAGAGCTATTCCGTTGCCTTGGCCAGGAAGATACGAAATATATGTTGTTATGAAATACATAGACAAAGTAACGCTTAAGCCTTACTTTGCCTTTAAATCATCCTCCATTTTTGCTTTTGCTAATTCTTGTCCTCCTTAAATTAGTCATATTTGAAGGGCAAAACAGAAGAATCTTTTATGGTAGAAAGCGTCATCAATGTCTTCAGCCTTTCTATTTCCTCAATTTGAGATAAGGTTTTAAATAGCAGTTGTTCGTATGTTGGAATATCCTTACAAACAATTTTCATTAAAAAATCAGCCTCACCTGTGATTATATAACATTCTACGATTTCGTCAATTTCCTGAACTTTTGCCATAAAATTATTTAAGGCATTATCTTTTTGCCAAGCAAGAGAAACCTGAACAAAAGTTTTTACGTTTAATCCGATGGACTGCTGATTAACTTTTGCATGATAACTTTCAATAATTAATTGCTGCTCCAGCTTTTTAACCCTTTCTAATGTTGGTGCTGGAGACAGTCCAATTTTTTTGGATAAATCGAGATTAGTAATTTTACTGTTATCCTGAAGAATATGTAAAATTTTCAAATCTGTTTTATCTAATTTCTCTAATGATTCCTGTTGTGGAAAGTTACTCATGGCTTAATCTTTGTTTGGTTAACTAAACGCAAAAGAACAAATAATATTATAAATACGCTAAAATTTAATCATTAAATCCCAATTAAATTTTAGCGTTTCAAATAAATCAGCATTATGGAAAAATACCCAAAGAATTATAATCGCTGCTAATTTTATTAATTGCATTAACAAAAGCGGCCGTTCTGAGATCAGGTATAGCTGGATTATTCACCATCACTTCCCTGATTTCTCTATAAGCATTAATCATGGTCTCCTCCAATCCTGAACGAACCAGATCAATCTCATCAGCGCCTCTGGCAATCAAAGCAAATTCTCTTTCATTCACATTTCTGCCCGTAAGTTCTTCAACTAAATGAATAACCTGAGTAAGTTGATTTTGGTTGAATCGTTTTTCCATTCTGCCAAAACGCATGTGTGAAAGATTTTTCAACCATTCGAAATAAGAAACCGTAACTCCACCTGCATTTAGATAAACATCGGGAATAATAATGACTCCTTTTGCTAATAATTTTTCCTGAGCAGGAGCAGTAACTGGTCCGTTGGCTGCCTCTGCAATAATTTTAGCCTTTATTTTATCCACATTATCAATAGTAATTACACTTTCTAAAGCCGCAGGCACCAAAATATCACATGGCTGTTCGAGAATTAATTCCCTGTCCTTTTTTTCAAATGTTTTTTGCGCTGGAAATCCAATAATTGTCCCATTATTTTTCCTGTAAGCCAATAAGGCATGAATATC
>Ga0129333_10005967_pt1 | contig 11492 bp, 10 predicted proteins | sample CPB6_08_DNA_FD_94474 | JGI IMG/M metagenome (GOLD analysis project Ga0129333, IMG submission 94474) | Freshwater to marine salinity gradient microbial communities from Chesapeake Bay, USA - CPBay_Sum_0.6_0.8_DNA | ecosystem: Environmental > Aquatic > Marine > Coastal | place: USA: Chesapeake...
AGTTTGAGTAGTCATAGTTCAAAGTTGCGCGGTCCTTGAGAACACCCGCTTCAATCTTTACCGTTGCTTTTGTCGCCCGTCCAAAGCCATCCTTTTCAAGAACTTCTACGCTCTTTATCGCGGAGGACCAGGTCGGGTACTTTTCGAGGTCAACTAAAACCTCGGCTACCTCGGAAGCAGGGGCATCAATTTGCTGAGAGTTCGAGGAGATATCGGCCATGGCGGGAGGTTACCTCTTCCCGAAGATGCCCTCTACCGCTATTTTTTGGCCATGACAACAGCCACCCTGAACCAATTTTTTGCTCCAGCTCTAGAGCCCGCCGCTACCGCTGGCAACCTCACAAACTTAATTGCAGAGCGTGCTTGGTTTGAACCAGAGCGAGTCATGGTCTCAAGACCACTCGGCGATGGCTGGCAACCGGTAACAGCTCGCGAACTCGAGGCAGAAGTAAGAGCGACTGCAAAAGGCCTTATTGCATCAGGTGTCGAAATTGGTGATCGAGTCGCAATTATGGCGCGCACTAGATACGAGTGGACCATTTTGGATTTTGCAATCTGGTTTGCAGGTGGCGTCACAGTTCCTATCTATGAAACCTCCTCAGCAGAGCAGGTAGATTGGATTCTTACTGACTCACATTCTGTCGGAATCATCGTAGAAACTCCGCAACTCAAAGAATTAGTTACTCCGGTTCTTCCCTCATACACGAAGAACTGCTGGACGATGACTGAAAATGTTCTCGCTCAACTTGCTTATCTTGGAAGAGATATTCCCGATACCGAGATTGATCGTCGTCGCGCTGCCCTCGCTCCTGAGACGCTCGCTACATTGATTTACACATCCGGAACAACTGGAAGACCAAAAGGTGTTCAGCTAACGCATGGCAACTTCCTTGCAGAGTGCAGCAATGTTGTAATGGGTGCTAAAGACTTGTTTATGAAACCAGGTGGATCAACACTTCTATTCTTGCCAGTAGCCCATGTCTTTGGTCGCATGGTCCAAATTGGCTCTATACGCGCTGGATTACATCTTGCACACTGTGGAGATGTTCTCGGTCGACTAACAACTGACTTAGCTTCCTTCAAACCAACCTTCGTGCTTGCTGTACCTCGCATATTTGAAAAGGTTTACAACAGCGCAGAGGCGAAGGCTGATGCTGCTGGTAAAGGTGCGATATTTCGTAAAGCGGCTGGTGTTGCAATCGAATACAGCCGGGCACTCGATGAAGGAAAGATTCCTCTTGGATTAAAGGCTAAACATGCCCTCTTCGATAAATTGGTTTTCTCCAAGATTCGCCATGCCCTAGGCGGTCGAGTAGAGGCGGCGATTTCTGGCGGTGCCCCACTCGGTGAACGCCTCGGCCACTTCTTTAGAGGTGCTGGTGTTCGAGTTCTTGAGGGTTATGGTCTTACAGAAACTACGGCTGGAGCAACGCTCAATCTAACAACTGCCCACCGTGTTGGTTCTGTTGGTCGTCCCATCCCAGGTACGACTATCAAGATTGCCGATGATGGCGAAGTTCTTATTAAAGGACCTATCGTCATGCGCGGGTATTGGCAGAACGATGCTGCAAATCAAGAAGTATTCACCGAGGATGGATATTTCCGTTCCGGAGATCTGGGCAAGCTCGACAGCGAAGGATTCCTTTACATAGTGGGCAGGAAGAAGGAATTGATAGTCACTTCTGGCGGAAAGAATGTTGCTCCGGCAGTGCTTGAAGATCGACTCCGTGCACATCCGCTCGTAAGTCAATGCATAGTGGTTGGCGATAATCAACCATTCATTGCCGCGCTAGTGACTATTGATCCAGAAGCGATTAAGCCTTGGTTGATTGCTAATAAGAAAGAGGGCGCAACGATTCCGGATCTAGTAAATGATCCAGATTTGATAGCCGTCATTCAAACCGCAGTTGACGAAGCTAACAAGGCAGTCAGTAAGGCTGAATCAATCCGAAAGTTCAAGATTCTTCCGGTCGATTTCACCATTGCTGGCGGTCAATTAACGGCAAAACTATCTGTAAAGCGTCACGTAGTGCATAAAGAGTTCTCGGCAGAGATTGCCGAACTCTTTGCCTGAGAAAGAAGATAGTAGAAGAGAGTTACGTCTAGAACTGGCGCGCCGACTCCATGATGGAGCGGCGCAACAGATGGTTGCACTTGGCTACAAACTTGATGAAGTCATAGGCGCACCTGACCTATCCCCCTCAAATCGCAAGCTAATTCGCGAAGCGAGGCTTGATCTAATTGAACTAGCTCAAGGCCTTCGTGATGAGCTCTACCTTCTTGAGCAGATCTCACTTGATGAGGCGGTAACTGAGGTACAGAAAATACTTCCAAATTCTCTAGTTGAGGTATCGCTACCAAAGAAGAGCTTAGAGCCAGAGATTGAAAATGTGTTGGCACTTATCCTTCTTGAGATAGCTAGGAACACCGCTCGTCACTCTAACTCTAAGAAATTCTGGATAGAGCATCAACTAATAGAGCATGCTGAGGTTTTTCGGATTGGAAATGATGGAACTGGCCCAATCGATATAAAGAGTAGTTCTCTTGGACTAAAGCTCATTTCAGAGCAAGCTCGACTAATAGGAGCAACAATTGAACTAAATACTGGTGACGGGATTTTCGAACACACAATCACTTTGAATTCGAGTCATTCATGACTCCAAAGGTTCTAGTTGTTGACGATCATGTCTTGATTCGCGAAGGTTTGCGACGAGCGTTAGCAGGACACCCCACGCTCTCAATCATCGGTGAGGCAGCTTCAAAGCGTGAAGCACTAGCTCAAATTCCTCATCACAAACCTGATGTAATTGTGGTTGATCTGCATCTTCCCGATGGAAGCGGATTAGAAGTGATTGCATGGGCAAGGGCGCTTGATCAGAAGTTGGGAATTGTCGCCCTGACATTTTCTACCCAGCCTGAACATTTACTTGCCTGTATGCAATCAGGAGCAAGCGCCTTTGTCGAAAAGAATTCCCCAGTGGCTGAATTGATTGAGGCGATAGAGCGAAGTTGCAAAACTCCACTGAGTTTCTCGGCGCGACGGGCGACTAATGTAATTTCAGTGCGGAACAAAGACTTTGCACTCACCTCAAGAGAGCTTGAAATTCTCGAGATTTTGCCAACGGGCAAAACAGTTGCTGAGATCGCAAAGTCGCTCTTCGTAACTGAGGCAACAATTAAGACTCACCTAGCTTCGATTTATAGAAAGCTAAATTCTGGAAATCGAGTTCAAGCGATTAATGTCGCCCGTAAGGCTGGGCTATTGCCTCAATAATGTATTAAATCGCTTTGACCAGATATCCCAATGCCATTCTTCCTCTACCCAGCGCCGGCCTCGTTCACCGAATTTCTTACATAAGTCCGGATTGCTGAGTAACTCAATAGCTCGGGTTGCGATTTCATCGATGTTATTTCCATCAACAACAAATCCAGTCTCTCCCTCTAGAACCGCATCTGGCGCACCGCCCGAATTACCAGCGATAACTGGTAATCCGCAGGCGCTCGCCTCAAGGTAGACGATTCCAAGTCCTTCTACTTCAAGGCCAAATAACCTTGAACGAGAGGGCATGGCAAATACATCTCCGAGTGCGAAGTAACTTGGTAATTCCTTGTAATTGACTCGTCCGATAAAACGAACTGAGGATTCAAGTTCGTATTTCTTAACGAGGCGATCAAGTTCCTTTCTATGCGGACCTTCGCCAACAAAGATTAGCTCCACATCGGGAATTTCGCGTTTAATAATGGGAAGTGCTTCCACCAATTTATCTTGACCCTTACGGTGGACCAGTCTTCCTACTGAAATTATCGTAGGGCGCCTTTTTTCAACAGTTTTCCACTTGAAGTGCTCGATATCTATACCCGGTGCAATCTTGGTTAGCTTTGATCTCGGTATAACGCGCGCCAACTCATTTGCGGTGTACTCGGCAAGGTAGCCGAAGTGATCTACTCCCCTTGAGATCTCTCTAACTAACCATGAAAATGGCGGCAGTTTCGCCCACCAGACTTCATGGCCGTGGGTTAAAGCGACAATCCTTTTTACCTTTGCGAGTTTAAGCCATCGCGAACTTAGCCCAAGGGGCGCAGCTGCACCGAACCAGATAACTTCGATATCTCGCTTTGCAATAAGTCTTCGAAGAATTCGAATCACTCTTGGCGTCGGTAGCAGTATCTTGGTGCGATCGCGAATGACTTCGACACCATAGTTTTCTAACCAAACTCGGTCATGATCTTCATAATCCTCTTGCCTTGAGGTGTAGACAAGGACTTCGCCTCTAGGAATGCGTTCAAGAAGCCCAATGATGAAAGTCTCAATCCCGCCAGCGCGCGGGCCAAAATCATTTGTTACAAGGAGGATCTTTGGCACAGTCTTCTCATTCGCCGTTAGAGGCGACGTGCTCCGACATACCTCTTCTTGCCAAAATAGTTTCCAAACTCAACGATTTGTACTCGGGCTCCCGGACGAGGTGCATGAACCATCTTGCCTTTACCGATGTAGATACCGACATGTGAAATTGGAGTACCAAAGAAAACTAAATCACCCGGTAGGAGGTTATTCCTTGCAATTGACCGTCCATAGTTGAACTGGGCGCGAGATGAGTGCGGCAACCTCACCCCTGCTTGCTCAAATGCTCGCATAGTTAGACCTGAACAATCCCAGCGAACAGGTCCGGCAGCTCCCCAAACGTAGTTATCGCCAATTTGCTTTACTGCATAGCGAAGTGCAAGTCCGGCTCTTCCTGAGACGGTGTTAGCAAGTTTTGCTTGCTCTCTTGAGTAAGCCTCACGTTCGGCAGCATCCATCTCTTGGATTTTGCGTAACCTCTCGCGATCCTTTGCCTCAAGTTTTGAGAGCAACTTTTCAGCAGCTTCTAACTTAGATTTAACTTGAGCTGCTTGAGCTCTATATCTAGCTTCAGCTGCTTGGACCAAGCGCAACTTGTCAGCCACAGTCAAAGATGTTGCATCTAGCCTCTGTTTTGCTGTTGCAAATTTCCGCAGTTGTGCAGCTTGCTTCCTCGTGATGTTTTCTAGAGATCCTGCAGAGGAGAGATAGAGTGAGGGATCTGAGGAGAAAAGGAGTTCGACTCCTTCTCCAAGGCCAGTAGATTTATAACGAGCAACTGCAATTGTCGCTAGTGAATTTCTTATTTTCTCGACGACCGCCTTCTGGCTATCCGCTTCTTGTTGAACGGCATTTAACTGAGCCCTTAGTCGTTGCAGTTGAACTTTTGCGGCCTGAGCATTTTCTCCTGCTTCAGCTGCATCATCTTGAAGTTGCTCAACCTCTTGGCGGACGCGAAGAAGGTCTGCGCTAGGAGCTGCATTGGTGGGCGGTGTAATCGGCGCCACCAGTGCAAGACCGATTAAGGCCACTATCCCAATACGGAGTCTTCGCATCGGTTTAGGCTAACTGTGGACTCACTTCTTGCTCAACCTGAACGGCGCTTGGGTTCCTGAGAATCTTGGGGATTTTCGTATCTAAGAGGCGGAATCATCCCTCTTGAGGCCAATAAGTCGATGACTCGAGCCTCTTCCGCCTCGAGATGTGAATTTGGAGGAGGTCCGATCAATATAGTTACAACGCAATCGCCACAGGCGATATCTCTCATAGTGCAGGTATCACAGTCAATGATCATGGGAATGAAGATAAGAGGTGGCACTGACATTCAAGCGGTAAAGGGCTACCAGTACCTTTGAGTCATGCCAAAAGTCAGGTCAAACCTTGTCGTGGGAAAAAATGGCATGACCACGAAGGCTGGCTCCTCAAAAGGGCTTTCAAGTCGCGAGGATCGCCGGAAATTTCACGAGCTCCGGGGTCTATCTGAGGTAATTCTTATCGGTGGGTCTACCTATCAAAGTGAGCCATATGCAAAATGCCCTCTACCCATCTATGTCTCCACTCGAAGCCCCAGTCCAAAGATCGATGAGGTTCACTTTTATAAGCTCTCTCCTGTTCAGCTTATAGAACGCGCGATTGCTGATGGGTTTCACCAGATATTGATAGAGGGCGGCGTTGAATTCTTAAGAGAATTAATCTCTAACTCTTTGATAGATGAAATTCACATCACGCGCTCGAATCAAGAAGGCGATAGCGATAAGTTTGATGAGGGCGATCTTCTAAGTAAATACCAACTATCAAGCAATGTCTTTGAAAATGAGACTAGCTTTGAAGTTTGGGAACCGCTTATCCAGCAGAGATAAAACAAACTCCAAGAATTGCAAATAAAATTCCTAGATACTGAACTTTATGTAGGCGCTCATGCAAGAACTTAAATGCCAGAAGCGCGGTCACTATGGGGAAGAGCGATCCCAATACAAGTGCTATAGAAACAAGTCCCTTTGTTGTAGCGACACCTAGTAAGAAATTGGCGAGAAAGTCTGCGATTCCTATAAATATCAGTAGTGGGAAAAGCTTTAAAGAGAATCCACCAATAGTTCTAAAGGTGAGAGCGATGAGAATGCATATTGATACTGATGCAACCCTCATAGAAGTCATCGTGTGCATAGAATCAACTTTTGCACCGATTGCAATAAAGGTGAGCGCGCCCCCAAATCCAAATGCCGCAATCACTGCGTAGATAAGAGGCTTTATTGGAAGTCCCCCCTTGATCTCTGGACCACTTGCTAGAAATGCGCCCATCAAGGCAATCGTTATCCCGATTGTCTGGAGAGTGCTGGCCCGCTCACCTTGCGCGAATGCAACAGATAAAGGAATCAAAACTGAGAGCGAGCTAATCGGGCTAACAACTCCCATCCGTCCAGTTGCTAAACCAGAGTAGAAAGCTAGAAGTCCAATAAAGCCAGAGACGCCTGCAATTGCACCGGCAACAAAGTAGCCATCCCATTGCAAAGTTGGCTTTATAAAAGGTGAATCAAATTGGGTACCAATCGCAATTACTGAAACTCCAAAAAGTAGCCCAAAGAATTGCGATACACCGGTTACGGCGAGGGCTCGATACTTCTTAGAGAGGTTTCCTGCTAGGTAATCAGCAGTTCCCCAGAGCAAACTTGATAATAAAGCCAGCAAAGAACCCATGGTTTCACTCTATATGCTCGCGCCTTCCAAGTTAGTCAAGAACCCTCTTCTACCCTTATCTCATGCCCGAGAATCTAAATCCAGAGCGAGAGACGATTCTCTTCGGTAAGTTCTGTGAAAATGCGCGGATACTTAAAACTCGTGATGAAATTGCATTCGAGGAAGTTCCTGCTCCGCAAAGACTCGCTCCACACGCAGTGGCTTTCTCTATAGATGTCCAAGTGCGGGGCGATGATGTTGCCACCGGCCGTTTTGTGATGCTGCATGATCCCGAGGGGCAAGATGCGTGGGGCGGAAAGTTTCGCGCCGTTACGTTTGTGCGCTCTGCCATAGAAGATGACCTTCAGTCTGATCCACTCTTAACTGATGTGGCATGGTCTTGGGTAGGGGAAGCACTTGATCAATCGGGAGCAAGTTATTCGGCTACAAGCGGAACGGTTACGAAAGTTATAAGTGCTTCTTATGGCCAACTTTCAGAGAAAGATCAATCATCAGAAGTTGAGATTCGAGCTTCATGGACACCGACTGATGCCTCAAAACTTATAGATCATCTCCACGCATGGGTGCGCATGATTGAGACCGTATCTGGATTGACCCCGATTGCAGAAGGAGTCAGTTCGCTAAAGTCGCGACGCTGATTGATGCAAATACTTACTGCACCGGCGGGTGGAACTCCCTCGGTAATTGAAACTCGAGTTGCTCTTAAGGAAGCGATAAATGCTCTTGCTTCATGCCAAGGACCCATTGCAATCGATGCTGAGCGAGCTAGTGGGTTTCGATACAGCGCGCGGGCCTATCTAATCCAACTATTTAGGCGTGGTGGCGGAGTACATCTAATAGACCCTATTGCTCTGATCGATTCCCCTGAAATTGAGGAACTTAATGAACTCCTCCGTGAGAGTGAATCAGTTATCCATGCAAGTAGCCAAGATCTAGATTGCTTAAGAGAGTTTGGATTGAACCCAAAGATTCTCTTTGATACTGAATTAGGAGCGAGAATTGCTGGTTGTGAGCGCGTTGGTCTTGCATCTCTATGTGAAAGCCTGCTTGAGATTCAGATTGCAAAAGAACATAGCGCTGTAGATTGGTCACATCGTCCGCTTCGACCTGAGTGGCTAGATTATGCGGCACTTGATGTGGCGGTCTTACTAGATATACGAGATAAGGTTGAAGCCTTACTTTTGCAAGATGGAAAATTAGAGTGGGCAAAAGAGGAGTTCGCCGCTTCGCTAGAGATCTCAGTTCCTAAATTGAAAAGAGATCCATGGCGCAGAACTTCTGGGATGCACCAAATAAAGTCTCGCTTTGAGCTCTTAATAATAAGAGAGCTCTGGAGTGCTCGTGATGAGATCGCCTCGCAAATTGATCTAGCTCCTGGTCGCCTGCTCTCAGATGCCGTGATTATTGATCTGGCTAGGCATAAACCCTCAACGTATGAAGATTTTTTGGCGCTACCAATTTTGAAAGAAAAGATTCGAAATGATATTCAGCGATCCCACCTAAAGCGATGGTGGACTGTGCTCAATAGCGCATATCAAATAGACCAATCGCATTGGCCAGAAATGCGCGCCCGTGGCGAATCGATTCCGCCCCCGCGAGTTTGGCGCGATAAATTTCCAATTGCGTATATTCATCTTGCGCATGCGCGCCTCTTACTTGGTGAGATTTCACTGCAACAAAAGATCCCACTAGAGAATTTGATTTCGCCTGAGTCGGTAAGGAGAGTCATATTCAATGAAGGCAATGAGAGAGTAATTTCGTATTCACACGATTCGCAGCTTTCCGTGAGAGAGACCCTTAAAAAACTCGGAGCGCGTGCGTGGCAGATCGAACTTACAAGCGATGCGATTGCGCGTGCCCGAGCCGAAACGACACCGCCGCCAGCTCCTGTTACCGCCTCAGAGCCATCCCCAGGGGAGTGAAATGAATTACGCAACAGAAATGTTGCGTAAATACTCGCTCGCAATTATGGTCTGCCTATGTTCAAGCGCCTGGCATCCCTAATCTCGGCAATATCCCTAATCGCCTCTCTTGCGGCCTGCTCTAACTCACAGAGCGAGGTAGAGAGTCTGGTTATCTACTCCGGGCGAGCAGAGGAGTACATGGGGACTCTTTTTGATGACTTCACTAATGAGACAGGTATAAAGCTAGACATTAGATACGGCGACTCGGCTGCTCTCGCGGCCCAGATCCTCGAAGAGGACGAGAACTCCCCCGCAGATCTCTTTATCTCTCAAGATGCCGGTGCTCTCGGTGCAGTTTCGGCAAGTGGACTTCTCGCCACCCTTGATGACGCAACTCTAAATCGTGTCGATACATATTTCCGCTCATCAACTAGAGATTGGGTGGGGTTAACGGGACGGGTGCGCATCTTCGCCTATTCACCTTTGCGAGTTACAAGTCTTCCCAAGAGCGTTGATGATTTAGTAAGTCCAGAGTGGAAAGGCCGACTAGGTATTGCTCCCACAAATGCATCATTCCAAGCCTTTGTCACTGCAATGATTCAAACACGAGGGGAATCAGAAACGGAGAAATGGCTCCGAGCCATTGTTGCAAACTCACCCAGATACTTTGAGAAAAACAGCCTCATCGTCCAGGCAATAGATTCTGGGGAAATCGATGCTGGTTTAGTCAATCACTATTACATCTATGAGGTTGCAGAAGAGCTCGGTCGGGAGATAAATGTTAAAAACTCATTTTTCGCTCCCGGCGACATTGGAAATCTCATAAATGCATCAGGTCTCGGGATTCTCGCGTCAAGTGATAAATCGCAAGCCGCAAAGAAACTGATTGAGTTTCTGCTATCTGATGAGGCGCAAAGCTTCTTTGTCAACGAAGTTAAGGAATACTCTGCCGTAGATGCATCTTTAAGACCCGCTGATTTAATTCCCCTAAGTGAAATTCAAGCTCCTAGAGTGGATTTGGCCGCTCTGAAGGATCTAGAGCGAACTCAGAAACTCTTGATCAAAGTAGGACTGCTCTAGTTAGGGCGGCTTCTGTATGAGTTTTCTGGCTGTTAGGCAACGCCCCTCGGAGATTACTAACAACCCGAAAACCTCTCCTTTTTTAATCGGTTCCGCCCTCATTTCCCTCGGTTTTGTCGCTCTTCCACTCATTTACCTAATTGGGCGAGCGCTACAAGGAGACCTCGAGTCAATTCAAATAGTTGTTTTTCGAGCAAAAACTCTTGAAGTTTTGCTCACGACAATTTCCCTAGTGACCTTAGTTGCGCTCGCTGCAACTATCTTGGGTTCTGCTCTGGCTTGGACGCTCCAAAATGTTCTTTTGCCAAAGGCGAACCTTCTGCGCGCACTTGTAATACTTCCCATCGCTATCCCAAGCTATGTCTTCACATATAGCTGGTTATCTCTAGGAGTTTTCCCCGGAGGTTTCTTTGCTGCGGTAGTAGTGCTTACGCTTTCAACTACTCCTTATGTAACTCTGGCGGCCATGGCATCCTTGCGAAGAATTGATTCTTCTCAAGTTGATGTTGCCCACACTTTGGGGCTTAATCAATTTCAAATATTCATGAAAGTGACCCTCCCCCAGATGCGCAACGCAATTGCGGCTGGTGCGCTACTCGTATCGCTCTATGTTCTAAGTGATTTCGGTGCAGTGTCCCTTCTTGGAGTTGATACCTTCACGCGGGCTATCCAAAATACTTATCAGGGAAGTTTCGATCGAAGCAGCGCCGCTGTGCTGGCTCTGATGCTGGTTGCGCTCTCCGGGGTCGTCATCGCTCTTGAAGTTTCATCCCGCAAACGCTCTCGAATAGTCTTTAGCTCGGTATCTATAACAAAGCAGGTCGAGCCAACTAACACTCTTAAAACAAGAGTAATTGCCCTCGCTCTACTCGCGAGCTACATAATTACTGCGCTCTTACTTCCGATGAGCGTACTAATCTTTAGATTTTTCGCACGACCAAAACCGATTGACATACCTGAACTTATGCAAGCAGCTATCTCAACAATCTTGGTCGCTTCAATTGGGGCTTTGATCGCCCTTCTGCTCGCCATCCCGGTTGCATTGCTCGCGCTTCGCGCCAGCCTCATTGGAAAATTTGCCGAACGAGGAGTCTTGCTTGTAAATGCTCTACCAGGAGTTGTGCTGGGACTTGCACTGGTTGCTTTTGGTTCAGACTTTCCGCTCGTTTATCAGACCGTAGGACTTTTAGGCGTTGCCTATGCAATCCTCTTTCTTGCTAGGTCAGTTGGAACAATTCGAAATTCACTCTCGCGCGTTCCGGAGAACTTAACTGAGATTGCCGCAACGCTGGGGCAGTCCCGTACTCGTATCTTTTATCGAGTGACATTGCCTCTTGCGGCGCCAGGTGTTCTGACCGGAACCCTGCTGGTTTTTTTATCGGCTATGAAAGAGTTACCTGCAACCTTGATGTTAAGACCGACTGGTTTCGAAACTCTAGCTACTGAGATGTGGAATAACACAGCAATCTTTC
>Ga0129333_10005968_pt1 | contig 11491 bp, 12 predicted proteins | sample CPB6_08_DNA_FD_94474 | JGI IMG/M metagenome (GOLD analysis project Ga0129333, IMG submission 94474) | Freshwater to marine salinity gradient microbial communities from Chesapeake Bay, USA - CPBay_Sum_0.6_0.8_DNA | ecosystem: Environmental > Aquatic > Marine > Coastal | place: USA: Chesapeake...
CCCATGACCATAATCATTCGGGGATACTGTCTCTCGCTAACAAAACTCCAAAAATCAATCATTGACTTAGATACCCCGCTTTGGGCGTTAATAATCAAAGCAATCGCGGTGCTGCCTCTCAAAACATCAGAAAAATTACTCTCATCATCTTTCAAATCGCAGGAGGAGACTAACCCCGGATATTCAGAATTGAACACCTGCGCCAATTCACTTGATTTCGCACTGGTGTGACCCGCAAAGAGCCAGTGCGCTGTATTAGGCGGCATTTGGTGTTCGGTGTTGGTCGCGGTCATGAATAAAGCCTACGATGTGTCCGATGATTCAGAATCGATTTAGAGCTCCAGTCACCGCCCTGATTTCCCCATTAGCGCGCGGCTTATTGAGAATCGGTTTAACCCCAAATACTTTGACTGTAATCGGGGCGTTGGGAGGTTCGCTTTGTGCGGTATTTTTCTTTTCTCAAGGGAAGTTTTTCTTGGGCACCGTTTTGGTCACCTTCTTTGTTTTGAGCGATTTATTGGATGGAACAATGGCCCGGCTATCTCACTCTGGACCGACAAAGTTAGGTGCATTAATCGATTCAACTTTGGACCGAGTTTCTGATGCCGCAATCTTCATTGGAATATTGCTCTTTGCCTATAACGAGAATCAAAGAGTTGTTGCATATCTTGCTTTAATTGCTTTAGTTACCGGCACCTTGATTCCGTATATCAGGGCTAAGGCGGAGAGTCTGGGAATAAACTGCTCGGTTGGTATAGCCGAACGCACGGAGAGATTGATTCTAGTTTTGGTCGGGACGGGTTTGTACGGATTGGGAATTAGTTGGGCTCTTAACCTTTTCTTGTCGGTAATTTGCTTAGCAAGTGCCATAACAGTTATTCAGCGCATGCTGGTAGTTGCCAGAGCTTGAGGTAAATCGTGGCTTGGCTGAATTACATTCTTTATAGCTCTTTATGGCGTGCGGTTCGAATAATCCCAGAGCGTTTGGCTTATGTAATTTTTGATTCTCTAGCGATCTTGGCCCACAAACGAAATGGTAAACGTGTTGTCAGACTTCGTAGTAACTATCGGACAGTGAAACCTGAATTATCATATTCAGAGCTAGAGGCTTTAGTCATTGATGGATTGAAATCCGCAATGAGATATTGGTGTGACACCTTTCGAATTTCTGACTGGAGTAAGGAAAGAGTTGTTACAAGAGTTAAGGCACAAGGTGAAGAGTATTTACGGAGACCAATCGAGCAAGGTCGTGGATTGATAGTTGCCTTGCCACATGCTGGAAATTGGGATCATGCAGGGGCTTATTTCTGCGCGAGCGGCGTAAAAGTAAATACTGTCGCAGAACACCTTAAACCTGAGCGGTTATTCAGGAAGTTTCTGGCGCATCGTGAGGCAATGGGGATGAAGGTTTTAGATTTAAACGCTGGGGTATTTACCGAGTTGGAAAACCTGCTTTATCAAGGAGAGTTAGTAGCTCTTGTAGCTGATAGAGATTTGAGTAAATCAGGGGTGAATGTGAACTTTTTCGGAAAAACCGCACGTATGCCCGCAGGTCCAGCGTTGTTGGCCTATAAAACTAAAGCCGATCTAATTACCGCTTACGTTTCTTATACCGCCTCAGGAATCCACATAAAATTCACAGAACCAATCTCTGTTAATTATGCAGCTGATCAAAGAGGCGAGATTGCTCGAGTCACGCAATTGCTTGCCAATCAATTTGAGAAGGATATTTCAGAAAAGTTAACTTCGTGGCATATGCAACAGAGAATCTTTATTGACGAAAGCTTTGTGGAGCGAACATGAAAATAGGTTTTGTATCGCCATATGCATGGGATGTCCCAGGTGGAGTGCAATCCCACATTCGTGACTTAGCTTTGCACTATCGACAACTCGGTCATGAAGTTTCAGTTTTAGCTCCTGCCAGTGATGACTCTGAGATCACAGATGATTTTGTGGTCACTGCGGGTCGACCCGTTGCCATTCCTTATAACGGTGCGGTCGCCCGTGTGTTATTTGGCCCTGTTGCTGCATCGAGAGTTAGACAGTGGATTGGTTCTGGCGATTTTGATGTGTTGCATCTACATGAACCAGCAATCCCGTCCCTATCCCTGTTGGCCTGCTCCATAGCTGAAGGAGCTTTAGTTGGAACCTTTCACGCTGCAGCTCCGCGGCAGAAAGTTGCTTTCGCTATAGCTCCATTATTGGAGCCGGTTATTGAGAAGCTGAGGGCACGAATTGCGGTTAGTGAGGTTGCTCGAGAGACATTAAGAATTCACCTTGAAACCGATGCGGTCGTCATTCCAAACGGTATTAGCGTTGCGTCTTTCGCTGGGGTTTCTCCTAACCCAGAGTGGCAAAAACCATTGAATATCGGCTTCATCGGCCGTTTTTCTGAGCCGCGAAAAGGCCTTGATGTTCTACTTGAGGCGCTACCTAATATCGCTCGAGTTCACCCGAATTTCCGTCTATTGATAGCGGGACCGGGCGAAGGATTAGAGGCCATGCAAAAGATAAATCCGGCCCTACGGAATCGATTGGTGTTTTTGGGGAGAATTAACGATGCAGAAAAGGCTTCATTTCTGAAATCTCTCGATCTTTATGTTGCACCAAATACTGGTGGCGAGTCATTTGGAATTATTTTGGCGGAAGCTCTCGCTTCCGGTGTTCCGATTATTGCCAGCGATATTCCAGCCTTCCGTTACTTATTAGAAGAAGGCAAGTACGGTCAGTTATTTGAAAATGAAAACTCGGAAGATCTGGCCCGCAAAGTCATAGCGCTTTTGAAAGATCAGAAAACTCGGGATGAGATGTCGGTCTCAGGGGTCAATTACGCGCAACGTTTTGATTGGTCTCAGGTAGGCGATGAAATCATGAATGTCTATTTACATGCTCTCATACCAGGGGAGAAGGTTGGTCTTAGCTCAGAGTCCCGGCTTTGGAATCGAATTTTCTCAAGAGAGGATGAATAGAGGTAATTGATGAATAACACCTATATCTGGCTTCCCTTAACCCTATTACTCGTTATTTGGTATCTAACATTTAGTGCCAATCGATTGGATAGATTGCACCACAGAGCTGAAACCTCTTGGGCGAATCTTGATGCAATATTGCAGCGCCGAGCTGCTTTGGCCCTAGACATCGCTCATACCGGGGCAGTTGATCCCGCGACTGGATTACTAATTACCGCCGCCGCTCATCAAGCACGCGAAGCGGAGATTTCCGAAAGAAGTGAGGCGGAGAGTTCTTTGACCCAAGCCTTGTTACTTTTAATTGAAGAGACAGATTTGAATCGCAGGTATCCAGAGTTATTTAGGGAGCTAGAGACGATCACAGAGCGATTAAAGATCGCTATTTCACTTCATATAGAAGCGGTTAATGCTGCCCGCTCGCGTCGGGAGCGTTTGATTTATCGGATCTTTAGATTGGCCGGTCACGCTCCATTGCCGGTTAAATACGCCTTTGAGGATGACTCTCTGATGGAAATAACCCGTTAATGAAACTTCGCAGGATCCAAGTTCTATTTCTTTGCTCAATTCTTGCTTTTACTTCATCCTGTTCTACGCTTCCGGGACGAGAGAATGCAGAACCAGAGGTCGAAAGAAATGTGTTTACAAATCTTCCTGGCGCAAATGGCGAAGTTCTAGCGGTCAAGATAGATGACACAAATGCGGCTCATCCACAGCAATCAATTGAGTTTGCCGATGTCGTTTTTGTTACTCAAGTAGAGGCTGGATTAACGAGATTAATGGGAATCTACTCATCAAATTATCCAGAGGTAATCGGACCTGTGCGATCTGCGCGCATTAGTGACATTGATATCTTGGCGCAGTTTGGTCGCGTTGGTTTTCTTTATAGTGGCGCACAGAGCAAACTCAGATCAGTCCTTGCGCAGGCTAATCTAGTTAATCTAAGTGCGGAACGTAATCCGCCAACAATCTACTTCAACGATTCCTCAAGAGTTGCGCCCTACGCAATGATGGTTAAGCCCAAACTTCTATTGGAAAAGACCGACGCTTTAGTCATGGCTCAAAGCGTGGGATGGAGTCATGGCGAGAGATCGGATTCTGCAAGAAGAATTGAATCGGTAAAGATCAACTGGCCCAATGCGCAGTACCAGGCATACTGGAGCAAAGCGGAAAGGCAATTTCTCTTGAAACATAATGGAAAAGAAAATCTTTCTTCTGCTGGAGCTGCATTGGGATCAAGCATGATGGTGATTCAGAAAATTGAGATAACCCCATCTGAATATGGCGATAAATTTGGCGGTGTAACTCCGAAAAATCATGTCGTCGGTCAAGGGGAGGCTTTTCTGCTTCGTGATGGACGGGTAACTAAGGCGCTTTGGTCCCGTGAGAGCGCAACCGCTCAAACCAAGTGGACACTGCCTGATGGAACAGAAGCAAAGTTTGCAGATGGGCAGGTTTGGTTTTTCCTCACCGATCAAGAGCCGGAGTTCACTTATCCAGCCCGAAAGACCCCTACTCAAGCAAGCAACCCTTAAATTCGCAGTTCTATCGATTCAAAGTAGAATCCGCGCATGTCCACAACTGATAAGAACCAACACGTAACCGGCACCTCGCGAGTCAAGCGAGGCATGGCGGAGATGCTCAAGGGCGGCGTCATCATGGATGTCGTTAACGCCGAGCAGGCAAAGATTGCCGAGGATTCCGGAGCGGTTGCGGTTATGGCGCTAGAGCGAGTCCCGGCCGATATTCGTGCGCAAGGTGGCGTAGCAAGAATGTCTGATCCAGACATGATTGCAGAGATTCAAAAGAGCGTATCCATCCCAGTTATGGCCAAGGCGCGTATTGGACATTTCGTTGAGGCGCAGATCTTGCAGGCTATCGGTGTTGATTACATTGATGAATCAGAGGTACTTACCCCAGCCGACTACACCCATCACATCGATAAATGGAACTTCACCGTTCCTTTTGTATGTGGTGCTACCAATTTGGGCGAGGCGCTTCGTCGCATCAATGAAGGTGCAGCGATGATTCGTTCAAAAGGAGAGGCCGGCACAGGTGATGTTTCAAACGCAACAACACATATGCGCTCTATTTCAGATGAGATTCGACGCCTAACTTCGATGCGCGAGGATGAACTGTATGTTGCAGCTAAGGAGTTACAAGCTCCTTACGAGTTGGTTCGGGAGATAGCCCAAACTGGAAAACTTCCTGTTGTTTTATTTACCGCTGGCGGAATTGCAACTCCAGCTGATGCTGCAATGATGATGCAACTAGGTGCAGATGGCGTATTTGTCGGATCCGGAATCTTCAAATCCGGAGATCCTGCCAAACGCGCAGCAGCGATTGTTAAAGCGGTAACTTTCTACGATGACCCAAAGGTTGTTGCTGAACAATCACGGGGATTGGGCGAAGCCATGGTTGGAATTAACGTCGCTGACATTCCAGTGCCGCACCGTCTTGCAGAGCGAGGCTGGTAGAAAAGGTGAAGGTTGGAGTCTTAGCACTCCAAGGCGATGTTAGAGAACACATTCGCTCTCTTGGGGATTGCGGTGTGGATGCATTTGCGGTGCGCGCCGCGGAGGAAATAAAAAGCGTTGATGCCCTAGTTATTCCGGGAGGCGAATCAACCACGATCTCCAAATTAGCTCGCGCATTCGCGGTTTTTGATGTGATTGCTGAACGAATAAATAAAGGTATGCCTGTGTATGGATCCTGCGCTGGAATGATTTTGATTGCTAACCAGGTGCTTGATGCTATTGAGGGCCAAGAAAGTTTCGGCGGACTTGATGTTGTGGTTCGCAGAAATGCTTTTGGACGCCAAGTGGATTCATTTGAAACAGATTTATCCTTCAAGGGAATCACACAGCCATCGGTTCGGGCCGTGTTTATTAGAGCTCCTTGGGTTGAATCAGTGGGAGAGGGTGTTGAGGTGTTGGCTGAGGTTGATGGTCATCCCGTGGCGGTAAGGCAAAATCAACTTTTTGCTACCTCCTTTCATCCTGAGCTAACCGGCGACAACCGAGTTCATCGATACTTCATTGATGTAGTTTGCAAGCAATCTCTAAAGGCTGGTGTTAAGTAATGTCAGGTCACTCCAAATGGGCAACCATCAAACGCAAGAAAGCCTTAATTGACTCAAAACGTTCACGTGCATTTGCCAAATACATTAAAGCCATCGAGGTTTCTGCTCGTAGTGGTGGAGCAGATCCCGACGGTAATCCCACGCTTTACGATGCCATTCAAAAAGCGAAAAAGAATTCGGTGCCAAGTGACAATATCGAACGAGCTTTAAAACGTGCCTCAGGTCAAGATGAATCATCTTCTAATTGGGAAACTATAATGTATGAGGGTTACGGTCCAGGAGGAGTTGCAATCTTGGTCGAATGTTTATCTGATAACCGGAATAGAGCAGCATCTGAAGTCCGAGTGGCAATAACCCGTAATGGCGGAACGATGGCAGATCCTGGATCAGTTTCTTATCTTTTTAATCGCAAAGGTGTAGTGATTGTAAAGAAAAATCAGGGCTCAACTCTTTTGACAGAGGATCAAATCTTGGAATCTGTCTTGGAGGCAGGAGCTGAAGAGGTAAATGATTTGGGTGAAAACTTCGAGATTGTTTCCTCTGCCTCTGAGATGGTAGCGGTAAGAACCGCACTTCAAGGTGCGGGAATTGATTATGAATCAGCCGATGTTTCCTTCTTGCCTTCAATGTCTATTCCATTAGATGCCGAAAACGCAAAAGCGGTTTTTGAATTGATTGATGCCATTGAAGAGTGTGATGATGTGCAAAATGTCTACGGAAACTTTGATGTTTCTGAAGAGGTAATGGCGAGCCTGTCTTAATTACTTATTGCGCAAGAATAGGCTTAACTCGTGCGAGTTTTAGGGGTAGATCCGGGATTAACCCGTTGTGGCATCGGAGTGGTTGAATCCCAGGGCCACAAGACTCTAACCATGGTCGATTGCGGTGTTATCAGAACCGATGTCGATACCGCCTTAGAACTTCGACTTCTGCAACTCAGTGATGAGTTGGAAATATGGATCAACAAATATAAACCCGATGTAATCGCCGTTGAGAGGGTTTTCTCTCAATTAAATGTGCGAACCGCGATGGCTACTGGTCAAGCTGCTGGAGTTGCATTGGTGCTAGCTGCCAAATCTGGTTTGCCAATAGCTCTACATACGCCAAGTGAGGTTAAAGCTGCGGTTTCAGGTTCAGGTCGTGCTGACAAGAAACAGGTTGCATTGATGGTTACAAAAATCCTGGGCTTATCTGAGCCTCCAAAGCCGGTAGATACAACTGATGCTTTAGCCCTGGCCATCTGTCATCATTGGCGTGGTGAGAGCGGTAAAAGAATCACCAGCGCGGTTGCCAAAGAGAGACAGCGATTGAAGAGTTTGAAGAGGATCAAATGATTGCGCAGATAAGAGGCACTGTGCTGGATGTGCGACTCAATTTGATTACTGTGGATGTTTCCGGAATTGGTTATCAGGTCATAGTTACACCAGAGCTAGCCGCCGCCACAAAGATTGGCCAAACAATCTCTTTATTTACCTCTCTTGTGGTTCGAGAGGATTCTTGGAGTTTGTTTGGCTTTGAAACTCTGGAAGGGAAATCTCTCTTTGAGGAGTTACAGTCGGTAACTGGAATTGGCCCGAAGGTTGCTAACGCCTTATTGGCGGTTTATCAGCCTGGTGATTTACGAGCTGTTATCTCAGCTCAGGACAACGCAGCACTTGAGCGCGTGCCAGGGATAGGCAAGAAAGTCGCATCACGAATACTTTTAGAGCTAAAAGATAAGTACTCAGGTGTAACAAAAAACAAAGCATCGCTATCTGGTCCTTGGCGAACTCAAATTATCGGAGCTTTAACCGGTTTGGGATACTCCAGCAAAGAGGCGGAGATGGCACTGGAGAACGCATTGCAGCATCTAGGCAGATCGCCAAGTGAGAGTGATTTACCGGAGATTTTGAAGTTGGCACTAGCTCAATCAGGTAGAAGTAAATGAGTGAAGAGATATTGAACTCCTCACTATCTTCTGAGGAGATCACGGCGGAGCAAGCGCTGCGTCCCCACTCGCTTAACGAGTTTGTTGGTCAACAGAGGGTTAAGGATCAAGTTGATCTACTTTTGAGAGCTGCCCGGGAGAGAGGCGCACCCTCTGATCACATCTTGTTATCCGGTCCACCTGGATTGGGCAAAACAACTTTGGCAATGATTGTTGCCAGTGAGATGAATGCGCCAATTCGCGTTACTAGTGGTCCGGCAATCACCCATGCAGGTGATTTGGCCTCAATACTTTCATCGTTAGTAGAGGGAGAGATTTTATTTCTAGATGAGATTCATCGTATGGCGCGCCCAGCTGAAGAGATGCTCTATATGGCGATGGAGGATTTTCGAGTTGATGTTGTAGTTGGCAAAGGTCCTGGTGCAACCGCTATTCCACTTGGATTGCCTCATTTCACTTTAGTTGGTGCCACAACCAGAGCGGGGCTCTTACCGGCTCCGTTGCGTGATCGTTTTGGCTTTACCGCGCATCTAGATTTTTATGATGATGCTGATATTTCGAAAATCATAGAACGCAGCGCACAGTTGTTAGAGGTGGAGATTGATAAGAGTGCAATTGCAGAGTTAGGCAAAAGGTCTCGCGGCACGCCACGAATTGCAAATAGATTGCTGCGTCGGGTTCGAGATTACGCCCAAGTTCATGGGAATGGAAAAGTTGATTTGTCAGTCACTAAATCAGCTTTATCGATGTACGAGGTTGATGAAATTGGTCTTGATCGGTTGGATAAAGCGATCCTGCGCGCATTGGTCGAACAATTCAACGGTGGCCCAGTTGGATTGAACACCTTGGCAATGGCAGTTGGCGAAGAGAGAGAAACTGTTGAGTCCATGGCAGAACCTTTTTTGGTGAGATCGGGGTTTATGGTGCGTTCTCCAAGAGGAAGAGCGGCTACCCCTGCTGCTTGGCTTCATCTTGGAAAGACACCGCCACCGCAAAACCCTGGGCTTTTCGACAGTTAAGGTGGGCCGGCCCTAGACTCTCGCCTCATGTCTTACGCAAATAATCAACGTAACTCTGGGGATGTAAAAAAGGCCCGTCCCGCCCGCGCCCTCACCATCACCGTTCTTTTCACCGCCGCTCTCTTTGGTGTCGCTGGTGCAATTGGTGCGACGACCATAAACCTAGGTTTGGATTTACGGGGCGGCACCAGTGTGACCCTGCAACCTCGCTTAGAGGATGGAGCACAAGGTGAGGTAACCGCTGAATCTATCGACCAGGCCGTCGCCATTATCAGACAGCGCGTTAACTCCCTTGGAGTTGTTGAGGCTGAGGTAGCTGCCGAAGGAACCGGCACAAACCGTCAGATCGTAATCTCAGTACCTGGTGAAACGGGAAGAAGAATTGTTGATTTAGTAGGACAGACCGCTGAACTTCGCTTTAGACAGGTATTGGTTGAGGCGGGAGCGGTTCCAACTCCAGATGATGCAACACTTTTACAAGGAGCATCTCTAACTCCGGAACAAGAAGCGGCTTTCAAAAATCTTGACTGTTCTAAAGTTGAGTCAACTGGTGGAGCAAGCGGAGATTTAGCTACTGATTTACTCGTAACCTGTGATCGTCTAGGTAGTGCAAGATATGTGTTGGCACCTGCCCAGGTAATCGGAAGTGACATCAAAGGTGCAACCGCTGCAATCGACCAACAATCAGCCAGTGGCTGGTTTGTTTCACTTGATTTCACGGGCGATGGCACCAAGAAGTTCGGCAGTTTGACTCAAAGCGTTGTAAATCTGCCATCACCACAGAATCAGGTTGCCATCGTGCTTGACGGTGTTGTGGTCTCAGCCCCACGGATCAATGAAGCGATTTTGGGTGGCAGCGCGCAAATTACCGGCAGCTTCTCTCAACTGGAAGCGCAGGATTTAGCCAATGTATTGAAATATGGATCTCTGCCACTTGCCTTTGATCGAGGAGAGGTGCAGCAAGTTTCTCCAACTCTGGGCAATGATCAGCTAGTTGGTGGATTAATCGCTGGTGGACTTGGACTTCTTCTCGTTGTTTTGTACTCCTTGTTCTACTATCGAGCACTTGGCACAGTAGTTATTGGTTCGTTAATCATGGCCGCCGCGATGGTTTTGATTTCCTTCCTTCTACTTGGAGAATGGGTTGGATTTACCCTAACTTTGGCGGGAATTGCTGGAACTATTGTGGCGATTGGTATTACCGCTGACTCATTCATAGTTTATTTTGAACGCATCCGAGATGAAATGCGAGATGGAAAACCACTTCGCGTAGCCGCTGAAACCGGTTGGCAACGGGCTCGTAGAACCGTTGTGGTCGCAGACCTTGTCTCGCTGATCTCTGCTGTGGTTCTTTACATCGTATCTGTAGGAAGCGTTAGAGGCTTCGCCTTTACTTTGGGGTTAACCACGATTATCGATTTGATCATCATCTTCTTCTTCACCAAGCCAATGGTCTCGCTTTACGCGAAGTTGAAGTTTTTCCAATCTGGCTCAAAGTGGTCGGGTGTTTCACCACGAAGCGTAGGTATGGCCTCAGTTGCTAATCAAAAGGCGGTAGCGTAGACATGAAACTTTCTGGACTTGGTGGCCGTTTATATCGCGGCGAAACATCTGTAAATATTATTGCGGCACGCAAAAAGTGGTACGCGCTCTCTGGTGTTTTCATTGTGCTATCCCTATTTTCATTAGGTGTGCAAGGACTGCACCTTGGAATTGAGTTCAAAGGCGGCTCTTCCTTTACTGTCACCACAACTAGTGGAACCATAGAACAAGCTCGCGAGACAGTAAGCAGCGCTGGCTATCAAGGAAATACCATCATTCAAACCATTGGCAATGACAAGATTCGTATTCAGACTGGAGTAATTGACACCGCCCAATCAAATGCGATTCAAGATGCTTTGGCGGCAGAGTTTGGAATAACAGTTGAGTCAATTGATACCCAAAATGTGGGTCCATCATGGGGCGAGGAGATCTCTAAGAAAGCGTTACAAGGTCTGATCGCCTTCTTAATTTGCATCATGATCTACCTGGCGCTCACCTTTGAGCCCAAGATGGCGGTAGCTGCGATTGTTGCGGTTATTCATGATGTTTTCATCACGGTTGGAATCTATGCCCTAGTTGGTTTTGAGGTAACTCCATCAACGGTGATTGGGTTCTTAACAATTTTGGGTTATTCGCTGTATGACACCGTTGTTGTCTTCGACAAAGTTAGAGAAAACACCAGAGCGATTACCAGCACAGGAAAGGCAACCTACGCCGAGGCGGCAAATCTTGCGGTTAATCAAACAATTGTTAGATCACTGAACACCTCGCTTATTGCCCTTCTTCCAGTTGCCGCTATTTTGTTTGTCGGTGCGGGCTTGCTGGGCGCGGGAACCTTGAAGGATCTGTCGCTATCCCTATTTATTGGTTTGATCGCCGGAACATATTCCTCAATCTTCATCGCCTCGCCAATTTTGGCCGCCTTGCGAGAGAGAGAACCGGCGATAAAGGCTCA